>Ga0160498_100052_pt1 | contig 142974 bp, 99 predicted proteins | sample DIDnMG_10_FD_108248 | JGI IMG/M metagenome (GOLD analysis project Ga0160498, IMG submission 108248) | Enriched soil microbial communities from UW Madison campus, WI, USA - DID2878_E24_Xylan MG | ecosystem: Environmental > Terrestrial > Soil > Unclassified | place: USA: Madison, Wisconsin... | reverse complement strand
CGGAGTGGTGCAAAGATAGGGAGTTTAAATACAAACTTCCAAGCCTTTTGTTCTTATTATTTTCATTTTGGGCATAACTCGCTGTCAGGATGGGAGATTCTTTTTGGTTTTTGGTAGTGGGAGATGCAGAGGAAGGCCAAAAAAGGCTGATCCTGTAGCCAAAACCGATGCGGCGAAACCTCCGGGCACCACGACCTAAACGAAATCTAACTTAAAGCTAAGCTAACAATAAACAAAAACTACACTAAGGGATAAAAAGTTCAGAGCTCTTCCCCGCTTAGGGAGAAACCGGGGGGGCAGCGGGGGATAGCGCTCCGGCTTTCCCGACAGGCCTACCGGGCGGACATCAGCAAGAGGTGGCTTGCGCAGGAAGTACCAAGTGGCGGAATAGCGGGAACGGCCACAATAACCTGCAGATGAAAGCAGCGCAGTGAACGCGGTCAATTGTAGGGCCTGAAAGATCTGCTACTAAAAGCCTGCTCGGACCCTCGGGGTAGTATACGCACCAAAAAGAACAGCTATATAATAGCAGAAAACGGCAGATCACGGGGCGCTGGGATACCCCGTTTCATAGTTATACTTTCTTGCCTCTTTAGTTAGGGTTTAGTTAGGGTTTGTTTAGGTTTAGTTTAGGTATAGTATAGGTAGTACCTACAATATACCTAACTTAAGGCTATGCTAACGATAAACAAAAACTACACTAAGGGATAAGAAGTCCAGAATTATTCCCAGTCTAGGGGGGAAACCGGGGCGCAGCAAGGAGATTAAAAGCCAGCTGCGGGGAAGAGCCTGCGGAAACCTCCGGCCCCCTCCGCACCTGCTCCCTGCTAGGGCCCGCGCGGGGTCGGAGCAGCTTCGGAGCAGCTTCGGGACAGCCTGTGGACAGGTTCGGTCTGCCAGCGTGCTGCGCCCGTGTTCCTTCCGTGTTGCCTCCGACTATAACCCTGATTCACCCCGCTAGCACCAAGGACAAATGGCGTTCCGGTTGCGACCATGCCCCCCGGATGCCCCGACCAAGGGCCAACGCTGCCCCGAACCGCAGCCGAAAAACTCCGCAGCAACACTGCAACCGCGTGAACAACTCGGAAAAACACGCTATAAAGACCAAAAAAAAATCGGGAGGTTCAACATCGGATAAATACACGATTAGAATTAGCTCCTCCCATAAAATTTATACCCATGATAAGATATAAGTGAATCAAAGCTAAAAACATCTCATTCAATCTAACCGAGGATAGGAATGCTTTCTTTCTCAAGGAAGCTCATTCAGTTCTTAAAATGTCAAGAGAACGAAGAGACCCAAGATATGCACACTAAAAACAAAAGCTCCGAATCATCTAACTGCGATTCGGAGCTTCATTTGTGCTAGTTTAACTGCTCTAATCTCTTAATGCTGCAAGATCAACCTTAGGTTTGGGCAGGTTCATGTTCTTAATTGCCCGTCTACAGGTATCAACCATTTCTTGCGTCATGGTATAGGTATACTTTCCATAATCGTCATATTCCAGGGTACCAACAAAAAAGAATCCATATTGATCAAAGAAATCCGTCAAATCCAAATTAGCCACTTCGCAGGCTGTTTTAACAAAATTCAACTGATGAACGGCCGGATTACGTTCCCCCATCATACGATCTGAACTCCAATCTGAACGTCCTCTTCTTGGTTTATTCATATTCTGCTGACGGAAAGCCTCAAATAGATCGGCATAAAAATCGGGACGTTTTCCTTCACCCTCAAAATAGAGCTGTAACTGCCAAAAAGGAATCAAACGATCGAACACATCCGGATCGGACAAATAAGAAATTTGTTTTTCAATAATATTGGCCTTCGCTTTCTCAAAATTATTCTGCTCTGAAACCCGTGTTCTATTACCAAACGAACGTGTTACATATAAGGAGAACAAGTTGTTGCTCACTTCCCCCAAGCCGCCCCAATTAAACATCGGACGTGTCTGGTGCACGTGGCCTACTTCATGACTGAAGCCCCAGCAAGGATCCCCTTTAATCACCGATTCTGGCGTTACCACCATCTTCATCGCGTAACCAACTTTATCGCCCATATAGGCAACACCATCTCCATCACGGAACATGTAATAATTATAGTTCACCCGCGCTAGAATACGATTTTTGGGGACTTTATTATACTTCTCCAGCCCCATCAATCGATGTTGCCTATACACCAGCGAATCATAATTACGAATTAGCTCGACGCCTTTTCCATAAGCATACTGTTTCAATGCCTCTATCGGATAAGCGGTCTGAATATGCTCGCCTTTTGCATCCATAATTGGGAATACAGCATGATCGATCAGACTATCCCACTCCTTATTTCCCTGTTTTTTTAGATCAAAGTAACCGTTTACCTGCCCTGTAGGAAAATGAACCCTAATGGGGTTTTCCTTTTCAGGCTCTTCGGAGAAATAATCGATATAAGCTAAACTTCCGTAATCATTGAGTTGGATAATATTCACACCATTCTGTAATCTGAATTCCTGTTTTTCCAATCCCCAACCTTTCGGGTCCTTAGTAGGCTCCTGCGGATTAGGGGCTTTCCGTAACCAATTGGGCACAACAAGATTTACTTCTTTACCTGCTGCAATACCGTCTACGATAACAATGTGTCTCCCTTTAGGAAGATACACACCGGTCATATTTTCATATTTACTATAACCGTCCCCAATACTTAATTGATGGCCCAATGTTGTCGGGTCTAACAAGGCATAATAAGTCGCATATTTATAATCCTTGTTATAGTTGTCATCAAGTATAGACTGCGCTACCCGGCGCAGTGTCGTATCGACAATCTGATTAAGCTGTTTTTTCTTAACTCCCTTTTTCAGTGTTAACGCCAAAGGATCTTCGAATACAGAAAGATCGGCATAGGTTTGTTTGAAATCCTGAGCGGTTTGAGCCTTCAGATTGGCGCTTAACAGTAGACAGAACCCAAAGGCAATAAATTTTCTTTTCATCATTAATCTTAACGTAACATAAAATAACAAATAGACTACCGCAGCAATTAGGAAATTATAATGCTAGTGTTGAAGCATAGAATAATCCTGGAGTAAACACAAGCTTATCATTACATTGAATTGCAGATTTAAGTTCATATTCTGTAGTAGATTTTAATCCGACAATTCGTACAAGAGTAAGTTGTCCGATTCCAGGAAAATAAGCCCCTATTGAATTTATTGGATCCGTTTGGCTCCACTCTTGATTAGATCCTCTTTCTCTATATAATACCACTATATTTACATTAATTTTATTATCAGTTGGATACAATACAAATAATTCGCCATCTTCCATGAATAAATAGTTTCCATTCCTTTCAATAACAGAAGGAAAACTGGGATTAGCCAGCGTCGAAGGATACGTGCAGGATGCGCTTCCTCCAGACTGAGAAATATTTAGTGTTGCCGTTTTTGAAATTGGGGACATGGTGGATCCTGTCTTGGATTTATAGGAAACAGTAGCCACAACAGTATAGCTAAATCCCTTAATTCCATAAAATATCACATTTCCTCCTCCTGCACCCAAAACACTATTCATAACAGTTCCGTCTGTGCCATTACAGCTAACGCTCACCTCAGTAACCACATAATCTGGATCAAAATTACTTAAACTTACATTTGCGGTAATAGCCGTTCCTGTACTGGATGCTTGCAAAGTAACTGTTGGCTGCGTAAGCTGATTAGCCTTTAAAACTCGATTTGGAAAATCTACATTTTTAACAACTTCGTTAACATCGGGCTTTGAACAACCTGAATTGATACCGATCAAAACACATAATAGAATAAGGAAATTAAAATTTTTCATAAAAATTTAAGTTTAATTAAAAAATATAAAAGGGTTATAATTTTCTGTTAACAAAAAAGGAGGAGTATTATTTCACACTCCCCCTCTCAGTACATTAAGTTATTCAATAATCTAAACGCAGCGCTTCCTACTTCGCATTTGGATTTTTCGTCGCTTTCAAATGAAGTTCATAAATATATTTTCCTGCTTTGTATATCTTCGTGTTAAAACGAATATTAAGCTTAACAGGCTGATCATATGTCAAGTACTTCATATCTGTTGGCGGGTTCCAGTTTTTAGTATCCGCATAGTCTATTGATTGAATCCATTTCGATTGAATTCTGTAATAACAGTTGATCCCGTTTGACTGACTATCCCAATATACATCCGGGAATCTCACTTGTGCATAATCATAGACCACAGCTGTGTCTGTAACGGTGGTTTTATAAGCGAAAGTCGCCAATGTTTTAAGGAAATCATTGCCAGATGGCCTTCTATCCAAAGCGCTACCGGGAAATAATGCTCCGTTTTTGTCGTAAACCTTCAATACAATTTGATTAGGACCGTCTGCTACACGTTTAATATTTAAGGTCAAACTAGTGCTCTGCCCTTTGGTTTGATCAATCCATTGATCATCATAAGGAAAACGAATACCTGTTTCGCTATTCGCTTCAACTGCGATAAAGTAAGGTACATTTTCATAAGTATACTCTTTTACCGGAGACAACTTGATCGTTGTTATATTCTTATAATCTTTTGTACCTTTTGGATTTTGCACACGTATATCAACCTCATACTCCCCCGTCGGGACATTATCTGTCGCTTGAGTGAACATAAACTGACCACTTTTTTCTAGAACAGTAAACGGCAGCTTTTTCTCTATACCTCGTTTACTATTAATCAATTCAAGTGTTGTATCTGTTTTCGGATCGTATTTCTCCTTCCAAACAGTGACGTCGTATTCCTTAAAAAAAGTCTCCTCTCTTTTTCCTGTCGCTTTATTACGAACATCCAATAACGTTACTGTAAACGGTGGCGTTGAGGCATCAGGAATAATTCCTGTTGCTATATAAAACGTTCCTTGATCTACAGCAATCGGATTTGATCCATAACGAATATTGTCACTTAGATAGCCGACTTCAATTTTCTTACAACCTGCATACATTAAGGATGCCAATACACCGATGTATACAAATATTTTATATCTATTTTTCATATTAATACCAATTAAATTTATCTTCTAAATGCCCAAATATGCTGGTTGTTCAACACATGTACTATGCCTGTCGTTGAAATAATACCCGACGTCTGACAAAGCAATTTGGTATCGTTGAGATTTGCTTTTCCTGAAGGGTCCGATAACCCACCATTTTTCATAACATCCCGCTCACCGTAGATTCTTGTTAAATAGAGCAATTTAGGCCCCTGAGAAATAATTCCATCCTGCAAATAATCACCACTAGTAGATTTTTCCAAGGTCACCAAGAGCTTGGTCGTTGGTTCCTGTGTCTGAAACATAGTTCCCGATTCGGTTAAATTATCCCGAACGATACGATCAGGGAAAAGATAGACACTCATCGTGTCCTGGAGCATTTTTTGTGGATAATATTTAAACAATGAATCCAGATTAAAGTTAAGTCGTTCATCCTTTTTACGCCATTCATTCTGTTTCGCTAATAGGAAATTACGAATGGAATAATTTGTAGGGACAAAAAAGGTTCCCGCGCTGTTGACTTTATCTTTTAATCCCGCCTTATCGATAATCATCAAGGTTGTATCGAATAAGTGCTGCGGATGCGATTTCAAGAAATCATAGGTTGTCATATTGACATGTGGATCACTTACGCCACCATCTATTACCGCTTCTTTTTTACAACTAAAAATTGTTACCAAAGCAATAATACTTAAATATATAAATGTATTTTTCATGTTGATTCGCTTAATATTTACCCATCCAATAAGGATTCTGAGAGATTAATCGGTTCGAGTTCAAAATGCTGTTCTCGATTGGGAACAAATAACCTTTTTGTTCCATACGTGTAGCATCCATACTCCAAGAAGCCAACTGTACGAAAAGATTATTATTCTTCGTTTTCCAAGCATTTCGAACTATATCAAAATAACAATGACCTTCTCCAATCAATTCACGTTGTCTTTCCTTCAATATATCCCTCTTCAAGTTTGCGCCAGCGCTGCTAATCATGGTTTTGGCACCTGCTCTGCTTCTAATCGAATTGACGGCTGTCAACGCTTCATTATCCTTTCCTAGCGCATTTAAAGCCTCCGCTTTTAATAAAACCATATCGGCCAATCTAAAAATCACCAAATTACTTTCAACCCTAGGATCGGAATTGGTCGCCGCATTTTTGTAGACAATATCAGAATACTTCATCAACGAATTATTTTCCGAATTGGTGATATTTCTGAAGAAGTCCGTTCTTCTGGTGTCACCATCTTCCTCCTTGCCATACATTTCCTCTAATTTTGTATTCGTCACATAATAGACTGGTAATGTCGTTGGCATATTTACGTAAATACTATTACTTACTGTAATAAAACCCACTGCTCCCGAAAATACCCCCATGTTTTGATAGGAAGCAGATTCATTTTCTGCATCCTTATTTGTAAACACAAATATGTTTTCCTTCGCGCTCGCTTCCTTAAAAACATTACGAACATTTCCTTTTGTCTGCAATGCGAAGAGATCTGGACGACTGATGATGGAATCCGCATATGTCACCGTTTTCGTATAGTCATTTTGCCAGGCAGTCGCATGTGTTAACAAGGCCAAAGCCCCAGCTTTATTTGCCCGACGACGACCAAGCCCGTCAACCCCTTCCCAAGTCAATAAACTTGAGGCTTTCTGCGCATCACTAACAATAAATTTGAGAATATCATCGGTTGATGTACGACCAATCAATACAGCTTGATCAGCTGTTTCTGTCGGTTCAGTTTGTAAAGGCAGATCTCCCCAAACCCGTGTCATATAGAAATACGAAAGTGCGCGCATAAAATATGCTTCACCAAGAAGGTAGTTTTTGGTTCCAGCTGAAAATTTATCTTCCGAAATCTCAGGAATTCTCTTGATGATCAAATTAGCTTCATTTATGACTCGGTACCAGTTTGTCCAATTAAGCCCGCCCCCTTCTCGATAAGGTAATTTAAAGCTACCGCTCGTATAAATATCCGAGTGCAGTGTACCAGAGCTGGTGGTTAAAATTCCAACAGGAGTATCCCCCCAAGCGAAAAAGGCTTGGTTCGTCACCATGGCTTTCCGGAATAAACTGTACATTCCTAAAGTTGCACCCGTAAAATCCTTTTCATTCTTCCAAAAAGTGTCCGCATAGGTATCATTAATTAAATTATTCTCCAATTGCTTATTACATGATCCTAGAATCATAGCGGAGAAAAGAGTCGCGACTACTCCTATCTTTTTATATGTTATTTTTAAAATCTTCATATTGCTAGCTATTAAAATTCGAATTGAACACCTAAAGTGTACTTAGATGGCAATGGGTAACCGTCCCCATAATCAAAGCCTCTCGCATCAACCATTTCGGCATCTACACCTGAGAATTTTTGGAACATGTGAACGTTATCCACTGTACCATATAATCTGAGTGAATTGATTCCTAAACGATTCATCCAAGGATTTTGACCTTTATTGAAACGATAAGCTAAGTTGATATTTTTGATCCGCACGTACCATCCTGGTTCCATAAACATCGATTGACCAGCTCTCCAAGCATACAATCCCATATACGGATTTGCTGCAGGGTATCTAGCCATATCGCCCTCTTGTTGCCAAAAATTATACTTGTCTAAATCTCCGATCGATGCTTTAGATAAATCTATTGGATTTCCATAAAAGAAACCATTTGACATACGACGGGCGAAGGTATTATTTATAATATCTCTACCGAATGTGAATGTTGTCAAGACTTGTAAAGAAAAGCCCTTATAAGTAAAGTTATTAATAAAACCACCGGTCACTTTAGGGTTGGGATCGCCAAAAAAGGTCATATCGTTTTCACCAACGGCATCCGAAATCTTGTAATCACCATTTACATCAACCCAGTTTGGATAACCCGGTTTTAATGTTCCCCATTTAGTGGCACCTACCGCACCAGTATAGGGGTTTACAATAATATCGTTGGATGAGCTAATGGCTCCATTCACAAGATAGCCATAAAACATGTTCAGGGGTTTACCTACAACATATACCCCTCCATCATAATACAAATCTCGGTTACCACTAGGTAATGCTGTGACAACGTTTTTGTTAAATGATAAGTTCAGTTGCGGAATCCATTGGAATTCTTTGCTTTTTTCAAATACTTTTCCTTGGATATTAATCTCTATCCCAGAGTTTCTAACCCCAGCAGCATTCGTAAAAGTTTGCAAGTATCCGGAATACTCTGGTATCCAGATTTGCAACATCTGTCCTGTTGTTGTTCTTACATAGGTATCAAAATTGATCGTTAGTCTCCCTTTTAGTAAATATGCATCAAATCCAGCATTCCACGTATCTGATTTCTGCCAAGTAATATTATCATTGGTTATACCCTGATAATTTGGAATAATTGCCGTACCACCGCCATAAGTATTCCCAGAATTACCTGGATAAGATCCGTCTCCAGCAATAAACGCATTATAACGATCATTATCACCGATGCTACTTTCATCACCTGTACGTCCCCAGCTGGCACGCAGTTTCAATTCATCTACCCATTCTTTGGATTCCATAAAAGGTTCTTCCGAAACAATCCATCCAGCACCTACAGATGGGAAATATCCCCATTTGTTATTCTTACCGAATCTTGAAGAAGCATCCGCTCTCCATACGGCATCTAATAAATATTTACTTTTATAATCGTAGTGAAACGCACCAAGGAATGATAACTTCGCATAGGTCGATTGATCAGAATATCCATTCAGGTTTTGGGAACTCACACCTTTGATTACTTGAATATTGTCATTTGGAATATCCTTTCCTAACAAATACAAACCCTCATTTTTACGCGTCTCATATTCCTGAACTGCCGTAGCCGTAAAGTTATGTACGTCATTTAAGGATTTTGTCCATAATAAAGAGTTGGTCAACAAATATTTTCTATACTGTGTATAAGTCGATTTCGCATAAGCTAGACCATCAGTATTTAAAATAGATGGTGAAGCAAAATCATTTTTTGCCGTAGAATAATTAATAATACTACGTGTGCTCAAACGGAAATCTTTTAAGAAGGTATATCTTAACTCACCGACTCCACTTAGATCCACATTAATATTGTCGTTGCGCTGATAGTCATAAGGATTCACAATACTATTGATATCGTCTTGACTCATACCCAGCAGTGAGGTTGGCATATCCACTGGATTAATAGCAAAAACGTTACGGTATCTATTGGTTTTTAAGAACTCCGTACTTCCTTTACCATCCATGCGTCTATTGGTCGAAGCCTTGAAGTTGGTCAGAAATTCCAATTGCTTCGTGATATTAAAAATCAAGTTACTCGTAAAAGAGTAGCGCTTTAGACCAGTACTTTTTACAATTCCTTTTTCATTATACATCCCGCCACTGACCCTATAGTTTAAATTCTCGGTAGCCCCGGAAACGGAAAGGTCATAGTTCTGTACGTACCCAGATTGATAGAATAAATCCTGATAATCATTGTTGTTATTAAATGCTGGATTCAAACTATCTGTCAATAACTGAGGTATCGTTTGAAGTTGAGCATCATTCGCAAACTTATAAATCAATTCCAGTTTCTTTCTTCTTTCTGCCGCACCGATCAGCGTAGCAACTGTTGCCGGTTTAGTCACATATCCTTGATAGGTATTTAGGCTAAATTTCGGACGTCCCAACTGACCACGTTTAGTCTTGATCAAAATAACGCCATTGTTTGCTCTCGCTCCATATAGCGCTGCTGCTGATGCATCCTTTAAAACGTCAACAGACTCGATGTCATTGGGATTTAGACTTGCAAGAAAGTTAGTTCCAGTAACATTAAAACTTTTGATTTCGTCTTCTGATGTAGGAATTCCATCAATGACATACAATGGGTTACTGGTCAAATTGTCGGCATCAAAATCATTATTGGAACGGGGAATATTGGTATTTCCGCGGATGACCAAAGAGGTCTTCATTCCAGGTTGTCCGGTGAAGTTCTGGACGTTTACTCCAGGTAGTTTTCCCTGCAACAAGACGTCAATACTAGCCGCAGGAAGATTTTCAATATCTTTGCTAGTCACACTCGCAATCGAACCGGTACTTTTTTTACGATTGATGGTTGTATATCCGGTCACAATTGCCTCTCCGAGCTCGTTACTTGATTCAACTAGATTTACTGAGACATTTTGCCTCCCTCCTAGAGCTATCTCCTGCGTCTCAAATCCAACGCTTTTGACAACCAGAATATCATCTGACTTGGCTTGAATTTCGAATGTTCCAGCACCATTGGTTGAGGTGACAGATTTTGTGTTATTTTTAATAAAAACCGTCGCCCCAGGCAGAGGTCGGTTATTGTTTAGTACTTTTCCCGTTATCTTCGTTTGTGCAAAAGAGAATAACTGGAACAGCATTAGGCTAAATAGAAGCGGGATTATTCTCGTCCACTTCCTTTTGGTGTAGATGTCCATTTCCATAAATTGGGTTTGGTTTATAGTGTTCTTTTCGACACTAAAATCTTCCAATTTATCAATATATCAAAACCTCGATTTTGCTAAAAATGGTGCTTTTGAAAACACAATCGATTGCGTTTTGTTACGCAATCGATTTCGCTATTTTCAAAATGTTAAAAAATCTTAATTTTTTTGTAACGTCAAAAACTTTTTTCATAGAACGTACTGCATTTCGTCTATTTATGAGTAATTTCTTAAATCAAATTCTCATCAAGGAAACTTCACCACATACGTCCGGTTATCCCGAAAAGTATTGTACGTACTTTTTCCGACTTGATTAATTACGTAGCCAAAACCCCGATCAGGGCCGTTGGATAAGCTGTTATTGCAAATATGTTTGAGTCTTACTCCGGGTTTTACCGGCACTTCCACCGAACTTTCGATCCGAATCGGATTGACCAGCACATCATATATTCCAAATGCATAAGCCTCATGTTGCACTACTCCATCGGCAACTTTGTAAGCTGCAAAGCCGTCACGTGTACCCTGCTCACTTCGATAGGCCGCCTGATTCGGCGCATCATAGGGGCTTTCACACTGAAAGAAATAAGTCCGGCCATAATTACCGGTCCAATAGGTTTGATACTCCTGAAAATGTTCATTAAACAAAGCATACATGGTCATATGGTCTCCATTGACCACCAAACCATTACGTGTGGTATTGATGTCCCAGCCAACACTGCCCTTTACACCGTGATCGGCACGCCATATCCAAAAGTGGTCGCCAATCACATCATTGCTATTGATAATAATCGATTGGTCTACATGGACTTTGTCGGCTCGAAATCCGCCAATACGCAAAAATAAATCCGCCAACAGGGTTGGGTTACGGTCATGTCTTATGCTGCTCTTTTCTTGACCCACCTCGATCAAACTATGGGAGCTATAATGTGCATCAAACATCAATGAGGCAACCGTAACACCTGCGATATCATCTACGGCTATTGCGGTATGCGGATTGGCTGAACCAGGGATCAAGGTCGCTAGCCCCAGTCCGAGTATGATGGTATTGGCCTTGCTGACATGAAGAGGTTCGGACAACTCATACATCCCGGGCGTAATCAACAGATGCTTACCCCGCTGCAACTGTCGGTTCATTTCCGCTGCTGAATCACCGGGCTTCACGACATAAAAATCTTCTACTACATCAATAATATCACCCGCCCCCATATTGTTCCGCGTATAGGATACACCGGCATGATTATGTTGTAATGCAGGACGAAAAACCTTGTAACGCCCATCCTGATCAAAAAATAAAAAGGGTTTCTCGCGAATTATAGGTGTTGTTGGAATCACTGTCACATTGCCTCCAGAAGCCCAATTATTTTGATAGCTATTTTTATCGACTGTGGGGCCAAAGTCTACTCCCTGAAAACAATAGTTGTATTTAATTTCTTCAAATTTTCCTCTTCCTTTGTTTAGAAACGAGTTTCGTGTATACCACTGCTGTTGATTTTTGGAACCCGCTGCCGCTTCAAAATAACAGTCCGCAGTATAACCACCACTAACCCATCCATTTGCCCATTGATTGCGCACGACCCGGTTGGAATAAATACGACGTAGGGGGGCCGCTTGGGAAACCGCCCATTTAAATGTTTGCTCTTCCTCATAGCTCTCCGGACCAATGACAGAAAGGTTCTCAGCTGCACGCCAGAATGTACAGGTCCCGTTCCCATCGGCAAGATGTGGCGGTGTATGTATATTGGAAACCGCAACATCATAAGGCACTTTGCCCAATCCAGCAATCTGCACATAAAAAGGAATCTTCAATAGCCCGGCATCCTTATAGTCGCCCGACTTAAAAAGCAGCGCATAACGATTGGGACTGAATTCCTGCCCAAACATCTGTTCATGGAGCTGATTGACCTCCATGCCGACACGCGCCTTATGATCTGCTGGACTATAAACATACGTATTTTCACCAAACAGCTGGAGCTCTAGACTCAATCGTGCAACAAACTCTCCTTTTACGGTCTGGATCTCATAATAGTAGTCATATGGACTACCTGCGAGCACTTGATCCATAAATTTGGGCTGCGTGACTTTGGCAATAATTTGATAATCGCCCAACCTGCCCTGGCTCCGTCGAATCAGAAAGGGCCCTTTCATCTTTTTATCGATCAGCCGTTTACTGAAGTTAAGGCCTATTCGTCCCTGTTGGATGAAGACTTCTGGACCACCTGCTTGGGATTTATCTTTTTCAACAGCCGCTTGCGGCCTGGCTTTCGTCGCAGTTATTTCACCTAGACCATTTGGACCTTCTGCAAGCTCACGCGGATCAGATTGCTGTGCCACGACGGCGGTTACTGTAGTTCCCTGCGCCCCAGCATAAGCTACTTTACCTAGATTAGCGTTTGTTCTTGCAAGGGCGGGTTGTATCATCAACAACGCTACAACAGGCTTGATATAGTTTCTAAATGGCTGCATAAGTTTCATTTTTTTTATGGGTTGACTGACTGGTTTATCTTTTTTAGTCGGATCGCATTCAACATCGGCTCACCTTTCTTAGGAATAAAGGAAATCGCCAAGCTTCCGCCGTCGTGCACCTTCGTCGAAAATTTTCGACGAAGCACCCTAAATGCCCCGACTTCACGCAGGACATTTAAATCCGTAGCAAGTACATCATCTCCAATTCGAATGTCAAAAACGCGATCTATCCCCTTTTCCTCCTGTTTCTTTTCCCGCTGCTCGAGATCATACAAGAGATTTTTCTTGTCATTCGGGCCGTCCAATTCGGCAAAAAACAATTCGATCTCGTAATCGCCTTGAGGTAGATCAAATCGGTAGGATTCCAATCCCTGCAATTGCGTTTGGAAGAGCGGATCATCTTCCGTACCACGAATGTTAACATCGGTCCCCAGGTTTTCCCGCCCTGTATTTTTCAGACGATACTTTTCGCCCTTTACATAACCCCAGCTTCCCCTCTCATAGGGCTGGTCTGGGAACCACCGGTTTCCCATCGAATCAATGAATTCCCGATTGTCACCCACTTTAATGCGGAGTTCTTTCCAGTTTTTATCCTTCTTTAGATCATAGGGCAACACCTCGCAATTCAACATAGATTCATCCATAACGCTTAATTTTCCGTTATGGAAAGCCAGGGCTTTCACGGCATGTGATCCACGACTTAGGCTTAGGGGCCAAATTATCATCCGATCCACTGGTTTCCTTGCGCCCAACGACACATCATCCAGCAGGAGCTCCACGGAATCAGCATTACTGAATATGGGCAACTGCAGCGATCCAGAACCTATCAATGCGGAGTCAGCATCAGTCCGTACGCCCCATTTTTTTCCATGCGTGACACCGATCTTAATAAAAGGTTCTGGTCTTAAATAAGCCTGGTAAAGAAAATACGTGTTTTTTTCTTTCCTATCCCAAGTCAACAGGCCTTTGGTATTGATGTGCGGCATGCTTTCTTCGCGGGTTTCCGAATTAAAATCCGAGAGATTCCATGCCGCCCCGCCGGAAACAAAGGACTTCTGTAAGATGTCATTGAGATATCCCTGGTGATATAGGACGGCATACTCGATACTTTTATCGAAACGGATGGGTTTACTGGCCTGTATCCTATAATCGGCATCTGCCCCATATTCGGTAACCAAAAGTGGTTTATCGGGCAACTGCTGATGAATATGTTCTAGCTGCCTCCCAAAATCAGCAATTTTACCACCATACCAACCCGGATACAGGTTCCAGCCCACAAGCATGGGGATCTTGGTCAGTCCTGTCCGATGATAGAGCTCAAAATTGCCATGGTTGGCAATCATGGTATAACGGGTTGAATCTTCGTTACGTGTAAGCTTTTCCAATTGCTGCGCCAAGGATACCACCGATTTAAAATATTTTTCCTGACGGTCTTTATCTTTCGGAAAATGGGGACGCAGAAAGATTTCGTTCATATAACCCCAGATAATGATACTTGGATGATTAAAATATTGCCTAATCATCTCTTTCTGCATCTGAAAACTATGTTCGGCAAAAGCAGGGCTTTCTGTAATCTCATTCACAAGTGGAATTTCTACCGATGCCAGGATCCCGAGGCTGTCACAAGCTTTCAGTATCGCGGGATCCTGCGGATAATGGGCCACACGCAAGAAATTGCCCCCCATCGATTTTAACCTCACAAGATCCTGTATTTGTAGAACATCGGGGACGGCATTGGCCATACCTTTAAAATCCTGATGTCGACTTGCACCGATTAGTTTCAGTGCTTTTCCGTTTAAGAAAAAGCCTTTTTCGGGATCGAATGAAAACCAGCGGAAGCCCACGGAATTATCCAAATGGTCCAGCTGTCGGCCCTTGGAATCATAAATCCGCGTTATCAAACGATACAAGTATGGCACGTCTGGCGACCACAATCTTGGCTGCTTAATTTGGGACATGTCCAAACGGAAATTATGACCAGCATGGGGCTTCAGGTTTTCTTTTTGCCGTACCGTTTTTATCGTCACTCCATCGGCATCAACAAGCGTAGTTTCAATCACAACCGCTTGTTGTGATGCGGAAGCATTCTGAATCGCTCCATCAAGACTAATTGTCGCATTTACGCCTGCATCAACCTTTGCTGTTAGGCGCAAGCCACTACTTCCGTACAGTGGATCAGCAAAATGAATCTGATCTAACAGGAGCAAAGACACCTTTCGGTATATACCACCGAAAAACGTAAAATCGCCACTTAATGGTGCAATATCTTGGTTGAAGCGGTTGTTGACTTGAATGGCAATGGTATTTCTTGCATTTTCCTTTCGGTGCAGATAATCTGTAATATCGACATGGAAAGCCGTATAGCCCCCACGATGGGCTTTTACTTCCTTTCCATTAACCAATATTAGTGCTTCCTGATTGGCGGCCCCCACATGAAGTACGATTCGTTTATTTTGCCAGCTCGTTTTCCAACGTAAGGTATTTTGGTATTGTGTGGCACCACGATAATAGCCAGGCGTATCGTCCATGACATCAGTTATATTCCAGCTATGCGGAAGATTCACGGTTTGTTGCTGTTGCTTCGCTATCCGGCCTACAGAATCGTCGTATTTCCTGAATTTCCAGTTTGACGAGAAATCAACGGAAACTCTTCCATCCAGTATAGTTTGCGCATGTACGCTCCAAGAGAAAAATAGACAGCCTATATAGCATAGGCTGATAAGTTGTTTAAATATAATATTCATGTATAGCATTTATGTTGGTCGATCCAGTGCCTGTAGCACCAATCTTGTCCAACCTGATTTTTCATTTTTTTTATGTTTTTTGCCACTTGTGGTCAAGATGTCTTTTACCTTGCTGGCATAATTCCAGCAGGTACTCTGCCGAATACCCAATTTCTGCGAAAGCTTATAGGAAGATATGTCGCCCTGATGGAAATGGACTAGATAAACCAGATAAAAAGCTTTATTAATTGGAATACGGACATTTTCAAAAATTGTATTGTTCAACACAGATTCTTCATAAGTACATTTGGTACACCTTCGGCTATAGGGTGTTTTACCGGCACAATAATTGGCATGTCCACATTTTAGACAACGGTACTCCTTGTTCCACTTCAAGTCGGACAAGATCTTATAACAGGTCTCCTTATCTGGGTATTTGACCCCAAATTCCTCAAAATTCATTTCCTTAGAAAGTACGCGATCATCGGTAATCCTTTCAATATTGGTCTGCAAGTTTTTATTGTCCTTTGTCAACAACTGGTTCATGCGATTAATCTCTTCCGATTGTACCCTTAGCAGGCTATTCATTTCTTTCAGTTCGCGATTTTGATCCTTAATAATTTCGGATTTTTCCAGCAATTCTTCTGATTTCTGCATCACTTCCAGCGTACGTTCCTGCACTTTCCGTTCGAGATCCCTGTTGTGCATCTCCTGAAGTTTCTCATTGATCTGCATCTGTTCTATAACTCTTTTTTGTGCTCTTTCTTTTCTATTTTTCAATAGCCTGACCTTATCATGAATCGCGAACGAGAGGAAAGTCATCTCCAGCACAAAGCCAAATGTGATGCTATAATGTCCGATAGAGCTGGGCAGAAAACGTGCATAACCCAATACATAGATTACTTTCAATACAAAGCCCAGGAAAAGAAAGGTATAGGCAAGCACGAAATAGCGGGCTGGACGATAGTTTTTTTTCCAAAGCCATATCCCCGAGAAAAAAGCAGCTGACAACGGCACTATCTCAACAAATTTATAGATAAACCAATTTTGGTTAAAACCCAGGCAATACACAAAAAACAGGATTCTCAGGATAATGATCAAGTTCAGCAACTGGTTCAACCGAGGTTCTCTTTGTTTTACATGGAGCAGGGATTTCGTAAATAGTAAAGCAAACACACTGACACAGCAAACAAAAACGGCTGTTGCGTATTGATTGAACCAGGGATTCCCCGGCCATAGATATTGAAAAGCAACGCCATCGGAAGACATCTCGTATAATCCTACACACAATATATAGAGGACATAATACAGGTATTGGCGTCCTCTCACGGCAAAATACATCAGTAGATTATTGAAACTAAACAGAATGATCATCCCATAGAACAGGCCGAACGTAAAGTATTCGGTCAACGTATACTGAACAAAACGATCTAGGGTACGATAGACCAGAATGACGTTGACCATCTGTCTTGAACGTACCTTAAAATAAGCCTCGTAAGTCCCTTTCTGCAATGAAGGAATTAAAAATTCAAAATTCTTATGCATGAATTGCCTGTTCTCGAAATCAATCGAGGCGCCGGTCTGATAGTGAGCAAAGCCACCCGCACCATTGGGAATATATGCCTCTACCATATCGGCAGTCTGATCGAACAGTTCCATCACCCGGTCGCGCGATATCTGTTGATCAAAATGCATTCTCACCCTAAACCAATAGGTAGAGGAGCGATTGAAGTTTTTGGGGTAATACCGCTCGTTAGGTTTAAATTGCTGGGAATGCTCCGACGATCGTATTTCCTCAAATGAGAGCATATTGCTGCTGTCTTCGAGATAGTATACCTCTGCAGTTTTAAAAATATGTTCGGCAGTACCCGGCGATAAGGCTATGGGCTTTTGGCCAAATAGCAAACCCATTTGAAACAACAATAGCAAAATCACAAATCCGCGTATTTTCATCCTTTTTACGGTACACATAACTCGTCTCACCCCTTTCTTTTGGTTATTGATGACCGGATAGGCAACAGTATTCGGTTACGTAGCCTATCCGGTTTTAGCAGATCAAAATAACAAAATTATCAGAAAGCACCTAGCTTCCTCGCAAGACTGCCAATCGTACTTATTCGACAATCTTATCGAGTGGTGGCACATTGTTTTCAGCTCCTGCATAGCCCTGGTTCTGATTGATCATCCCATTCGTATTAAATCGCTGTGCCGACGCGGGAACAGGCCACAACACATGGTATGGTGCAATTTCATAATGCACACCTTGTACCGTTGGAACTTTATTTCGATAGAATGAATTTTTTTCAATAATGCGGTCATAGAAGAAGTTGTTCTGCGAGAAATTGGCCATGCTATATGTTTTACCATTATAAGCCGGAATGCCGGTCTGTGCAAAGATATAGGCAATACGTGTCAGCTCAGATTTACGTGCTTCCTCCCAAAATAATTCGCGCGCCCTTTCATCCAGTACGGTACCGATATTCACTTTTGCTGCATTTTGTAACAGGGCAGCATTCGCGCGCCCACGAACAGCATTAATATCTGCCATGGCTTGCGCCTGTTGACCTTTCCAGATGTAGGCCTCTGCGCGCAATAAATAGGTTTCTGCCAGCCTGAACACATACCAGTCGGTGTTAGTACCACGCGGTGGATTCCAATTGGGGTCTTCGGCATATGGATTGGTCGAGTTGATGAAGACTTTATAATGCGGCCAGCCAAACCAGTGCCGAATGGTATCCAACGAACCGTTGGTAAATACCTTATCTATATTTTCGTTCGTAAACTGTTGGACGGGCTTACCATAAAGGCTACTGATTGCAGGATCTTTGGAGGCCTTAATGGCGGGATTATTATACACCAGATCTGTCATATCCATCCACATCCCCTTTGCATGCCGGTAATCTGTATTATCTGTCCATATTTCTTTGGTACTATAGTAGGTACCGCGATAGCGGCCAATGCCACGACCGTACATCCGTGTCAGCGGGATCTCTGCATTCACGGCATCCACAATCGCCTGGAGACCTCCCTGTGGGATTTTTAAATTGGCAAAATGCCAGGCTGGGACGGTATTCCGCATCAACTGAGACCCCAGATCCGTACGGCCTTGCAATGTTTGACGATCGATTACCAAAAAGAGCGCTTCTTTATTGGCCGGTATCGCTTTATTATCCATCCGATGCAAGTCCCAAACAACATTTTTTGACAAATCCGCAGCGGTACTACCGAAACGGCTCTTCATCAGGGCATATTTACCCCCGTCAATCACTCGACTGCTAGCTGCTATAGCACCATCAAAGTCACCCAATGCCAGATCTATCTTTGTCAGCAAATGGTTGACGGCTCCATTGGTCACATCACCTTTATTGACGCCATCCTTCACCCATAGTTGCGCAAATTCTAAATCTTCCTTCATCTTCTTCAGAATGACCTCTCTTTTGGTCGAATAAAAATCGTATTTGGGCGCCGAAAGATCTTTCAGCTGAAGGGGCACATCACCAAATTCGTGCACTAATCTGTAATAAAAATAAGCGCGATAAAAATAGGCTGCTCCCAAGATTTCATTTTTCTGTGCCTCTGAACTATATGTTGGGCGGTCGATATTGCTAATAATGGTATTAGCCGAACGGACTGCCGCGAAAAAGTTTGTCCAATACCAACCTATTTTATTAAAGTCATCACTATTGAGATTGGCATCGGGGGTAATCAGCGAAACCAAATTTTGCGCAGGTGTAGCCTTATCAGTCGTTCCTTCCACAGCTACATCTGAAAATATAGATTCGGACAACATGGGTGCTGCATCACCAAAAAATTCGCCCCGGGCTGCTTTTCCCAAAGCATTCAAAACTCCTTTAAGGGCATCGACATTGTTTAGGTTATCTGGAGAATATTGTGATAGCTGATCGGAGTCTAGAAAGCTCTTTTTACACCCATTTGCCGCCAACAATGCTATTGATGCCACAACGGCCGCTACTTTTATAGTTATTTTCTTCATGTTCTTGATTTGATTAAAGGGATACATTCAAGCCTAGTGTATAATACCGTGGTGTAGGTCCATCATTCTGCGGATCCCAATAGTTCCAAACTGGCGCATATACCGCCGCATTGTTCACATTGACATATACTTTAAGATTTCTTACTTTCATACGTTCGGAAAGTGTTTTTGGCAAAGAGTAAGCGAGAGACACATTATTCAACCGAATAAAACTATTTTTCCAATAGACATTAAAACTGGTTCCATTGGCACCGCTACCCAAACGCGCATAGTCATTTGTCGGATTTTCTGGTGTCCAATAGGGCTGAATGTAGGATGTGGAGCGCATAAAACCAACACTTCCAGGGTTGTTCTTTGCCTGGTTGAATTGTTTTTTCTGTCCCCAGTTGGAAATCAGCTGAAAGGAGACGTCTATATTTTTGAAGATATTGAACTCATTACGAAGCGACCAGCTAAAGCGGGGTGAGCGATAACCAATAAATTGTTTATCATCGTCATTGTACACATAATCACCATTGACATCCTCAAGCTTGAAATCTCCTGGACGAATGCTTGCCTTGGTATATTTTTTGGCCTCTTCAACCTCATTTTCCTGCCATACCCCTAAGACTTTATAATCCCATATCACATCGATATCCTGTCCGATAAACCAGCCATTCCCCGGGTCATCATTTGCTGTAGCCAGCCGTGAAATCTTATTGCGATTCAAAGAGAGAATAAAATTGGAATTCCACTTGACGTTCCCGTCGACGATATTTCGACTGGTCAAACTGAGTTCGAGTCCTTTATTTTTCACTTCTGCCAAGTTGGAATAAACAAATTGGTAGCCCGACACACTGGAAAGCGTCTGTTTGACCAAAAGATCGTTTGTCTTTTTGCTATACACATCGACCGATCCACTAATCCGATCTTTCAGGATCGAGAAGTCCAGGCCTGCATTGAGTGAAGTGGTCTGTTCCCATTTGAGGTTTTCATTACCCATTCGTGAACCAATCACTACGGTATTCACCTCGGCAGGAGTACCGTTGGCATCCACAGTCTGATATTTATTGACCGTCAGTTGCGATAATGCAGCATAGGGATCCACTGTGCCATTATCGGGATTACGCAGATCTCTATTGCCATTGATACCGTAAGAAAGACGCAATTTACCGTAGTTGAGCCATGAAATATTTTTCATGAAAGACTCTTCTGTGAAGGTCCATGCGCCGGCCACAGCTGGGAAAGTTGCCCTTTTGCTGTTGACCCCAAATACCGAGTAGCCATCTCTACGTACGGATAACGTTAAATTATAACGGTCCATAAGGCTATAATTAACGCGAGCCATCAGCGCGTCGCCCGTATAGACTTTGTCTTCACTATTGACAGTCGGCAGATTTCCACTGGCAAGATTATGGTAGCCGAGATAGTCTCCAGGAACAAATCCCTGGTTGGCGGCCTGTGTCCACCAGGTTTGGTATTTCTCGGAGTTTGCCAAAAGTGTCACGTCTACATTGTGGATCTCAGCAAACTTGCGGTTCCATTTCAACAGATTATCGATTTGCCAGTTATAACGCGTTTCCTGATCGCGGCTTGCCGAACCACCCACAATAGTCACATTGGGATTGGCGGAGGAATTGTGGTTAAACGTACGATACATATCGACTCCAGGACTAAAATTAAATTGATAGCTAATGCCAAAAGGAAGATTAACCTTTGCAAAAAGACTTGCAAAAAGGGTATTCTGCTTGTTCATCCGATCATTGTACGTCATATTCAGGAAGGGATTACGCGCATTCAATCCGCTATCATCGGTCGGAATTCTTCTCAATGTACCGTCGGCGTTGTATTTATCACCATAGGGGGATAAATTTATCAACTGGGCCCAATCAGCTTCAATTGCCCCTTCATCACGATCAGCATATTGTACATTGGCGCCCATGCGCAAGAAGTTCGTCACTTTGCCCTCCAGATTCAATCGGGCCCGAAATGTACTGAACTCACCACCTTCGATCAGGTTTTGATTTTTGTTATATCCGACGGACATGTAATAATTGACATCCTCTTTTCTTCCGCTCATGCTAACGGTATGGTCCTGACGAATCCCGGTTCTAAAGATCTCATCATACCAATCGACCGTCTTACCGGCCAAATAATTGGCTTTTTCATTTGCCACAAGACCAAGTCTGTCCAGCCAGATATCTACCGGATCCAGATCTTTATTTCCACCCGAGAGCCATTGGTCAAAAGTCACATCTGCCGGAAGATTGCGTGGATCGTCATAAAAATAAGATGGCCGGGTTCCGCCGGCACGACCTACATCCGCCCGCCATTTTAGGAAATCAGGGCCATTATATACCCGCTGGTTCTGTGCAAGGGTCGCTAAACCCCAATTGGTATTGGCAGTTAGCACAGGTTTATCGCTCGTTCCCTTTTTGGTCGTGATAGCAACGACACCCGTTGCAGCTTTCGCTCCATAAACGGCCAATGAACTTGCATCCTTCAATACATCTATGGTTTGTATATCGTTGGGATTAATATCGGAAAGCTGCCCGTTATAAATAATTCCATCCAATACGATCAAAGGAGAAGTCGAAGCACTAAGTGTCGTTTTACCACGTACCAAGAGGTCACCGCCCCCCTTTGCTGAAGTATTTTGCGAGACGCTTAAACCCGCAATATTACCTTTTAATAAGTCGGAAACGCTCTGTGGATTTTCATTTTCTAGCTGCTCGGCTTTTACGCTGGCAATCGATCCAGTGACATCCTTGCGGGAAGCTGTTCCATAACCGATGACCACCACTTCGGTCAACTCGGTACTTCCCGACTCCATCGTTATATTTAGTGTTGTCTGACCGTCGACATCCTGCTCTTTGTTAAGAAAGCCCACGCTAGAAAGTACGATAGTTGACTTGGGATAAACAGGCAATGTAAACTTTCCCTGATCATCTGTTGTCGTTCCCCCAGAACGATTTTTTAATTTGATGGACACCTGTGGAATTGGCTTCCCCTGGCTATCCACCACAGTACCGCTGACGGTTCGATTTTGTGCATTTGCCATATAAGTGCATGCAATGACACTTGAAATCAAGAGCGTTAATTTTTTGGCCATAATTTATGGGAATTTAGCGTTGAAATAATTGTTAATTGGTTTATTATGGAGGCTAAATTAATTCGATCAAATCAAAAAAACAACTAAAATTAATCTTAATTAACTGAAAATTAGTTAGTTGCAAAGTTATCTAATACACTTAAATCTCAAGTACTTCAAATAGTAACTGACTGAATCACAAACGCTATTCGGTATAATTGTCTGAGGTTGTAATACGGTTAATAAGCAAGATTTTTTTTACAGATTTTTTCTCTTGGAAAAGATCCCTGCTGCAAAATGGTGCCCGTCCGATCTTAACCAATCTTTAGGTCTCCAAAATAGCAGACCATGAAGCCATCTTCAAAGCGATCTATTTTTGCTCTGTTCTCAGTTTCCTCGCACTACTAAGGCTAGTTAAAAAAACAAAAAAGGGGAAATGATTCTCATCATTTCCCCTTTTTTGTTTTGGTGTTCTTTGCCTGTTAATGGATACCTTTGAAAATCCTATTCCAGCGTATTTTAGAAAGTCCATTGCCATCTGTATTCCAGCTCATCCAGGTAAATAATGCTTTTCCGACGATATGGTCCTCAGGAACGAATCCCCAGTCCCTGGCATCGAGTGAGTTGTGTCTATTATCTCCCATCATCCAGTAATAATCCATTTTAAAAGTGTAAGAATCTGCTTTGCGGCCATTTAGATATAATCCGTCGGCTTTCTTCTCGAGGCTGTTATGCTCATAGACCTGAATTGCACGGCCATAGAGCGGTAAGGTCTGTGCGTTTAATGGCACAGTCATTCCTTTCTTTGGAATAACAAAGGGACCAAAATTATCGTAATTCCATGTGTACTGGGGATCATTTGGAAAAGTATTCGGTTGGGCCACTCCCGGTTTTTCCAGGTTCATCTGCATGGATTTGACATTCGACCAGGATTTCACCATTTCAAACTGTTTTTCCGTCAAGAAGATTGTATACACCCCAGGCTGAATTGGGGCGACTTCTATCCCCATATCTTTCAGGCGACGTTCGTCGAGACCAGCTTCATCTGTTATTACAGTATAATCCATCTGGCTTTCCGGAGCTACAAAACCCGGTTGATCGTTTACAAACAATACCCCCGCATTCATACTGATTTTATCTCCGGGCATACCCACACATCGCTTAATTAAATGTTCCCTCTTGTCTACTGGGCGTGTCTGGATCGTAAATTGTTGATGAACGGCTTCGCGGCCCATCATTCGAACCAGATCGTAATAGGGTATATCTTGATTTTCCACAGCGACAGTATCGCCTGCGGGTGCATTGAAGACAATAACATCGTTTCTTTTTATCTCTTGAAAACCGGGGAATCGTTTATAAGGAATTTTAATCAGTTCAGAAAATGCCTTTCCTCCTATCAATGGCATCGTGTGGTGCGCAAAAGGAAATGCAATAGGTGTATTGGGGATACGGGGGCCATAATTCAGTTTACTGACAAAAAGATAATCACCAATGAGGAGAGACTGTTGCATGGACCCTGAAGGAATCATAAATGCCTCCAGTAAAAAGCCACGAATCAAAGTTGCAGCAACAGTTGCAAAAACGATCGCATCGGCCCATTCCCGTACCATCGATTTTTTATAGGGGTATTTAATTTTATATTCGTCGTATGATTCTCTTAAAACTGTTCGTTTAGTCTCTTCGTTTAGCTGAGTTTCCCCTGCCATAGCTGTTTTTAAATTTTTCGTATACAGCCCATTCAAAAATTTAACGTTTTTATCTTTACCCCAAAGTGGCAAAACAATAAATGGGACCAATACAGCGGCACAGTTCTCCCAGAATCTCCTTTTTCCAAAACAATGAATAAAATCGAGATAAAGGTTATAAAACACAAAAACATTAACAATTGGCACAATCAATAGGATGAGATGCCAAGTCTTCTTGCCCAATATTTTCGATTGGACCCACTGACTATAGATGGGGACAACCCCCTCCCAGCCTTTACGCCCTGCTTTTTCAAATAACATCCAAAAGCCGTAGGCCGCGACAATGGTCAATACAATAAAGATGATAAGTATCATAAATTCGTTTTAAGTGCAGCTCAGTGGTTAAATTATTAATAAATAAACAATCGCTCTTTTGATTCCGGAGCGCTCTTCGCCTTCTGTAATTCGTTATATCGCATGATGTATTTAATAAAAAGATCATAATCATACTTCTTTTCATTTTCAAACTCAGCAAATAATTCCGGTTCGTCATTAATCAGTTTACCAAAAGTAATTGGTCTTTTCTTTTTCACACCGCTAAATAACCCATTATGATTGCTATTTATTTCAATGACTTCTCCAGTTGTTTTTTTCAACGCATACGCATGTTTATACTTATTGACCATAATGCTGCCCATTGTACCTGCGCCGCCACCAATAGCCATACCAGCTCCCCCACTGACTTTTGTCTCTGAAACATAATACGCAATAATCTCTCCATCAGCCAGCACTTCAGCAAAAGTAGGTTCCTGACTGAGTCCTTTCTGAATTCTATACATTTTTGGAGAAGTTCCAGGCACAACTTCTAATCCGTCTTCCACGTAAGAGGGTGCATACACCTTCTTTTTGGATTGCCAATATGCCCGATATACATCGCCGGGCTCAAAAATTACCTTTTCTTTCTGTTGATTCTCAAATTTCAGTTTGCGATCCTTAATAGAAGAGATCTTTCCATAAAGGGTATCTGCGTTCATAAGAACTACGTAATCTAAATTTTTTGCAACTTCCTGTGCTTTGGCTCTGATCGATAGGCCTACGCAGGAAGAAAAAATTAAAACAGCTAAAATTGATATGGCTTTCATTGGAAACATGTATTTGTCAATAACTTTTGTATTAACCTAAGTTGACTGTATTCATTATCTACTTGGCATTCCCCATCCAAGCTTTGTGTAAAACTACATAAAAATATGAAATCCAACCATAACACATGGAGTTTTAACTTTTGTTAGCATTTTTGGTCTACAACGTGGTTTCTTACCATGTTTAGCACATCTACCTAAATTCCTCCTGATTCCCCAAGCACCATTAGCGCCCCATATAAAAGTAAAAAATAAAGCCACATCACCTAAAAGTGATGTGGCTTACCAGATTGCTCAAGCAATAACTTTAACTTTTATATTTACTTTCAAATGCTGACGATGCTTTATTGACACCATTGCTCATATTTTCAAATGCTTTGTTGATATTATCCAGCAGAGTCGATTCTGCCGCTGCATCGGGTGTTTTATTTTTACGGATCTCAATCAATTTCGGATAATCTTCCGTAACAATCTTTTTATACCCTTTCAGACCATCGAGCACGGCTTTTTGGAATGTTGCATCGCCTTTAAAATCACCCAGATCTTCTACTTTTTTTATATCCTCGTCTAAGGACTTATCCCAAGCTGTCCGAACCTCTTCCGCTTTCGCATAATCGGAACTATTCATCGCCGCATTCATATCCGTAATATGTTGCTCACTCCCATTAATTACCGTAATAATCGAGTTGTTGTATGTTGCTGGATCTTTTTCTCCCGAACCACAACTTGACATGGTCAAAACCGCTGCGGTCAACATACCTGTAATCATTTGTTTAATCATTGTTGATCTATTTTATCGTTATGTATTATTGTTTACCACTCATTTACACAAAGATAACCTACAAAACAACGAGATTTCATCACGGAATTCAGGGATTTCCGCAGCTTATTTAACCTATGCGAAGTTTACTTGTTTACGGAAGTTACTGTTGCCATTGCGTTGATCAAAACGATCTGCCAGTTGATCCGCTAATTTCCCATAATGTTCAGCCAGTTCACTTGCTGTATAGCTGTTTTTCCCTTGAAAAAGGTTATGCTGATTACCGAGCTCAAGCACAAAAGATTCATGCGGAGCAAAATTTTTCATCGCTTCACAGATGTAGCACGCCAATTGAAACATGGACCTATTTTCGGGACCATCAGCCCAAGGTAAAAACCGTTCGATCCATTCTTTGGCCTTACCCAGATCGGTATAGGAGAAATAAGTCGCCAATTTAATAACCGATATTAGGATCGCAGAATCCTTTTCTTTTTTAAACACCTCCTTTTCTGCCAGCTCCGCCATGCTATTTGCCTGTTCAACATCGCCATGCTTGTAACCTTCATAAGCAAGATTTACGGCCGTACGCAAAGGCACATGTGCACAGGTAAATTGCCCTTCAATTAGCGGCAATGCTTTCTCAACCGCAGGGGCATATCCTTGCTGCAATAGAATTGCTGCTACTTCTGCGTCCATTTCACAGGCTTCACAGTCGCTCATATCATCTCTTTGCAAAGCATTTACATTTTTCAGTGCCTGCTCGATAGCCGCAAGATCTTTTTGTGCCAAGGCGTCGCTTAACTCCTCATTGTATATGGCCCGCTTACCGTAACCATTACGGATCAAGCGTTGTTCAAAATCACGCAAAGCGGCTTGGATCTGTTCACGGCTGACAGCAGGATTATCATATAATTCGGACATCATCCATTTGTATTGCCACAAGAAATCTTCTTCGTTAAAGAGCTCCGGGTTTTCGTCATAAGCCTGCAATATCCAAGCAAAAGCTGGTAAAGATTCCGTTGAAAAAGCGAGATCAATCTCTTCGCTGATTAAATCTAGACGAAGGTCATATCCCCATTCAATATCTTGATTTTCATCTGCAATCCGAATAGCCTGTGTCAATAGATTGACTTTCTCCAACGTATTGTCTACTCGCGCGACCTGATTGCGAAGTTTCTGAATTTTAAGTGTATACATCTATTTATTCTCTACTTTTAATGAATTATATATCCTTTATTAATAAGCTCCTCGGCAGGAGAAAATCTTCAACTATCTTAAAGATTCACAAAATTATCCAGTCCCATTACAATAAGGTTTTTCAGGGCATCGTTCATGACCTTCATTTCACGCTCCTGTATAGGGTATTTGCCCAAAATCAGCGCTTGCACATAAAGCACTTCCATGACTGAACGAAGCATATAGGCATCTTTAATATCCATCAGCGTGATGATAAGTGCATTGTCTGCATTTAAGCATAAAGTATTCTGGATCTTATTCGGCCTAGCTGTCTTCAGTACCTGGGCAAAAGGATTTGCATTTTCCTTCAATTGGCTAATCGTATTCTGCACATTATTTTGGTCCATTTTAGTAAAAATAGCCGGCGTATCGACTGGTTTAAACCGTCTGATTTCCAACTGGCAGTTGTAGTCGTCCAAAATGTGCTGCACATCTTTCTTAAAAGAAACAAATTGATCATGCTCGTCTTCATGTACAGGCTGAAATGTTCCCAGAAGCTGATTTGGCGACATCTCTGCAATGTTATATTCGGAATATCGCTGTTTGATCTTACGGAGCAATTCCGTATCAAAGGTATAAGAAGCATTGACAAGAAGCATGCCCTGCGTATCAGCCATGCGGTCAATCTGCTTGAAGTCCTCAAAATCCGCACAATAATAGAGCTGTTGTTGATGATCGATGATATTTTGAAAGCTGCGTTGTCCACGGTTGGTTTCAAAAGGGATATCTGCCAAAAAGATGTCCAGGAAGTCCGGATCTTCGAGCGCGAAAGCTTTTAGATGCAGATAATGTGTCTGAATAATGCGCAAATAAATATCAAAATCAATCTTCTTCACCTGTTGCAGGTAAGTTTTCAACACAGCTGCAATTTCTTTTCGCGCCAGCCGCAGTACATCATTTTTCATGAGAGACTCACGTGATGCCGTGGCACTAAGCTCCTCCGTATTAACAAGCATCCGCACAAAAAACGCCCAATTAGGTAAGATAGACTGATCTTCTTCAGCGAGGAACATCCGTTTCAGGTAAATGCGGTGACGCTGTTTATTGCTAAATTGCGTGCGGAAAGGTAAAATATACAACACGCCTTTTGCCTTACCCGCAGTAGTCTCAAATGGAATTGCATCCAAAAAGCTGACATGAAAAAGTTCTTTTCCTATAGCTAGCAGATCTGTTTTTGAAACTGATGACGAAAGCCATTTGGGCTCTTCTTTATGAACGATCTTTTCGGTATCTCCCATCACTATTGCAATGGACTCTCTCAGTGCGTCTCCATAAAATTTGATTTTTTTCTCAAAATAGTCCGCTTCAAAAATATAGTTATATTGTTTTTTGGGCGTAAGGATAACCCGTGTTCCGACGGGAATATCTTCGTTCAGGCACTCAATTCTATAGTCCCCTTCAGCTCTTGCCGTCCAGCGCAAGGGTAGCTGTTCAAGTGCCGATTTTGTTTCCACGATAATCTCATCGCTTACCACAAAACAAGAGAGCAGCCCAATGCCGAACTTACCAATAAAGTCCTTCGCATCCTTAATATCCTTGCTTTTCGAACTCTCGCCAATAACCGACAGAAATTGGTGGATGTCGGCCTCCTTAAGTCCTATTCCATTATCTTTGAATATAAACTTCGACTGCTCAGCGCTTGGTAACTCTATCGTTATTTTGCCTTGATGCTGTTCATCCAGATGTTTCAAGGCTGTAATTGCATCCACCCCATTTTGAAGAAGCTCGCGCACAAATGTATTGGGATCGCTATAAAGGTGCTCCGAGAGCAGTGCGATCATCCCTTTCAGATTTACCTGAAATGAATAAGATTTTTCTTCTTGCATGTTATTCTTACGTTCTCGTTTTCTTTGTCAATCGGATAGCTTCTTCATGTCCATTGTCGGCGGCTCTTTCAAACCATTCCAGGGCCAGATCTTCATTTTCCTCAACCCCATCCCCCATGAGATAACAGTTGGCCAGCTTAAATTGTGCTTCAGCATGATCGGCATCAGCGGCCTTCATCATCCATTCAACACCGTCCTGAAGATCCATCGGTATACCTTCTCCGTCCAGCAATTGCACACCAACAAAGTAACAGGCATAAGGATTTCCTTGTTGTGCGATTTCAATAAAGTGCTCATAAGCAACCGTTTTATCGATCTCTGTTCCTATTCCAAAATAATAACATCTGCCCAATCGGTAGATTGCTTGCTGATTTCCTTGCGCTGCGGCTTGTTGATAATACCCGAATGCTTTGGCGGGCTGTACCTCCACTCCGATACCAAACTCATAACACATGCCCAAGCCCTCTGACAGCGATCCCAGTTTTTCGGCACGCGTATAGTAATCAAAGCCTTTGTCATATTCTTCCCGCTGATCATAGTCGAAGAAAAAATAGTCTCCAAGCAGCAACAGCGCTTCACCAATGTTTTTTTCCGCTGCCTGCTCCAACAACTGGAGCCCCAGGGGCACATCCTTTTGCACCAGCCCGTTCAGATAATATCTCCCCAATACGCAAATCGCATAAGGAAAACCGAGGTCAGCGGCTTTTTTGACATAATCCTGTGCTTTAAAAGTATCGATGTTTAGTCCATAGCCATATTCATAACAGAGCGCAAGATCCGTCAAAGCCTGCACATGGTTTCGATCGGCAGCCTGCTGATATAAAGCCACCATTTTGTCCAGATTTATGTCCGTGCCGATTCCGCCACGATAACATCGCGCCAGTTCATACATACAATTGACCTCCTGCATTCCCGCCCCGGTTTCAAACGCCGTAAACGCGGCCAATGGTTCAAGAGCACCAGACTGGTGATAGTCATTTGCCAAATAAATACCTTTCAGATAATAGGCATAAGGATAGCCCAGATCTGCCGCACGCGAGAAATAATCGAACGCTGATTTATAATCAGGTTCAGCTTTTAATTCACTGGCCAAGCCCATTTCCGTAAGCGCAGTCGCATTGTTATAAGACGCCGCTTCTTCAAAATAGGGCAATGCAGCTGCCAGATCAGGTTCCTCACCATGGATTCCATATTTTAGGTATCGCCCAACTTGATATAAAGCTTGTGGCAATTTATCCTTTGCAGCATCTTGATAATAGGCAAATGCGGTTTTATAATCAGGAGCTATTCCATCGTAGCCAGATTCAATCAGATTACCTAAACGCAATTTGGCGTAAGCTATATTTTTTTCTGCCATTACCGTGAATCTCTGGAAGGCCGATTTTTCATCCTTTGGGAGAAATCTGCCTTCCAGTAGGATTTCAGCAAGTTCAACCTGTGCTTCCACATAATCATATTTTTCGTCGAGCAGGTACAGCAGCGACAGTCCCCGTTCGATATCCTGCAGCTTATCATGATAGAGATACAGACAGGCAAGACGATAGCCCGCATAATTGTTATTATAATCATAGGCTTTCTGGAAATACTGCAGGGGTTCCTCATAATCCTGTTTTTCCAGTTTATCGCTACCCAATGTCTGAAGTTTGATTAGTGCAATCTGCACCGCAGCGTCCATCATACCATATTCAAATAATTCTTGATATTCCGGTATGAGCAGTTCCAGTTCGCCCAAGGAAGATGCCTCCGCACGTTTTATTTCATTGAGGACAAATCTGCAATAGCGGGAGTCTGCCACAGCGATTCCCTCTTCCAGCATGTCCAGGCGTTTGCCCTTATTATCTTTACGTGAATAGTAAAACTGCAGTGCTTCATAGTAATGGCGCAGTAATTTTCTATCCGGCGAATGCTTAAGTACCTGAATACGGTCAAAGACTTCTTCAAACTTATCTGTCCAGACATCCAGATGGGCATTATAAGCGATTGCCCAGAGATCTCCGCCGAGGGAGAGCGCATCCAGCTCAGCTTTCGCCGTATCCCGGTCGATATCTGCCAATGCACCTAGATAGTTGTAATATAAATAAAGAGGCCTTGCCAATTTAACGCCTGCATCCGTTCCTTTCTGTAAGTAAAAGGACGTCTTTTCTTTATCGACAACATCTCGACGACATAAAATATGCTGCAAACCCAACTCCACCCATGCATCAGAATTTATAGTCGCATAGCGCTCCAGTATTGTTCGGACTTTATCAATAAAAAAAGTATAATCAACATCATTCAAGTATACATTTGCGGCAAAATCAGTTCCTTTTTCAAATAATGCATCGTAGAGCTCAGCCGCACCCGGCTGATGCATATTGTATTCAAAATAAGCCAGAGCATCAAACCACACATCGGGTGTAAGACGTTGAGAAAGATCAATTGTCGATTGATCTTCAGTGGATTGCAATTCAGCAACTTTATTGGAATATTCTTCACTTAACTTCATATATAATCGTTTGTAATACTTGGTAAAATACGCTTTATATCGCCTTTAAGGCGCAAAAAAACAACAAAAACTCTGCCACTGTATAAGGTGATGCTAGTCAATTTTATCAAAATAAACGCAACCTTATTGCTTTTAAGATCTTTTTATCTATATTTGTTGCAACTCAATTGCAACAATAACATTAAACGAATCGAATCCGCAGCAGATGAATAGGTATATCATGTTTTCACTTATCGCAGCACAATACATGTTTTTCCCTTGTTTCGGCCAGGAAAAGAGCATCCAGCTCAAGGAAGTAAAAGTCGGGGGAAAACGCTATCAGCGCGCGGCAGAAGGGATCTTATCCATTGATATCTTAAATGCAGATTCTATACAAAAATATCAGGCCGGAAGTTTAATGCAGACCTTGAGTCGCCTACCCGGCGTAAATGCCATCGGCATCGGTCCAAATCAGTCCAAACCGCAGATCAGAGGACTTGGCTTTAACCGTGTAGCTACGGTAGAAAATGGTATTAAACACGAAGGCCAACAGTGGGGATTGGATCACGGATTGGAAATCGATCAATTCAGCGTCGGCAGTGCCGAGGTACTCAAGGGAGCAAGCTCATTCCTGTATGGATCAGATGCGATAGGTGGCGTCATCCGCCTATTGCCTCCTATTGAACTCCAGGAAGATGGCTTTAAAGGCAATTTTGATGTACTGACAAAATCCAACAATGCCACCTATGGCGGATCGTTTCAGGCACAGGGCAGAAAAGGAAATTGGGTTTTTGGCGGGGGCTTCACACATTTGGATTATGCGGACTACAAAGTACCCACAGACACCGTCTATGTTTACAATTATGCCGTACGTCTGAAAGACCGTCATGTACGGAATACTGCAGGGCGAGAAACGCATTTTCAACTGCGAAGCGGCTATATGTCTGATCGTTTTTCTTCCATTCTATACCTGAGCAATTATCACACAAAACTTGGTTTTTTTGCCAATGCGCATGGCTTGGAACCCCGGGGGGTAGACACCGTTTTGTATGACAAATCTAGCCGCGACATCGGTTTTCCGAGCCAAACCGTCAATCACCTGAAGCTGATTAACCGCAGCTTTATCGACTGGGATAAACATAAGCTATGGATTGACCTCGGATACCAAAGAAACTACCGGCAGGAATACAACAATTACACCGCACATGGCTATATGCCCCCCGTCTATCCACAAGATATGACCGTGCCGATCTATCTGGAGCGACTGTACGACAAACAGATCTACAGTATGACCCTTAAAGACCAATTTTCGTTAGCAAAACACCGCCTGACCATTGGTGCAAATGGGGATTATCAAGACAACCGGATTGACGGATGGAGCTTCCTGATCCCATCCTATAGACAAAAAGCAATGGGCGTATTCGTCTATGATCAATATTTACTAGATGATCATACAACGCTCTATGGCGCATTGCGGTACGATTACAGCCATATTCATACTTCATCGTATCAAGATTGGTTCGATTCGCAACTAGAAGGCAACCAGACAGCAAGAATTGTCAGGGCATCCGAGCTCAGCCGCAGTTTCAACAGCCTCGTTTGGTCTATCGGGGCAGGGCGTCAATTTGGTTCTGTAGAAACAAAAATCAATCTAGGCAAGAGCTTCCGCGCTCCTATCGCACAAGAGCTTGGGGCCAATGGTGTCAATTATCATTATTTCAGTTATGAAAAAGGGAATGGCTCATTATCACCCGAACAGTCCTATCAACTGGATTTATCATTGACATGGAGTGCTAAAAAAGCCTCTGCGGTCTTGACGCCATTCTTTAATTACTTTTCCAACTATATCTATCTCAATCCCACATCGCGCTACGATCAGTACTACGGGGCCGGCAATCAAATATTTGAATATACAGAGAGCAGGGTACGCCGTTATGGCGCTGAACTCAAAGTAAGCTACCAGCCTTTAAAACAATGGAAAGTAGAGTTATTGGGTGAATATGTCCGTTCGGAGCAGCTCTCCGGTGCAAAGAAAGGCTACACACTTCCTTTTTCTCCAGCGCCATCCATTTTAATGGATCTCAGCTGGACGGCAAAAAATAGCAGGCATTTTAAGGATACCTATCTGTCCGTCGACTGCAAATGGACAGCAGCACAGCACCATGTCGTTCCGCCAGAGGAATTCACACCTGCTTATCAAGTCTTTAACTTTCGAACCGGAACACAGGTCCACTTTGCAAAATCTGTCCTTCAGCTGCGCTTGCAGGTTCAGAATCTCTTTGATAAGAAATATATGGATCATACCAGCTTTTATCGGCTGATCGCATTGCCTGAACAAGGGCGCAACTTTATCCTATCGATCGGCGTACCTTTTGGTTAGAATAACCGAGCAGGGCGAGCTCATGAATACCGATTAAACATACACGAATGAATAACCGAGCATAGCGAGCTCATGAATACCGATTAAACATACACAAATGAATAACTATTTAAAAATGAAACTATTTAATATGAAAGCACTTCAAAAATATACACTGATTGCGGTGTTATTTGTCATGGCTGCCGCCTGTAAAAAAGATAAGGAAAGCATTGACACTGAAAAACCAAGCATCGCCATCGATTCCGACACTGCTTTCCCCAAACAATGTAGCACGATTAAACGGGGCACAAGCTTCACTTTCCGCAGCACACTGGCCGACAATGTAGCCCTGGGAAGCTATAGCATCGATGTCCACCACAATTTTGACCATCATTCGCATAGTACGGAAATTGGCGAATGTACAATAGAAGCGATTAAAACTCCCATCAAACCCTTTGTGTTGGTTAAAACAGTCAATATTCCGGGACAGCCGCAGCAGTATAATGCCGAATTAAAGGTCGATGTACCGGCCGATATCGATCCGGGTAATTATCATTTTATGATCCAGGTAACCGATCTAGCTGGTTGGAGCACTCAAAAGGGAATCAGCATCCGTATACTCGAGTAATACCAAACATATTTATCAACTAAATTTTTAAATCCATTTTACATGAAAACTAGAAACATTCGCTTCTTCTTCCTGTTAAGTACTATTCTTTTAGGTTTCCTATCCTCCTGTAAGAAAGATAACGAAGACATTCCAGCACTTGCAAAACCCCAGATAGGCACGCTTGAAATCGGCAGCGGCAACAACAAGACAGTCAAAGCGGGATCAGATCTTCATCTCGAAGGTGATCTTGTTGCCGAAGCACTTATTGCTAAAATTGAAATTGAGATTCATCAAGAAGGTGGTGGTCAGTACAAGTTTACAAAAGCCTATACCGAAGGGAAATATATCGGCGTAAAAAATGCGACATTCCATGAACACGTTGATGTTCCTGCAGACGCACCAGCTGGAGCGTATCATTTTCATTTTACAGTCACCGACAAAGCAGGAAATGCAACGACCGTTGAATCACCATTGACCATAGAAGGTTCAGATGCCAAAGTTGCTTACAAACTTGTATTTACAGAAGTAGCCGGAGAAGCCCATGGAGACCATTTCCATGATCTGGCTGATAAAGACAAGGTCGAGCCCATCTCGATCAGCTTTGACGAAAAGGGAACAGCTTTGGCCGGTGGCCATGCCCATATCAACCCAGAAAGTATCTATAAAATTGAATTCAAACAATTTGATGCTTCTTCTAAAGAGGTACAGGGCCAGTACATCAGCAATAAAGCAACGGCGGATTATTACAAAGCATTCCTTACAGGCGGTTCGTTTGTCTTAAATCCCAATAGCAGTACAGGAACTGGTGCCATCTTTCAAACGAAAGAAACTACCTACGGGGATGGTTCTGCTGTCAATGGAGCAATAGAGACTACAGGAATCATCACTTATTTTACCGCTGGAAAAGACAATGAGGGGGAGAAGAATGTCAGCTATATCCTTCGTAAATTTAATGATGCAACAACGAAGGCTAAAGTTACCCGTGCAGACTGGAATCTGTCGGATTACGCGACTAAATTTGCTGGACAGGATCAGATTAAGCTATCTTTCGAACTCCACGCCGAAGTGGGCGAAGATTAATTGACGCTCTATACTGGGTTTATCCACAAAAAAAACCATCATGATTTCACAGGCTCCAGTAGCGATGAAATCATGATGGTTTATCAATAATCAGGCATTTCAACCTAATCCCTTACTTTCTCTAGAATATTTCCTTGCGAATCGACGACCAGCTTCCACTCCTCTTTTGGGCTTTTCACTTCAAACGCATAACTCACTTTCTGCTCAGCGGTAATCCTTTTTGCATCATCAATCCGATAACCTGGGAAATCTCTTTTCACCCGGTCCAGCACATTCTTTGGCAGGTCTCTCTTGTTGATATCAGTTTTATACCGCAACAGTCTTCCATTATGCTGAAACCAAGCTTCCTGGTCTGTTCCAAATAAACCTGTTTCAAACTCAGCTTCATACACATTTCCCTTTAATTCCCAATCTACTTTTTTAGCTTTTGGAAATTTTTGCTGGAAGCTATTCAGTACGACAGCGGGAACCTGACTTTGTGGTATATCTTGAGCAATAGCTCCTGTTGTTGTGAGCGCTAGCATAAAAGCACTCCAGATCAATTTACAGTTCATGATTCTTTTTTTTAGTATACCACAAAGTAAAAAAGCGAATCTGTAAAGATTTGGGAAGACATACACAATAGAGGTCTGTTTTCTTAAGGGTGTATATTGAGCTGAAAACTATGCAGATTATTTTCATAACGATAGACGAGCACAAAACCATAGAGTTGACAGATCGCCTGCACAATGGCAAGCCCCAAGCCAGTACCTTTAGAGGCTGCATCTGACTTATAAAAACGGGAGAACACCAGATCGGCATCCAACGCGGCATGCGCACTTGTGTTGGAGACCGTCAGCATGTTGCCTGTAATACTGATATTCACCTCGCCGCCCGCTTTATTATGAAATAAAGCATTCCGGAGAAGATTCGACACGACGATATTGGCCAGAGCACTATCCATTTGCACATGAAGCTGATCCACCTGGACAACGTTTATTTCTACCTGTTTAAATTCGGCAATATCTTCAAACTCCGCCACCATATTCAGGACAAGCGCATTGAGTGAAAGATTTTCATTCTGCAAGAATTGTTTATTCTCAATTTTACTCAACAGCAACAAGGACTTATTGAGACGCACAAGCCTTTCGGCAGTATGTAAGACCTCTGCAATCGTTTCCGACTGTTCTTGTTTCAGTTCCTCCGACTCGACCATCATTTCCAATTTGTTGATCATAATCGCTAAAGGTGTCTGCAATTCATGCGAAGCATTCCCAATAAACTGTTTTTGCTGTTCATAGGTTTCTTCATTATGGTGGATGAGTGTTGTTACAGCAAGCTGCAGATCTTTAAATTCCTGAATCTTCGTATCCATAGCAGGCTTCTCTTGGGTTTTCCCCAGACGAAATCGCTTCAGTTGATCAAGGAAAGAATATAAAGGCCGCCATAAACGTTCGATCACGATCTTATTGATGGAAACAATACTGACGACCAGCAGTACAAACAAGATGACAACAGAATAAAACAGATTCTTGATCAGATCGCTTTCTTCAATCATCGAGTTGATGATGGACAGTTCATAGTAATGTCCCTGATGTTCAAATGCTGTCGTCAGCATTCGAACAGGTTCCAGTTCCGGTTCCGGATCATCATCGTCCTGCATATACAGCATGGTGTCCTTATATACCTGCTGCATGTTAAGCGCTTGCTGTTCGGAGATCTCACGAACCTTATAGTTATTTATCCCAAACTCTAAATCCGGAGCGACGGTGGGATTGGTAGACAGCTCCTGGATAATTAGCCGTTTCTGGTTTTCGAGTTCCTCGTCAATATTATCGTGGATCACCTCCAGCATAAATAAATAGAATACCGTTGACCATAGCGCGATTACGACCAGCACGGAGATGGAGAGATACTTAAGCGTTTGATTGGCTAATCTCATTTTTCGACAAGTTTATAACCGATTCCATAGACCGCTTCAAAATCAACATCCGCATGGCTAGCCAGGAATTTTTTTCTTAAATTTTTAATCTGTGAATAGATAAAATCGAGGTTATCGGCCTGATCTGTATGATCACCCCAAACATGTTCAGCCAATGCACTTTTGCTGACCAGTCTATTTTTGTTCAATAAAAAGTAATTGAGCATATCAAATTCCTTCCTATTTAGTGGCACGAGTTCTTGCGCAATAAACAAGCAGCGTTCGTTGAGGTCCAGAACAACGTTCCCCATCGTCAATGTATTCTTACCGTCGCGTTGTTTCCTGCGCAACACCGCTTTGATCCGTGCATTCAGCTCCGCTATATGAAAAGGTTTGGTCAAATAATCATCGGCTCCAAGCTCGAGTCCCTTTAGCTTATCGTCTAAAGAATCCTTTGCAGATATAATGATCACATTATCAGATTTGCCTTCACTCTTGAGTTGATCCAGGATATGTAAACCGTTACCGCCCGGCAGCATGATGTCCAGCAGGATACAATCATAATCATATAGCGATACTTTTTCTAGGGCTGCTCCATAATCACTGGCTGTCTCCACGGTATATTCTTCCTTAATCAAAGAGGTTTTTACGATTTCCCTTAAATCTTCCTCGTCTTCAATTACCAGTACTTTCATCTTTATTTCCTATTCATAAGAATTCATCCACATCCTTTGCGGTCAATTTTAAATGTAGACAATTCATACATACAATTGTTTATGACAAAGGTAATCTGAATTTAGGAAAGAATTAGGAATGCTTGTCGACATCCTATTTTAAGCTGACATCCAGATAGACCGAATGGCGTCCATAAGTATCATAAAAAGGTTTAAAGAGCACATCATCGATAGAAAATTCCAACGTTTCCGGGTTCCCCTTGATCGATTTACCAATATCCTTTGCATCTAAAGTGACTTTACGCCAGTCTTTTCTTGCTGTAGGCTCTTGAGCAGCCAATAAAATCGGTCCGTAAAATAGACTTGCAATATTAGGCTGGTCCATGACCGGATCCAGATGAAATTGGAAGGGCATTTTTAAGTTGATCACGTCACCGTTTTTCCAGTCGCGGCTTAAAGTTAGGTAAGTTCCCGGCTTAGCCGTAATTTTTTGCGCTATGCCATTTATCGTCACAAAAAAACCTTTTGTTGCCCAGCTCGGTACCCGAACATGGAGATCAAATTTGCCATTCCCTTGTATGGTGAGCGATGTATGATCCGCTTTTGGAAAACTTGTTTTTTGCTCGACGCTGATTCCCCGCTCCGTCCAGTGCAAGGTTGAAGGAATATACAAATTGACATACAGCGACTGATCATCCTTACTCTTAAAGTAGATGGTATTCTGCAATTTCGTACTGCTTTCAATCGCCGTACCGTTACAACAGGTAAAACCTTTCATATCTGCATTTCCAAACTGCTTTAGGGATCCAGCCCGCAAAGGCACATGATACGTGTTTGCTGGACTATTTTCTGCAACCGAAGCTAAGATATGATTGTATAATCCACGTTCATAGTAATCCATCAGCTCCGCACGCTGATCAAACATAAATAAGTCACTCGTCAGTTTCAGCATGTTATAAGTCGCACAGGTTTCATTCTGCCCACCTGCAGAAAATCCATTTTCATATAAAGTCGCCGGCTGACTAATAAAACATTCGGCATTGGCGGGATTTCTCGCTCCGGCAACACCGCCAATGCTATACATGTAGTCGTTGGTGGCCTTATACCAAAAATTGTCCGCTACTTTATAATATTGCGGTTCATTGGACACGCGATATAGCTCCATGCTTCCCACAATTTGAGGGATATGTTGATTGGCATGCAGTCCTCTAAAAGTGTCCACATTTTTGGCCAGACCATGTGCATGTGCAGCATTACCGTAGAACATATCGATATTGTCAAATAAACGGGCTGTTTTTAAATAGTTCTGGTTACCGGTCACCCGATATAACCTCGCCATCACTTCGTTCATCCCGCCAAATTCACCAGCGATATACGTATTCCACATTTTAATAAGTGTCTCTGTCGGAACTTTATCCAAACGTGCGTATACCCAATTGCCCATTCCCTGTGCGATCTCCAATGCCTTTTTATTACCACTCACTTCATAAACATCCATCAAGCCGGCCAATATCTTGTGCAGGGTATAATAAGGGGCCCAGATCTGATTCTTCTGGCCGCCATACTTTGCACCATTTTCAAGCATGATAAATTGATCCGGCGGGTAAGCACTGATAAATCCGGCCCCCCAGTTCCAATAATCTGTCCGGATTCCTTCATCGCTCAGGTCAGAATCGTAAGCTGATTTTCCGGGACCAAAAGGTACGGCTGCAGGATCGGCAATAGACGCTTCCCCTGCCTGTCTCGGACTACCTGATAACTTCGACAAGGTATAAAGAACGTTGACCATGGTATCCATTTTTCCCAAAAATTTTGCCCGAAGAGCTTTGTCGTATCCTGTGCTGGCATAAGCTTGTGCGATCGCGGTCAAATAATGTCCCGTCGCATGGCCTCTCAGCTTGATATCCTGGCTATCCCACACGTCCAATGGCTGCGCTCCCCGTGGTTGCGGCTGTCCAAAGGCGTGGCGAAACATATAGAGAAATGAATTGGGATCCGATTTGGCCAATGTATCGATGAATTTATTGCGGTTTTCAATAAATTTGGTCTGCTGATGTTTTACGTCCGTATTCAGAGCAACTTGATCCAGGTGAAAGGGTTCCAGCTGCAGGCTAGGCAGCTTAGCTTTGGTCTTTCCTTTTACGGTGATGATTGCTTTGGGTTTCAGATCAGTCCCTGGAACGCGTCCGGTAATGGTGTAGGCTGTTTGCTGCAAGACAGTACTATTGTCTGTAGGTGCGGGCCATAGCACACGTACTTTTGGGCCTACCATGCCATCTTTATAAGTCCCTACGACATAGCTAGGCAATCGGGGCAATTCTCCCACTTCAGTTTCTACGTTGACATCACCGACACTGGTCAGATACGCATTATAAAGCTGCGCTTTACTCATTGGAAATCTAGGCAGATCGTCCTCGGCTTTACCTTTGGCGCTACGATCTTCATGCACACCTTTCAGCGCATTTCCGTATACCGTATTGATCTGGCTCCGGTTCAGCGGCACACGATAGATCCGAAAATCGTGCAGCAAGGCATTTAAACTCGAATTGCTTCCCGCCAGGGATTTTCCGATATACAAGGTTCTTTTGCTCCCCGTCTGTCCGAAAACTGCGCTCAGTTCCTGCGGAATACCCTTAGCTTCTCCAACTGGCACCGCATCTAAATACGTTTGCATAGAACCCGCAGCTATATCAACCACAATAGCCAGATGCAGCCACCTGTTTAAAGGGACAGCCGGCGAAACTGCATTTTTCGATTCGCCCTTCTTCTGGGAGATGATTCCCTGGTATCCCTTTTTCAGATCCATTCCTGTTGCTGTCGCAGCAAAATGCCGGGCTATATCCTGTCCGAAATCGAAGAGATACTGCTCCGGCTGAGCTGCACGTAAGTAGAGCCAGCCCGTTATGCTGATCGATTCTAAATCGGAGAGCGCCTGCGCTGGCAATACGATAAAATCATCCTTTCCGCCAGCAAGAGACAGTACCTTGGTGAATTGCTTATCTGCAACAAACGAAACTTTTTCGCCCTGAAACTTGCCATGCAATCCATTTCGTGACCAGTCCTTTAAATCACCATTAAAGAGATAACGTGCCACCATCCCCGTTTCACCGATACCATCCAATATTTGGTCTCCCCCCTGAGCCACAGCCACATCTATCGTTCTGATAAAAAGTGTAAAAAGTGCTGCAACATATATTTTGTATCTTTTCATATCACTATCTTTTAGTTCGCCAAAATGTTGTGTCCCCATCATCTCTCCCCCAGGGTTTTTCCATCTCTAATCCACATTCAAAAATGGCTAGCGCTTTCTTATTCTTGTTAAATTGACATTTATAAAATTAATGACAATAGCGCATTATACATAGGTTTATTTTAGCCTATATTCTCCAGATTTTAACTCATGGCCCTTTTTGCTACAATCTCAGGAGACCTAACCCTTCGTGTTGATCAACCTTTGGGGATACCGGTGAACTTGGCTGCTTGTTACCGAATACTCAGGGGTATTTCGTATTTTCGAATTGATATGAGCTACTATGGATAAACGAAATTCAAAAATTTGGGCACCAGTTATTGGTCTGGATGGATTCCGCAAAGAACAGACTGCAGGACGCGAAGAACTCCTATTTAACGAACTTCATGGGGAACGCCTCATCAAAAAACCACATAAGCATGATTTTTTTATCATTAATCTCTTTGATAAAGCCTCTGGTGTCCATACGATTGATTCAATTGACCATATCATCAAAGACCATCAGGTTCATGTCCTCTTTCCGGGCCAGATGCACAAATGGCATATCTATGCAGGTACAATAGGCTACCAGCTGATGATCGAACGGTCTTTTTTTGAACACTTTGCGCCGTTTTTCCGTTTTTCCTTTACCAATTATCAAAACCACCCCGTCATTGATCTTACCGCGGATGCTTTTGCACAATTGCATTATGAATTTGAATCGGTCAAGCAGGAGTTAAAAAGAGAAAATTCACTGATTCCATTAATAACTGCCCGAGCCGGTGTCATCGCAGCGACTGTAAGTCGGGAGGCAGAGTCTGCCTTCACCGAGTTCAAAGTCTATCAATCGGTTCCACGCCTGGCGAAGTTCAATATGCTCATTGATGAATTTTTTAGAGAACAAAAACTCGTGGCTTTTTATGCTGAAAAACTACATATTTCGCCCAACTACCTCAATATTTTGTGCAAAAAGCACCTAAAAATATCGGCTACCCAACTTATTCACCAACGGATCAGTACGGAAGCCAAACGTCTGTTACAGAGCACCGAGCGATCCATCAAGGAAATAGCCTTTGAGCTGGGTTTTACAGATCAGGCTTATTTTTCGAATTTCTTTAAACTGCAGACCGGTACAAGTCCAAGTGACTTTAGGGAAGACCTCCAGGTGGGCGAAGCATCAAGTCCGCTGAAAGAATGAAAAAAGATAAATCACACAAAGAATGGCAGAAATCTCCCAGCAAGAATAGGACACTAGCGATGTAACTTTGTAAAAGACTGGTAGGCTTTTATTCCGGTCACAAAATAACATAATAGGAAATCAAATGAAATCAACGGCCCTTTCCCGCAAGGAATTTATCAGGAACTCTGCTTTAGCACTTGCCGGAGCAACATTCCTCCCAGAAATGCTATTTGCAAAAAACGATCATGGAGCGGTTCATCAAGAACTTTTGAGCGGTTATCAAGGGAAGAAAAGCTACACCTTGAAAAATGTGCTACTAGAAACGGGTTTTGAGTACGATGGAGATGGCAATGTAACAGCAACAAAAACAGGGCTTTTTTCCATTCAGATCGCAAATGGAAAAATCAAAAATATCAGTGCCAATACCAATAGTGCAGATGCGATCGATGCAAAAGGACTTTTGATGTTGCCTTCTTTTAAAGATATGCATATCCATTTGGATAAGACCTACTATGGCGACAAATGGCAGGCCGTTAGACGCGGCCCCGGAGGTGTTAAGGGGATGATCGCCCTTGAACAGAAAATTCTGCCGGAGCTGCTAAAAAACTCGACTTATAAGGCAGAAAAACTGATCGAACTTTTACAATCCAAAGGAACTGCTTTTGCTCGCAGCCATGTCAATATTGAACCCACATCCAAACTCGACTCCTTACGCCATCTGCAACTGGCACTGGAAAACAAGAAAAATGGATTCGGAGCCGAACTGGTGGCTTTCCCGCAGCATGGTGTCTACTATACCGACACCGTACCTTATCTCAAGGAAGCGGCTAAAACCGATATCGATTTTATTGGTGGAGTCGATCCCTTTTCCATTGATGGGGCCATTGAAAAAACAATGGATTTTACGGTTCAGCTGGCACTAGATCATCACAAGGGAATAGATATTCACTTACATGAATCGGGTGAATCAGGTTTGAAAACTGTAGAATACCTCATTAATAAAGTAAACGAGAACCCTGTTCTCAAAGGCAAGACTTACCTCAGCCACTGTTTTGTATTGGGCCGACTGGAAAAAGCCAAACAACAGGAAATGGCCGAGAAACTGGGCGCCGCACAAATTGGCATCGTTTCGACGATCCCATTTGGTGGATTGATTATGCCCATTCCGACCTTAATGGAAAACAAGGTTAAAGTGATGACAGGCAATGACAGTATTGTAGACCACTGGAATACATTTGGAACAGGAAGCGTGCTGCAAAAAGCCAATCTTGCGGCGCAGGTATACGGCCAGGCTACCGAATATGCCTTATCCCGCATGCTCAAACTTGCTACCGCTGGTCCCATCCCATTGGATGACAAAGGCAATATGCAATGGCCTAAAATCGGTGATAGTGCGGATATTGCTTTCCTAGACGCGAGTTGTTCAGCCGAAGCTATTTCAAGGATATCGCCCGTAAAATCACTTATCTATCAAGGAAATCTTGTTTTCTAACCATACGGCAGTGTAGTAAACGATTCAGGAGTTCGGCTTGATTGTCAAAAACAACCCAGCTAAGCAGAAATACATCTCCTACCCTCGGGCCTTTTACGATTTAAAATGCTTCATGATCCACGGCTCGATCCGATCGCTTAGGATATAGGCTATCGCGAGCATAAGACCTGTAACAGCCGAAAGCAACAGGTATTTGTTTAAATATGGGTGCAGGTGATTAAAAATAATAAAACCTATATGCTGATGGACTAAATACAGTGGATAGGTCAGCATACCAATTTTTACAAATCTAGGTGAATTGATCGCCAGGAGTTTTTTACAGGAAACCAGCAACATAAGCAGGTAAAATACCGCGATGGCAGCTCCGATAATATAAGGAGAAAAGTCACTGTGAAAAGTACGCTCCAGCCAATGAATACGGCCTACGGCAGCATCGATAGAAATGTACAAGCACCAGGGTAAGGCGACAACATGCTGCATTTTTGGCCCATGCAAAAAAATCTGGCAAAATACAATTCCTGCAATAAAGTAGGCACTCCAATCCAATAAGAAGAATTCGTGAAGTGCATCATAAATTTCCGATGGACCAACAAAAAAGCGTAGACTGGACAATAGCAGCCAAAAATAAACGAGGTAATCCAAGCTTATTTTTTTAAAGCGGTTCAGGATCAAGAACAAAGCTATAATCAGGTAGAATTTCAGCTCCACATAGAGCGACCAATAGGCGCCATCAACATCTCCTTGCCCCAACAGTTTTTGCACCATGGTCAAATTGGCCAATAGCTGAACAAATGTAACATGATAACGTGGGGCTCCCCAAAAACAGGTCACCACAAAAGTCATCATCAGACAGATCCAATACATCGGATATAGACGCTTAAAGCGGGAATAGCAGAACTTACGCAGCGAAAGATGCTTGATGGAAAAGGCAATTACAAAACCACTGATGATAAAAAATAGATCAACACCTAGATAGCCATATTTAACATATTCACCAACTCCGTCAAACCGTAGAAGGGACATATTCCCAGCAGCATATCCCCGATACAGATAATGATACAATACCACTGCAATTGCCGCAATAAAGCGAAACAGATCAATTTGGTAGATTCTTTTGGACTCAGACATTTGGCAGTAAATATACGCCGTTTCCAGAAAATTTTCAGGAGCAATTTACTTGACCTTACTCAATTTTATAACATCATCATGTGACTTCCTAGCATTGCATTTAGCACAGTTGCTGACTAACTTTACTAGAGTTTAATCCCATAAAATAGAGGAAATTATGAAAAAGAACCTATTTATACCCCTCATTGCATTTGCAGCCATCTGTTTTGGACATCAAGCCAAAGCCCAAGTGTCGGCGACCTCCCAGCCTGTTACGGTAAATATCAACTTAACGGATGCTATTTCGATTACATTAGGTGCAACCCCAACAGTTAATTTTACCTATACGACTGCGGCAGATTATACCGCATCAAAAACTGTGGAAAAACCGGGGCATTTTACGGTCGTGAGCAATAAACCGTATAATCTCACTGTTGCTGCGACGGCCGCATTTACGCCTGCTGGAGGACCTGATCTAGATATTGTAACAGTTACAGTACCAACAGCCACTGCCAATGGAGGTACTCCAGTACCAAATGTACCATTAAGTACAAGCCCGGCGGCTTTGGTCAACGGTTCGACCGCAACAACCGGAGCAAGTTATACGGTGGATTATACCATAGCCGATCCGTCATCCCTTTTGAATCTGGGTGCATCGGCTTATAGTACAACAGTCACTTATACTGCGACACAACTCTAATTGGAAAGATAATTTGATCCGTGAGATATTATTTAACACTATTCGTCCTTTATATCTGTAATACCCTGATCTATGGACAGGGTATTTCAATTTCTCCATCCCGCATCTTTTTTACTGGTGAGCCAGGGCAGACAGTTTCCCAGGTGATTACATTTAGCAACACCTCAAACACGGAGCTCTCTTTTGTTGCCAATCTGAAAGATTGGGACCGGGATTCGATTGGCGTAAAAAAATACTATTCTCCGGGCCAAAAACAGCAATCAAATGCGGCCTGGCTTACGCTATCGGAAAACACGGTACGGTTGGCACCCGGAGAGACCAAATCGGTCAGCCTTTCGATGACGATCCCCAAAGATCCTGTCCCGCAGCGGCTAAGCAATACGATGCTGTTCTTTACACAGGTGAAAGAACAGAAGGCCGCCCTCCAGCATGGTCTTCATATGAATGTGCTCATCGAAGTAGGGATCCAAATTTATCATACCCCTTCAGGACTAAATCCCGGAGATCTGGAATTCCTTGCTTTTGAAGACAGGCATATCATTCCCAATCAAACGGGGCAATCTGTGCGCCGGATGGATGTACATGTTAAAAACACAGGACAGATTAACAAAGATGCCTATGTACGGTTTGAGCTGACCAATACAGAGACGGGCGAAGAAATCCCTATTAAAGCCGTCGCTATCGCGATGCTCCCCAACTCGGATCAGTGGGTACAAATCGACCTTCCAGAGAAACTGGCTGCAGGACATTATCTTGCCGTTGCAATATTAGATGCGGGCACCCAATATGATTTAAAAATTGCAGAGAAAGAAATTACATATTAAACGGAATTTTGCTGTTTGTTTCCTAAGCTTATTCAGCTTCTATGGGCATCATATTTATGCACAGACGACTGCTATTACCCTGCCCCAAACCAATATACAGGCTAGAACCGACTACAATACAGCAATCAATGCAGGTACCTATTCCAGTGTAATTACCTTACTTCCGTCTTTTTCAGTAAAATCAACTGCAGCGACTTTTACCAGCACAACCAGTGGAAGTTTTCCGGCCAGTTTAGTCCATATGAAACTTTCGAGTATTGGAAGCTTGGTATTGCTTGGGTTGGGCACGAATAATGAAGTCGCCCTCTCAACTGGAGGCGGTTTGCTCTATGCAGCTGTAGCAAGTGTTGCGTCGGGTGCGATAGCCGCCAATGCGCGCATTGCAACAGCAAGCCAGACCTGGACCGCGGGCGTATTTAGCAATGTTGTCAGCTTCTATACGCAAGGTGTATTGGCGGGGTCCATCTCTCCAGCAAGCTACACGCTGTCCATCACCGTACCCGGATTTATCAGTCCGCCCGCCAGCATAGGAACAACGAGTATAGCCGTAAACAATCTTAGTTTTTACCGTTCTGCAAATGGGATCAGCGCCAGTCAAATTATACCAGTCTCAAGTACCGTACCCTATATTCCCAGTATACGTACCGGAAATGCCCAATTTAGTTTTAACACAACCTTTCCCTACAATACCTTGCCAGTTTCGCCTGTATCCACAGTGAGTGCTTCACTGAGCGGAGTTGCAACGGCAACCGCGGCCAATCTGTCGACCAGCGATCAGGCACTAACCGCCGCGGGGGGAATAGCTGTCCCTACCAATAACAGCAGTTCGATCACACATACATACTCCATTAGCACCGCATTCCTAAAAAGCAACTATATACAGGCCGGAACCTATACCGTTCCCCTCACCTACACCTGGAACAAATTGTCTTCAGCCTACCCAACAACCCCTGTGCAGGCGCAGGCTAGTGGAAGTTTGACTATTGCGGTTAGCGACCTGGGAGAAATCATCGCAAATCAGCAGTCCGTGAATCTTCCTTTTACGACGACCAGTAATTATGTGAATGGAGTTAGTACGAATATGCCCACCCATTTAAAACTGAGCAAGACCACGCCCTACAATTTATATGTACGGGCCACTTCTTCTAGTTTTACTTCAGGGGTCAATAGTATTCCATTAAGTGTTTTACGTATCGGTCCAATGGCAGGGCAGACTGGCGTAAATACAGTTACGCTGTCTACAACAGCCCAGCAGCTCATCCAAAATGCCGACCCTGTCATCGATCGCACACTCAATATGCAGTACAGCATCCCCGCATCGCAGACCAGCAATCTTCTGGGCAAGCCTGCAGGTACCTATACCGCAAATATAGTCTATAGCTTTGTCGCTCCTTAAAATCTTTTGATACCGACTTTTCGTCTTTGATCCCGGTAGCGCAAGGATGGAAGCTCCGTCTGTCCTTCAACCTTTACTTCTGCTTCGCAATTCGAATTTTCAATAACAAAAGGCATTCCTTCGGTCTCCACCGTCAACTTATAAAAACCGACAGGCAGATAGAAAACATATTCTCCCGCTTCGTTGGTCAACGTATTATATTTCTTGCCCTGTCTATCATTCGCGGTAATTCTGATACCGCTCAAATCAGGCTTAGACTCCAGGTACTTACTGGATATTAATTTTATTTTGCCTTTCGCAGGTTTTGTTTTGATCAGCGGGATGTCCATGGACTGGTTTTTGGTCAGTACGATCGTGGATGGACCCTGAGAAACCCAACCTTGATGGTTTTCTGTCTGAATGGAAAAAGAGCCGGCCTCCATATCGACAAACTTGACACGCCCCTTTTCATCCGTTATGGCCGCTTCCTTTCCGATTCGAATCAGCACCGATTCTACGGCAGGTTCCCCATCCTCCCGAATGCCATTGTTGTTGCTATCATCAAAACAGGTCAGCTGCAAACGATATCCTTTATCATATCCTCGATGACCAAAATTCTTTTCTATCCCAATTCTGATCTGTCGATTATTAAAAGAATACCGATCCAATGGCTGGGGTTGCGGCACATTTATTGGGTCTGCCATAAACAGTAATTTACCTTTAATAAAGGTATAAAAGATATCTGCGGTGAGGCTCCAGTTATTCTTTATCCGCCAACGGGCATTTCCATTTATGGACAAATTATTACTTTTCGAAAAGCCATAATAACTATACATCGTTGCAAGTTGCACCTGTAAGCTATGTGCAAATGCTTCAAAATGCGTATTGGGCCCCAGCGAGTACATGCTATAGCTAGCATTTTCATAGGTAGCCAAAAGATCACTTAAATAATAAGGGTTGATCTGTACAAATGCGTTAAATCCAAAAAGTGCCTGATCATAATTACCCGATACACGTAAGGAATGAAAAGGAGCAATGGGCTTTTCAGCGGTATTTCTATAAGTATAACCATAATCCGTCTGCAGCGAGAAGCGATGGTTCGATGTAAAAAAATGAAGATCCGCGACGGTTCTTACCGAACTGGATTTCCAGTTTACAGCGTTAGCACCTAATCCCAGCCAGCTGTGGTAATCTGCGCGCTGCTTCATCCAGTAGGGTCTTACATCAACATTCAATCGTCCAAATGCAGTACGATATCCCAGCTCATAAATTTCAATCCGATTGCTGTTGCTAAAAAAGTAGTTTCTGTCCCCGACCTGATATTTAGGCCGGTTATCCATAAAACTCATCCTGACGGAAATACTCTTCGTTTCCTCAAGCGGAATGACAACACGTGAATCCGACTGCAAGAGTCCTCTTCTAAGCCCCACATAATAAGGAGAACTGTAGTAATTGACACTTGAAAGCTGAAAGCCGTCGAAGATTCCATTATAATTTACGCCTGCTGCCAAAGCAGCCTTATGACCGCCAGCATCCAGCTGTTCGATACTTGTTCCACCCTCCCAAGTGAGGTTTTGTTTTTCGCTCCAGTCTTTATAGCCCTTCCCACTGAGCAGATGGCTTCGAACATTTCGGTAATTGTCTTTACTATGCAAATAAGCCAAGCTACTTTCTTGATTTTTTTCTGACGTAAAAGCATATTTAAGCCCCAGAACTCCTCCTCCGGGCGAAAAAGTATTCATCTGAGTCCAAAGAAAGTAATTGTTTTGGACCGCATACGCGCTGATCGAACGAGACTTATCAAACTTATAGCTTGCTCTCACCCCTCGGCCGTTAACATATTGATCTAGATTCTCGTAAATATTACCAGCTTTCAGCCCCCATTTTTCTGTTTGATAATTCAAATAACTATCATACATATTAAACGTGCGCTGGCTTTTAAAATAATCCATGTTCATGCGATAACTTAAGGATTTCTCTTTGCCGAACGCTAGGTTTCCATACCCCTGAAGCTGATAGACGGCTATATCCTGTCCCATATCCAGATAGCGCAAAGCAATCGTATTGTTGTAGGGCTGGTCGGGCAAGTTTATCGACGAGCCGAACCGCTTAACGCTCCCTACCGTCATGATGCGAACCCGGCTTGTCGCAAGCTGTTTGCCACCAGCTTCAATAGCTGTCATCGTCAGTTCTACATCCGTGGCTACTTTTTTTGTTCGCATACGGGCTGTAAACCGCAATAATGATTGTCCGCCGGCAGCCAATGTTGTTGGCAAAGTTTCACCTACGACCTCCAGTTCAGAAGGCAGGTTCGCAAACTGCAGCTGAAAAGTAAGCGGTATTAAACCCGTATTCACGATGCGGACCAAAAACTGCGTCAGTCCGGTTGACTGATCAATAAAATATTCAGGTTGTTCAGACTGAATCATCAGCGATGCCTGAACATCCAGGTTTGTCCAGAAAACTTGGGGCGGCTGTATAGTTACAGTTGGGTCTTTTGAATTCAGCCCAATGCTAAATTTTTGTGTTGCGTCCGAGATCGTCCGTCGATCAGTCATGTATTTCAAAGGGAAGGTTTTCGATTCATGCGGTTTCAGCTGTATCATTGGTGGCAATTTGATCAATCCCTGCAAGGCCTTCGTCTCATTCGCTTGGGGACTTAGTTCGATTGCTCTAGCTGTGTTATTAATGATCGTTATTTTGTTGGAGAAGGTATGAGATGCCGTGATCGGGATGGAATCATATTCGAAATGATAGGCAATATCGTATCTTTGCTGGCCTTTCGCTATGGATAAGAAAAGAGCAGCGCAATAGAAAAGAAACACCAAAATTAAACGGCTTCTTATTGGCATAGCATATCATTCAAGTATTCATAAAAATCAGGCTAAATTTAAAGAGATCGAAATTTAGGCAGTCACATGTTCATGTAACGAATTATTAAGCGGTCAACTGCGCAATCAGTTCACCTTTACTATTGATCTGAAACTTTCTATAGATTCGCTTGATATAAATACGGACTGTATCCAATGAGATCGCGTATTTCTGGGCAATCATCTTATAACTAAGGCCTTCAATAATACCATTGGCAATCTGTAGCTCTCTTGCAGTCAATAAATTTTCGGATTGCTTGGCACTGAAAGCTTGTTCAATTAAAGCACGATTGACGAAAGGACTAATAAAAGAACCATTTCCTAATGTCATGGTTATGGCAATTTTCAAAGATTGCAAGCAGGTTTCTTTCAGTATATAGCCGACAGCGCCTTGCCGAAAACAACTTCTGACAGTTTTCACGTCACAATTATTGGTCAGCACCAATATTTCAGTACGCGGGAAAACACTTTTCACCCGTTCTACGACCAAACTATCCTGATGATCAATATCGACAATCATCACATCAGGGACTTGATTGCGGCGCGAAGAAGCCAGCGTATCCTGATCAAACAGTATATGTATTGGTATTGTTGATTCGGAGTTACTTTTTGCTAAGATGATGTTTTTCGTCTCTGTCCGTTCCTGCTCATCCATGTCAATTATCCCAACTGTAATCATGATATTTGCATTTTATTAAACTGAAAATTATAAACCACTCCAATTTTCGCACTATTGTCGTCCCCACTCTCGTGAACCTATTGTATTATAGACAAACTCAACCTTAAAATTGTTTCTAAAGAAAAAAAATAATCAAAATAAAATTTAAGATGAAGCGAAATTAATCGCATCAGAAATCAATTTCACAATAATTTATATAAACACTAATAAGTAGGCTAAAAAAGATCTACATAAATATAATTTTTATTATTTAGAAATCATCATTTCTTCGTTAGAAAATTACGTGTTACAACATCATCGCCTATGCCCAGCTATAGAAGCGTCGATCTTCACATAAGCAGAAACTTAATTATATTTGGCAAAAAAAATCCCAATGGGCCGTCTATCTATTTTATCTATTGTTACCCTAATTTTGTTATTTACCTTTCCTGCACATGGACAAAACAATGGCTGGGATAAGTTAGACAAGCAGCTGTCAGAAGCAAGCAGCGATTCTACCCGAATACTGGCCTATTACAAAGTTGCCTCAGAAATCTACCGAAGCAATCCTACAGAGGCGCAAGAGATCGTTTCCAGAGGGTTGGGGCTCGCCGCCGACAAAAGATTTGAGGCGCTGCAAATTGATCTGTTAAATTTACAGGGGGTCATATACTTGAAGCTAAATAATTTCGATGAAAGCATAAAAACCCATTTCAAGGTCCTGAAAAAACGGGAAGAACGCAACGACAAAAAAGGAATGATGCTTTCTTTTCTCAATATAGGCAATGTATTTAACAAGAGTTATGATCCCGATCAGGCCTTAAAATATTACCAACGTGCATTAGATCTAGCCAAAGAAATCCACGACACCCGAAATCGGGCCAATATATCGACCAATATTGGAAATATATTTGCTCAAAATGCATTAAATGGAGAAAAAAAGGAGGATATAACCCACGCCATTGACTATTTAGTAAAAACGGTTGAGTTCTGTAAAGCCAATGCGCCGGAAGTTGATCTTTTCAACACCTACATTTTATTAAGCTACCTTTATCTCAAGGCAGATAAGCTTGAATGGAGCACCTACTATACCGACCTTGCGATAGACATCACCACCAAGAAAAAAGATCCTGTTGGGGAAAGTTATGCCCGCATCAACCGAGCAAATATTTATGTCAAAGAAAAGCGGTTTGATCTGGCCGCACAAGAAGTTTCCCTCATAAAGCGTATAATCGCTAAAAGCGGTTTCACCAATCTAACGGAAGACCTTCAGGGAGATTTTGATAAAATAGCGAAAGCGATCAAAGCACAAGATGCGCATTTAATACTGAGCGATCAGGATAGTTCGGACCGCAAGTTTCATGAGGATGCCGCGGCTCTTCGTGTCCGGATCAGGGAAGAACTCCGCGAAAAATATGAAAGTGAAAAAAAAGAACTTGAAAACAAAAACCTCCTATTAAAAAATGCGAATGCCGAACGTGAAACCCACTGGATAAAGCTGATCTGGATCTTAACCTTTTCTGTGCTCTTGGTATTTTTGATGATGATCCTTTTGCTGATCAAAAAGAATAGACTATTGCGCAAGGAAAAACAGACAGTAGACCAACAAGCACAGGAAATTAAACAGCAGCATACCGAACTTGTTCAGGCAGACCGCTTTCGCTCGAGCATATTTTCCGTTGTTTCGCACGACCTGCGCAGTCCGATTGCGACCTTCCAGACCTTACTCTCCGTATCGAAGATTGTGGATCTGCCGGCCTCAGAAATCAAAGAAATACTTGTGGGCATCGGCTATCAGGTCGAAGTTGCTTCAAAGATGCTGGACGATCTTTTGATCTGGTCCTCGCAGCAAATGGCCGATGAAAAGCTCGAAATTCAAACGATACATCCACTGCAGGTCGCCCAAGAATGCCAGCAGCTCTTTGCGGATAGAATTCATTTAAAAAAATTAAATATACAGATCAATATCCCTTCCGAATTGACCATCCAAACAGATTTAAAGCGGTTTGAATTTATAATCCGTAATATCTTCAACAATGCGATCAAATTTAGCCTCAGCGGGAAATCCGTTGTTATTGATCAGCAGGAAAATTCCGAAAGCACGACGATTTCTATTCGGGACGAAGGCCTAGGTATGGACGCGACAACGATCGCTGCACTTCAGGACAAGGGTTTTCAAAAAAGTTTTGAAGGGACTTTCCATGAAAAAGGCACCGGAATCGGACTTTTGTTATGTCATGAATTTGCAAAACGGATCAACTGCAGGATTTCCCTCGAAAGTACAATTGGATTTGGAAGCACATTCTATATTCATGTACTAAAAAATGGATAGCTTGTTTTGCTATCCATTAAAGAACTCTTTAAATAATGATGCGTTTCAGATATTCTCCATAACCCGATTTACTGAGCGGATCTGCTATTCTTAGAAGCTGTTCCCTATCGATATAACCCATCCGATAAGCGACTTCTTCTATCGCACCAATTTTCATCCCTTGCCGTTCTTCGATCACTTGGACAAATTGTGCAGCCTGCATCAAGGACTGCACCGTCCCTGTATCTAACCAAGCTGTTCCACGATCGAAAACGCCAACTTTTAGTTTGCCTTGGCGGAGATATTCTTTGTTAATATCCGTAATTTCCAGTTCCCCTCTCGGCGATGGCTTTATACTTTTAGCAATCGCTATAACATCATTATCGTAGAAATATACGCCCGGCACGGCGTAATTGGATTTAGGCTCTTTGGGCTTTTCCTCAATAGAAACCACATGCTTTTCTTGATCAAATTCAACCACCCCATAACGCTCGGGATCCTGTACAGGATAGGCAAATACAACTCCTCCATCGGGATCAGCGCAGGATTGTAAAAGCTTGGACAAACCTGAACCATAAAAAATATTATCACCCAAAATAAGTGCCACCTTATCATCGCCAATAAATTCTTCCCCCAATAAGAACGCCTGTGCCAATCCGTCGGGACTCGGCTGTTCTTTATACGCAAACCGGCAACCTAATTGCGAACCATCACCCAATAGCTTTTCGAAGTGAGGCAGATCCTGCGGTGTCGATATAATCAAAATTTCACGTATCCCAGCCAACATCAATGTTGACAAGGGGTAATATATCATAGGCTTATCATAGACAGGCATCAACTGTTTGCTTACAGCCAACGTAAGTGGATGTAATCGTGTCCCTGAACCTCCAGCCAAAATAATTCCTTTCATAACACTTTATTTAGATTCCAAAACAAGAATCTTTAATCCTTGCTATTTCTTAATTTTCAAATTCTTCGGCTAGCATTTTAGCCAAACTTACTTCCCAATGAGGCACCTCAACACCAAAGACAGACTTAATCTTTGATTTATCGAGCAAAGAATACTTCGGCCTACGTGCAGGAGTAGGATACGCACTCGTGGGAATCGGTTTTACTTGACAATTGAACGAACGACAATCACGTATCGCTACAGCAAAGTCATACCAGGAAATCTCGCCTTCGTTGCTGTAGTTATAAATTCCCGCTTCCCATTTAGACGAATCTGCAATCTTTAATAGGGCTGCGGCAAGATCTTTCGCGTAGGTAGGACTACCGATCTGATCATTGATCACACCCACTTCATCACGCTCGGCCATTAAACGACACATCGTTTTTACAAAGTTTTTGCCATAGGTGGAATATACCCAGGAAGTACGTATAATGATTGCTTCTGGACACCACTTCTGAATCGCCTGTTCTCCTGCCAGTTTGGTTTGCCCATATACATTGATGGGGGCGGTTTCTGCTGTTTCTGTTAAAGCTGAAGCAGAAGATCCATCAAAAACATAATCTGTCGAAATAGCGATTAGGCGTGTGCCATGAAGATGACAGTATTGTGCAATCTCCTCACAAGCCAAATGATTGACCAAATCAGCATTTACCTGATCCTCCTCAGCCTTGTCAACAGCCGTATAAGCTCCCGCATGTATAATGAGATCCGGTTGATACATCCCCAAGATATCCTGAATAATCTGGATTTGATCCAATGGCAATTGTTTCCGATCCAAAAAATAACACTCCTTTTCGGTATTATCCAGCAAAAGATCTTTTAGTTCTGAGCCAAGTTGTCCTGAAGCTCCTGTTATAACAATCCGCATAGCATCTTAAATTAACTTCAACCGTAATTCCGCAAAGGATTGTGCCTCTTGGTCCTTTTGGGAGAGAATCATTTGTTCTGCAGGAATCTGCCAGTCGACCGCCAATTCCGGATCCAATGGATTTACACCATCTTCCGATTCTTTGTGATAGTTATTATCACATTTATAAAAGAAAACCGCATGTTCCGACAACACCGAAAAACCATGTAAAAAGCCTCTTGGCACAAAAAGCTGCTTTCTATTTTCAGCTGAAAGCTCTACGCTGACATGATGCCCAAAGGTCGGTGATCCCGGACGGACATCAACAGCGACATCCAGTACTTTTCCTTCCACAACCCGGACCAATTTTGCCTGTGCATATTCACCGGCCTGCAAATGTAAGCCACGCACCACACCAAACTGCGATTTGGATTGATTGTCCTGAACAAAATGTGGTGTGTAACCTAATATGGCGGTTAGTTTTGTCTCATTAAATGATTCAAAAAAATAACCTCTTTCATCTTCAAATACAGTCGGTTCGAGTATAAAGCAGCCTTTGAGTTTTGTTTCCGTATACGTCATTCTTATGCGTCTTTATATTGTTTGTCGTAATAGTGTTGATAATCGCCAGATGTTACACGTTCCAACCATTCCTGATTAGCTAAGAACCAATCTATCGTCCGTGACAAACCTTCTTCAAAAGTTACTGTTGGCTTCCATCCCAATTCCTTATTGATCTTATTCGCATCAATTGCATAACGCAAATCATGCCCTGGCCGGTCCTTCACAAAAGTGATCAATTGCGCCGAAGAGCCTTGGGGACGTCCCAATTTTTCATCCATCTGTTTGCATAGTTCTTTGATCAGATCTATATTTTGCCATTCATTAAATCCACCGACATTATAGGAATCACCGTTTTTCCCTTCATGAAAAACGAGATCGATGGCTTTTGCATGATCAATGACATATAACCAATCGCGGGTATATTTTCCATCACCATAGACAGGTAGCGGTTTATGATTTAAAATATTATGAATGCACAAAGGAATCAATTTCTCGGGAAAATGGTTAGGCCCATAATTGTTGGAACAGTTTGTCAGAACAATAGGCAAGCCGTAGGTATCGTGGTAAGCCCGCACAAAATGATCGGAACTTGCTTTGGAAGCCGAATATGGCGAATGCGGATCATATTTTGTTTCTTCTGTAAAAAATCCCGTTGCACCCAATGCGCCGAATACCTCATCCGTTGATACATGATGAAAACGTTTTCTTTCGAAATTATCTTTCCAGATTTCTCGGGCCGCATTCAATAAATTGACCGTTCCAATGACGTTGGTCATGACGAAAGCCATTGGATCGACAATTGAACGATCGACATGGGACTCCGCCGCCAAATGGATAATACCTTCGGGCTGATACGCTTGGAAAATAGCGGAGACAGCCTGCTGATCGGTAATATCCGCCTTAACAAAGGTATAATTAGGCAGGTGCTCGATGTCCTTTAAATTCTCCAAATTACCTGCATAGGTCAAAGCATCTAGATTAATAATTTGATATTCAGGGTAATTTAACACAAACTCACGGACAACATGGGAACCTATAAAGCCTGCTCCTCCAGTAATTAAAATTGTTTTATTCATATAATGATTCTCGAATGTTTAGACCATTGGTCTTCGAATGATGCATTCAGCAAATAGTTCGCTAAAATTAGGATGATTTTTGTTAATTGACAAGTTTTAATCCATGAGTAAACGAAATAAACAAAAAAAGCCTTCAATGAAGAAGGCTTCTCACTTATTTATCGTGTTAATTTCTAAATTTTAGCTATTTTATACCAGGTTTACAGCACATTCTTTACCAAAGAATATACGGGTACCTCTACCGGAGCCTCATTCACCAATTCGATTTCTTCCTGCTCCACTTGTGTATCTAGCACTTCGTATTCCGAATTTTGGGATTTAAATTCTGGGACGATCTGTTTCATTCCGGCGACGAGCTCCATAAAATCGGGCAATTGAACCTCCGCATCCAAAATCTGCTTACAGATTGCATTAATACGCTCTGCCTTCAGCGAAAGCTCGTCATGATTTACATTTGCAATCATAATTTTAGGATGGTGTGTCTTCACCGTATTTTCATTATTCGCCAATAGTTCCTCGTAAATCTTTTCACCCGGACGTAATCCAACTATTTTGATATCAATATCTTCTGGATAACGATAGCCTTTCAATTTGATCATCCGCTTAGCCAAATCGATAATCTTCACCGATTTACCCATATCAAATACAAATATCTCTCCGCCTTTGCCCATCACACCGGCCTCCTGCACCAATTGACATGCTTCGGGTATCGTCATAAAGAAACGGGTGATTTCAGGATGGGTCAATGTCAGCGGTCCCCCCTCGGCCATTTGCTTCTCAAAGAGCGGAATGACAGAGCCGTTTGAACCAAGTACATTTCCAAATCGGGTAATGATAAAGCTGGTGTTGGATTTACCGCTGCAGCTGCTCACATAGATTTCAGCCATCCGTTTGGTTGCCCCCATGACATTGGTTGGATTGACAGCCTTATCGGTCGATACCATGACCATCTTTTTTGTACCATATTGCATACAGAGGTCTGCCACATTTTTACTGCCCAATACATTGGTCTGAATAGACTCATACGGATTGGCCTCCATTAAAGGCACGTGTTTATAGGCTGCCGCATGAAAGACCAGATCAGGTTTGTATTGCGCAAATATCTTCTGCATAAAGGCATAGTTACGCACATCACCTACGACACAGTGCATCTGCTCGGGCTGCGTAGCTTTAATCGATTGCTGTATATCGTACAATGCAGACTCGGCCTGATCCAGCAGAATTAAGGTCTTATAATGACGTCTGGCAATCTGACGGGCCAATTCTGAACCAATAGATCCGGCAGCACCGGTCACCAGGATCACTTTACCCTGCATCTCCTGTTCGATCTCCGGGTGGTCCAATTTAATCGGTTTCCGTCCCAATAGATCTTCAATCTTTAACGGTCTGATTTCACGCTTGGCTCCTGAATTAAGTAAAATTCGCGCGGGTGGCATAATCTTTAGTTCAAGTCCAATATTTTGAAACCAGTCCGATACATACTCCAAACGCTCGGGATCGTTATTTTCAACAGCAATAATAACTTGTGAAATCTGATTTTTTTCAACAAATTCTTTTGAAATCTCAGTAATATCTCGGATTTTCAATCCTGCAAGCCGTTTACCTATACGCGAAATCTTATCTTCCACAAAAGCGACAACCTGATATTTGATCCGCTGGTCTTCTTTTAAAAGGGAATAAGAAACGAGACCGGGACGTGAGGCACCGAAAATCAGTACATTTTCTCCTTTTCTCGCGGGTAAAAACAGGTATTCATAAATTGTACGATAAACAACCCTTGCCCCTACCATGATCACCAATAAGATACAGGCCTGCATGGTCAAAACACCATAAGATAGACGCAGATAATCGCCTGCCATCGTGCCTTTTTCAAAAACAGCCTTGATCAACAATGTCAGCAACATCAGCACAAGATAGGCCGAAGCTACTGTTTTGAATATTTTAATGGTATCACGGATGCCCGTTTGCCTGACAATACCCCGATAGGTATTATAACAGAGAAAGGTAATAAAAAACACGGGTAATACGACCACAAGCTTCTTCAACATCAAAGCAATATCAAATACTCCTTTAAAGTTGTTGACCACATAGTTTGAAAACACATAACTTCCAAACACAAACCACATATCGATCATTAATATAACCCATCGTGGATTGTCTTTGCGAAGACGTCTTTTTAAATCTCCTAGAGAACCCATCATAAATTTCCCTTTTTTTATTTTTTTTATAATATTTTCTTAGGCTTTTGTCTTAAACCCAACTTATATGGCTTTTGCAATATTTTAAAGAGATCGCCAAGATACTTAAAATTTAACAAGCAATTAAACAATCTCCTAAAATATCAATAACAAAAACCTATTCTTTGTTATTTGTCCACTATGGGGGGACAAGCAAGTATTATACCGAAACTGTTACAAAGCTGAATTAATTATTAAAAATCATAAACAAAAGTGTTTGCAAGAGTGTTCAGTCTATTAAAGCATCTCTTGAGCTATTCTTCCATTCTTATTAAACACAAAAACTGGCATATTGTTTGTAAAGTCTTATCAGGGATATGAATACAGGAACTAAATGCCAACACGATCATATATTAAATACCAACAAAATACCAGATATCCCCATTTAACTTAGCATTTTTAAAACTATCATTATGGGCTTTTTTAGCAATTTGTTCGGTACCAATAAAAAATCATCCATTAGACCCTTAGCACAGCTTGAATTTTTGGAGGTAGACATGCACAATCATCTGCTGCCAGGGATCGATGATGGTAGCAGTTCTGTACAAAATTCGCTTGGCTATATGGAAGGATTGCAACGGTTGGGATTGAAGAAATTTATCTGCACACCGCATATTATGGCTGGCGTTCATCCCAATACCAAATCAAGCATCGAACAAGCACAGGTCAATCTTGAAAGCGGCCTTAAGAATATCGGCAGCAAAGCTGAAATTTATGCAGCCGCGGAGCATATGATCGATGATGGTCTTTCAAACCTTATTCAGGACAATGAGCTTTGCGTTATCCCCGGGGGTTATGTACTCATTGAGATGTCCTATCTATCGGAGTCAAAGGCGCTGTTTCATACCATCCTGGATATCCAAAAACTAGGCTATAAACCCATCCTTGCACATCCCGAGCGGTATAATTATTATCATGGCAACTTTAACATCTATAAGCAAATTAAGGATGCCGGCTGCCTGCTGCAGCTTAACCTGCTATCCATCAGCCGCTATTACGGTGTCGATGTCAAAGCGATTGCGATGACTTTACTCAAATCAGGCATGTACGATTTCGTGGGCACTGACCTCCATCATGAAAAACACCTCAAAGCCCTCACGGATATTGCCGAAAAATACCCCGTCCGTGAAATGTTAAAAACATCTCCTATTTTGAATCCGTCTCTTTTAGATCATATCAGTACAGTAAAATCCCAGCATATTGCCGGATAGAAATTTATTGTCCAAAGCGCTTGACATTGACCTTTTTTGACTTCACTTTTAACACAAAAGGCTCCAGCACCAAATCAGCATCAAGTCTCACTGCTCCCGATTGCGCCTCTTGATCGGTAAATACGTTTGCTGGAAAACTTGCATTGTCCAAGTAGAAACTATAGGTTCCTTCGGGTAGACCAAACTCAAAATTTCCATCCTTATCGGTACGTATCTCGGTGATCTTCCCGTTCCCGTCTTTTGCCAAAACCTTGTAGATATCTAAATTCAGATCAGTCTCTAGACTAAGCCCCTGTGTATACGCTATTTGCACCGCGCCCCGAACCATCCCACCGCGCTGGAGCGGAATCTGGATTGTTAGATTTGACTGCTGTATCACGATCTCCTTCGACACGGCCATATACTGCCCTTGCTTTGGCGAAAAAAACAAGTACGATCCATAGGGCAATTTCTTAAAGGAAGCATAACCGGCTTTATCAGTTACAAACAAGACTCCTTTTACTGTAAAGCTATGATCAACCATCGGAATATCCCCTTTATCAAATATGCCATTGAAATTTTTATCATAAAAACAGAAGACTCGTATATTTCCTGTTTTGACGGCTGGACGATCAAGATTTGATCCTTTGAAATTTTGCCGAACACCAATCCGCAAATTATTGAAATCGTAATCATAGCCAGTTTTCATGACGCTATAATTGTATTGAAAAAGACCCGTCAGCAGGGTATTTTTCAGAACGCGGTAATTTACACTCGCGTTCCCTCCAAAACTATTTCCGTAATTGCTGCTTAAATTCGCCCGGGCGTTGGCTGTCCATTGCAGTCTTTCCTGTAATAGCGTGCCGCTTACCCGAGGCCCCACGGAAAAACGATTTCCAAACGAACGTCCTATTAATAGTGCACTCACCAGATCCGAAATCTGAAAAGCACCCTGCTGATAAGAAGCCGAAAGTCCCAGACTCTTATAATTATAATTTAAATCGGTCCGTACCGCAAAAAGCCCATTCGCTTGATCGGTCATCGACACGATTCCGGCCTCCGTGGTCACATTCAGATTATGCTGCAGGTTACGCGACCGCACATTTACAGTGGACAATAAGCGCCATGAGGCAGACTTCAGTTCACGGGTACCCGCGACAAACATATAGGTTCCGATTTCGCGATTATAGTTTGGCAATACTGATAAGGTCACAAATGAGCTCAGGGGCATATACAGGCTTAAATCCCAACGGGAAGACTGGCTTGCGTAATTGAGAAAATGTGTATTTAAATAACTTGGGTTATAACGATAAAAGGTATAGCTTAATGCTGTGGATATTTTACCCCAATTTCGATTTAAGCGTTCGACAAATTGCAGGGAACCGCGGCGATTACCGGTATAATAAGGGGAACTATAAAAATTATCGGAGCTAAAACTCCATTTGGCAAAGCGCTGGTCCATTCGGAGCCCCAAAGCCCAGGAAGGCATCGAGGAATCAGGCCCCGCTTGTCGGCCATTCTGGCTCTGGAGTCCAGCAGCGACAAAACCCCGCAGTACGGTGTTGCCTGCATATTTTTGTTTCAAAAAATCAAAAGAATTTGACCATAGCAGACTGGTCGTACTGTCTAAACCATTGCGATCATAGAAGAGCTGCCCCTCATAACGACGGTGATCCGCTTTACCTTCCCCCAAAACGACTTTTCCAAAAGCGGTATATCCCGGATCGACAGAAGTACTGTAATCCAGTAGGTCTACGGCACGTTGCAATACACCAACCGAGAAATTTGCAGCCCTTGCTGTATCGATATGATCAAATTTGACACCTCTTCCAAAAGCAGATGCTTCCATGCTCTCCTGCAAATTTCCGATCGTATAGGTATTTTTCCCTTTCAGAAAACTGGCAAAGGTATTGCTTAATGTGGGTCGATCCATCCCCCCAGTTTTGGTCAGATAGGCGCTGTATCTGAGCTGTCCGTTAGCTAGGCGATACTCCCCCTCCGACCGTAAATAAAAAGCCTGCTGTTCACCGAGCATATTATCGACCTGCAGATCGATAAAATTACGCGAATAAGCGGCTAGATTACCGCGGTTGTCAAATAATTGCTGGTAATTTCGATCGGCTGTAATATTGGACAATAGCACAGCTAGATTTCCAAACACATCACCATTATCATATAGACCTGTCGTACTGATGGTGTACTGCGCCCTGTTTAACATATATTTCTCCACAGCAAAACGGAGAATGAGAAGCGTATCATGCCCTGCCGGAAGGAAAAGATTCTGTTCTTTAAATTTCGTGTTTCCAATGCGATCCGGAGAGGAAAACAGGATTTTAATCTGCTCATCCGTTGTCCCATTATTGATAACCCGTGTCCGGATAAAAATAGAATCACCCACATGCTTCAGATACTGCTGCTCCGAAACATCCTGTAAGATCACCGCTTTTTTGGGCGGCACATCGATGGCCATCGACTTATTATCAACCATTTGCCCCAGAGGATCCCAAAGTTGAACACCTATCGTTTGCCCCCTTAACTGCGCCGGCGCCTGGACCTGTAGACGCTGGGTAATAAACCGTTTTTTCCCAGCAGGCACCGTAAATGTTAAACGATCCGAACCAAGGGCACGCAGCCCCTGCGGCAACTGCAACCTGAGCTCGCCTGTAAAATCCTTTTCGCTGCTGTTGATCAGCTGCAGGTCAATGCTGTTAAGGCCCGCTTCGAGCTGGACCTGGTCGGGTAAAATCAAGTGCACAGGCTTTTCCTGCTGTGCCCAGACAGACTGAACCAGCAGCAGCAACAGCACAGCGGCTATCGACCTAAGCTTATGAAAAGAGCATTTAAACACGCAGCAGAGATCAAATTATTGTGGGATCAATAAATAGAGGAGCGACACACCATAGCTTCCTGATTTAGAAGCCGACACCTGATCAGCGGTCAGATTAGCTTTATACTCCACATTAAAAGTTTGCGCTTGCTTTTTATCCGCCGAAGCAGCCGCCACAGCAACCTGTTCCTGTGTGGTTAAGATTACTTTGGGATTGGATTTTATCCTGTTTATCCCCGTCCCTGCAGTCAATTGAAGCGACAGTGCCGATAGCGGAAGTGCTCCCCCACCATTACGGACAAGCTCACTATCTACCGACTTTACCCGGAGTTCAAAATCCGTTATGGAGTTAACGCGTATTGCATTTGCTACCAACGAACTTACCCCCTGCATATAGTCTTTTTGTGTCGAAAACTGCAAGGTGGCATTGGCGGCATCCGCAGCAATCTCCAAACTATAATCCGGCTCCATATCGACCATCCCACCATCGGTCAAACGCGGCGGCAATTGCATTTCATAATTAATTTCTTGTGTCCCCAGTACTTTTCCGCTTTCGCTATACAGGGTAAACAACAAGGGAATACGATATTTCAGGTACGTATACTGGTCCGGACTCAGATAATCATCCAGGTATTTACCTTGGGCAATGGTCAGGGCACCATACAGCTGATATTGCAGGTAATAATTTCCATTGGAACTGATGGGTTGTTTTGCTCGGTTAATCAGCAGTACATCGTTACTATTTTGCAAAATAATCGGATTGCGGCTTGCGCCGATACCATCCAGGCGAAAATTTGCTTCATTGTTGTCACCCGTCCAGCGGAGGCTTATCTTATCTACCGGAAATGTATTTCCGCTCCGGTTCTTTCCGCCTGCAATGGTGCGTATCGGTGCCAGCAAGCGAACGGCGAGCGACCAATTTTTTTCGTTCACATTGAGCCCGTTCAGGTCAAATTGAAACACATTAAAGCGATCCGGCGTTGTTTTCCCCAAATAGGAAGTTACTTCGAAATAGTTATCCGACCAGACTGAAAACCGCAATTGTGCAACCAGAGGCGCTGCTGAAAACAGGCCCCAGATCAAGAGCGTTATTATTTTAGTTCTTTGCCACATGTTTAAATTCCAATTCCGCGATCTTCACCACATCCTGATCGCCATAAAATGCCAATACCGAAACGAGGTAATTCCCAGATTTTAACGATTTGGGAATTGCAATATATTGTTTACGCTTATCCCCGGGCAGACAATAAAAATTAAGATTGTCGACCACTTCTTTCTCGCCTGTTTCCTGATTTAAAAATTCAGCGCGCAACCTTCCTTCCAGCCAAATATTTCCGGTTACATCGTAACTGACCTCTAGAAACTGTCCAACAGAATCCACATCCTTATAAACCAGATTCGTGATCTCAAGATCCGGTGTTTCTCTTCCGTTAAACCGGTGGTAGACCTTAACACCCGAGCGTACGGCCAAACGGATATTAGCTCCTTCCTGTTTTTCCCTTGCTCTAGGATTCAATTGGGTCACAAAGAGCATTGCTGTATGGATTGGCACCTCCGTACTGAATTTTGCATCTTTAGGTACCTGCATATTCAACTGCAACCGTTTTGATTCACCGGGTTTAAGCGAGAAGTACGATTCAGATACGGAAAGCCAGTTCGCACAGCTTGTCGGCAGCGTACCTTTCGGACTCAGTTCATTATCACCATAGGTAGAATACGACCAATCTTCAAAAGACACCCCCAATTCAAGTGTGTAATCTTTACTCGGATTCGTCACATCCACATACTGCGTCTGTGCCTGTCCGGCGTCACCCACAAAATACAATCTGGGCGGACCAACTGTCAATCCCGTTTGAGAAAAAGCTATTGTTGCAGTAAAAAGCAAAAAAAATGAGGCAATCAGGTTCTTCATAAAAATACATTTGGGATAAAAATACATAAAAAAGCAGGTATCTTCCGATACCTGCATCTATATGATTTTCATAGCGTAGTATAGGACCTACTAGTTTGCTGCGATGGTGTATACTACATCAATAGTATATTTAGCTTTTGTATCTTTACCACCGTTACCTAACAATTCTTTTACAGTCGCTTCATTAAGTGGTTTACCGATATATTTTACATCCAATTCTTTGTTCAACACAGAAGATTCAGCTGTACTTGTGCTTCCGAAAGGACCGAATTCCATGTTCACATCTGTAGATGCTGACTTACCATCAACTTGAATTTCAACCAATTTTTTAGCATCATACGTGTTAGCACCATTTCCAGCCACTTTATTGAATTGACCATTAGAAGACAACGTTGCTTTTACTTTGTAACCTGAACCTACCGAAGACACTTTCAATTGTTTTGCGATCAATTTATTTACCCCATTTGTATAGTCAGCTGCCTTCTCGTATTTCAAGGTTACTTCGTCATCATATCCTGATGTAACCTGACCATCTTGACCCGCACCGCTACCGATTTCAATAGATTGAAATGGATTCAGCTCAACATTTACTTTTACTTTTGCTTGAGACTGTGCATTTGCTGCAGTAACTGAACCGATGATTGCTGCTGCGAAGAAAATAATTTTTTTCATTTTGTAGTTTTTATATTTTTATATGACTTATTCGTTATTATTTATCCTCTTTGGACAAAACAAAAGTACTACAGCAAATGAGGTAAAAAGTATGAATTTCAGCCCAAAAAGTATGAAAAAGGGAGTGTGTAAATTGTTGTAGCTATACAGCTACAAAAGCTTGTAGCGCGGTAGCTACAGCATGCGGTGCATGAGGCAAAAGAAATGAATTAAGGGGATTATTAGCGTGTTTCGATGCTATAAAGAACATCGTTTGTAAAGGTTACCGTATTGTTTTTCTCTACATATTGCATTAGACCATCAGCCCCGGGACCTGTGTACGTTACATCAAACAGTCCGTTGAGCGTCGGTGAATCAGAGGAAATGATCGTTTCCTTATTTGTTGCAAGAAGGCCATTCCTTGTATTTATTGCTTGTCCCGCCTGAGAAGCGGCAGCCTTAACACGAATCAAAGGAGCCGGAATTTTTTCTGTTTGTGCCTGCCCGACTTTTACAAAATCTTGATTGGCCAATTTGACCTTCACTTCGTAGCCCGAAGTACTAAATATAGAAAGATGAGATTTTTGGACAGACTCTACGCCATTTTGATAATCTTCCAAGGTATGGTAGGCCAAGGTAACGGTCGATTGATCTGGGTTAATAACAAGGTGCTGCACATCATGCAGCTCAATATTCAAGCGAACCCCTGTCTGCGAGAAGGCTGTACCACTCAACAATGCTAATCCCAAAAACAATAGTCCCTTTTTCATATCCTGATACCTGTTCTTCTGATGGCCGTATGGATCATCCGTGATTTATTGTGCAACTTTATCCTTATCGAATCTTAGCAATTTTGAAGCCAGAAGCGTTTGAATTCTCAACTATGGATAATTTCATAAGCTTTCGTTGTTCTATTATAAATATACCTTTTATCTCAAAAACGAAAGAATAAGAACAATTGTTTTTAATAGGAAAATATGTATTATTTTCAATACAGATGGTTATTGCTGCCAGCGTTTACGGTATTCGGTTGGAGTAAGGGCTGTTTCCTTTAGAAAAAAGGTACTGAAATTATTGACATCCGCATAACCAAGTTCCCAGGCCACTTGCTTGATGCTTAGCGAAGATTCGACAAGGAGTTTTTTACTCACACGAAGCAATTCTTTGGTAATGAGCTCCTTGGGCGTGGTACCCAAAGTTTCCTTGGTGAGGCTGGTCAGTTTTTTACTTCCTATATTGAGCTGATCCGCATAGAAGGCAACCTGCTTTTCTTTTTTTACATGTTTTTCGACCAGTTCTTGAAAGCGTTGTACCAGAGGCACATTTGTACGCTGACCTAGCAGCTCTCCCGATTGCCTGTCATCTGCATAAATCGCTGCCAGGAGCACGATCTGCTTGACGATATTATGTGCCAAGTCTCGATAAATTGCCTGATTGTAATTCTGCTTGGAGAGCTTGAGCTGCATCCCCACAAATTCATAGTACGTTGCGTATTCCTGAGGCACACTAAGCGTTCTATAAGTATATTCGTTTTTGTTAAATGATTTGAAGTTCCGGAGGAAGGCGGTATCCACCTCGGTACGTGCAAAAAAACTTTCCGAAAAATAAATAATCAAAAAAGCCCGCTGTTCATCTGGATTCGCATCTACTGTTATTCCTCGCGGTATCAATACTAAGCTGTATTCTGCTATTTCAGTAAGCTCATTATTGATGCGCATGCTACTCCCACCAGCCGACACAAAAAGAACGACATGGTTCTCTTTCGCCGTTGCCTCCCTAATTTCCGAAAAGTCTTGCTCTACACCAATTACCCGATGAACTCCAAATTCCATAATTATTATTTACGCCATGTACCGCCTGAAAAAAGTTTCATTTACCTAGCGAGGGAGCAATTTAGCAAATAAATCCCGAACACGAAAAACGCATTCCCCAATTAGAGGAATGCGTTTATATGACATCTATTATCCAAATAAATTAGAGCTGTTTATTTCTTTACACAGCGGATTTGAACAGCTTCTGTACTAGCCGCAGCTCGCCAGCCAATACCGTACCCAATATCCTTAGCTGCACCAGTCATATGTAGTGTTTTGTAACCACCGCCGGTTGCAGTTACCAAGTAGGCTCCTTCTTTTCCAATTACCGATCCATTATTATCGTTCGGATAATAACCACGGAAAGAGAAAAATAAATACTTGTCTCTTTGGCTCGCCGGGAAATTTACAGGCTCATCTGTATTCACCCCAAAGAACATACCCAAAGGTGAAGGTGAACTGCCATTATAATAATCTACATAGCGTGCTGGATTCCAAGTTGCCATCAGATTTTGATTATCTTGACCTTTACCGCCTTGCTTCGGAGCAGTACGATCCATTAATGTCTGTATCTCAACTTCATTTGGTAATCTCCAGGTACCTAATGGCTGTACCAAAGCACAAGGATCGCCATTACCACCGTTGGTACCGTCTGCTCCTTGGTTAGTACCGTCCAAGCGTTTTGGTAGAAGGCGGTCTGGAAACCAATAATCACCCGAACTATTTACTTCAGTACCAAAATGATATTCTCCAGTCGATGGATTGCGCTCCAAGTTACCCCCCGACCAGGTTTCATTTCCGATTTCGAAAGTAGGCAGCTTTTTAGGGCCTAAGTTTAAATCCAAAGTGTATTGAACACCTTGTCTCAATGATAAACCTGGTAATTCCACATTTCCAACAACGCCGTTAATTGTCACTGGATCTAATTTCACTTGACCCACATTTGTATTTTCCACAGCGATCATCACAGCATTGCTTGTCCATATTTGTCCAGCAGCTTGCGCCGGAAAACTAAAATTTTTGACTGCTCCAGTTCCACTATAGCTAACAACACCTGTAAGTTCATCAAAAGCATAGTTAAAATTAGGCGTTATTGTGGCTCCCCCGATAGCAGAAATAGAACGACCACTTCCAGCGTCAAATTTTACAGTAACTTCTGTCAGTTTGTGCTTCAGCAAAATATCCAAAGCATTTGTTCCTGCCGTGACAGTTTGGTTGATTTCCTGCCACAATGGATCTTTATCAGCTCCAGTCGCAGCTTCATTACCATAGGCAGTTACCACAAATTTGTAAGCCCCGGGCTCAAGTTCGAACTTGTTGTTCGTTCCGCCGATACAGTTTATTGTCGTTTCTAAACTAGTACTACCCTGTTTATAAACCCGGATAGTGAAATTTCCATTAAAAGGTTTAATAGCTCCAGTTCCAGTGGAAGTCGTTGCAGCTTTGCTTGCAGAAGCGCGCAATGCCGATGTTGTTGAGCTTTTGACTTCAGTCAACGTTGCTCTCACGACCAGATCCTCACCAAAAGGGACAGTTACTTGCTGCACTGCAGCTGTTGAAGTTGCTGAAACACCAGCAGCAGCACGCGCCAAAAGTTTTGTACCATCTTCAAGGCCAATCCCATTCATATTAACTGCTATAGCAGCCTTACCTCCTGTTTGAGTGTCAGTATCATTATCCTTCTGGCATGAAGAAACAAAAAATACAGTTGCAACAAGAGCCGTAAATAAAGTTTTAATATTAAATTGTTTCATAGCTAATTAATTTGATCAGAATTACGGTTAGTTCCAGAAGTTATTATCTACCTCATGCGTCTGTGTCTCTGTTTCCCCCCATTGCTGTTGAACAGATGGATTTACAGAGCCGGCAGCCACACTATACTCCAATTCAATTTTTTGTTTTTTTACTGCCGGAGCAACATAAACTAAACGGTCAGTTTTGCTAATCAAATTTTTCTTTTGCGTTTTCATGATTATATTCTTTACGTGTTATAAGTATTATTGAATACCCAAAATGAAACAGCGTCAAAAACTCATCATAAACAACTGTATTACAGCTATATAAATAGGTAAAATAGAGCCCTTTTCATTTTGAAGATGTGCGAAAGTAGGCAATATTTAATTTCATAAACAATATTTTAAGCTAAGTTTGCAGACTTGTAGCGACCCAGCTACAAAACAGCTAAAAAAGAACAACTTAGTAGTATCACGAAAAGAAACAAGAATAAATAAAGAACTCATCAGGTAAAAAAATCAGGAATTCATTATCCCATTTAAGGAAATACCAGAAATCCCATGTTTAGAAAGTTAGAAACACAATTATTGAAACCTATCCACCTCAAATTATGCACAATACCCCCTCCAAACACAACAATATCACCTTCGTTTTATAAAGCAGCTGCTTTCAAACAGGCCTTTTCCATCAAATAAAACGTTGTTTTTACATTTATTAACACTTGAGCCAATTCAGCAAAACAAATTAGTTGCATCCGCAATTTTCCTAAAATGAAATACAAAAACATAAATAAAAAAGAAACATAACGCTTGCGATATAATCAATTTATAATCTTATAAAACATAAAAAAGCAATAAATATTGAAAATCAATAAATGAAAAACAAACAAACAGTATTTAATTGGAAACTATCTACCTGAAGGGAAAAATAGAGACAGCAAATAACAATATCAAAAAAAGAAATATATATCCTTATTATAACATCAAAATCAGAAAAACAAGCTATTTAAAAGAACCTGTTCAAACATATTAATTATAGAATAATAAACAGCCAAAAAAACATTTTTAAAAAAAACAAAAACAAAAGAACTGTTGACTTGTTTAAGGAGATGTTAGCAAGAAGAAAGCTGATCAATTAGTCTAAAATATAGCCAAAAGGCTTATTTAGGCACTGTTTAGCCCAATACCATATATAATCACAACCATGAAGAAAGTTGTTATATTATGAAATCAATAATGAATTAAAAAAAAGTTTACAATTTTTTTTTGCACAAGTTGATATTAAGTCGTAATATTACAATTCAATTCGGGAAAAGTATAACTAGCCGATAGCAAATAAGTATTAACAATTAAATTAGAAACACACACAAACAGAGAAAATAAAACCAAAAATGCGCTCGCTAAAACAGCGTTAATTGCCTATACGCAAAGGCAAAGCCGTTTAACAACGAGAGTATTTTTGAACATGAACAAGGGTTAAAATTGTCCATTAAATTTAAACCCCATGCTGGCAACAGCATGGATTATCCAAATAATATTATCATGAATAAGAACGCAAAAAAAATGTACGTTGCTCCGTCCATCGTGGAGAACGTAGTTGAACTTGAGCAAGGCATTGCTGCTGGATCAGGCACAGGAAATACCGGTGCCACACCACAAACTGACGGCTGGGGAGCTGGGTCTGACGGTACTACAACCGGAGAAGGAGCTTAACCATTTCACAACACTAAAAAGCACTAAAAATGAGATTTAATCTGACTAAAAGAGCTAACTGGGTTGTTGCGATGGCAATGCTAGCAATCCCAGGAACATTAATCACGAGCTGTTCGAAGGACAACAAAACTGAAAATGTCGAAAACAAAAGCAATGTACTTACTTTCGCTGTAGGCGGTATCAAGTCGAGCGACAGTGATGGCGCGGTAAAAGTTGGCTCGACAAAATCGAGTGCAACAACCAGCAAAGTTCATTCATTTTCGGATGTGGACATGGTTGTTTCGACAGACAACAATTTACCAACCATCACCAGCGATGCAATAGGCGTAAAACGATCCGGAGGCTTAGCTGCTGACGTTGCACCTGGTGTCACTGAAAATATGGTTGCAGGGACTAAATATGTGGTCTATATCTACTCAGGAACTACGCTAGTTACTTCTAAACTGTTGGAAGCCGGTACAGCAGGTACTATTGAGGGACTTGACCGAGCAGCTACATACACTTGGGCAGCACTTTCCTACAACACGAGTGATGCTGATCAACCCTCGCTCACTCCGACCAACGGCTCGATCGGACTTTCACAAAATAAAGATGTTCTTTATGCCACCGGAACTGTCAATCTAGCATCCAATTCAAACATCAGTATTCAATTCAGTCACAAATTTTCACGTATAGGAATAGAGTTGAATACCAAAGGTGTTTTTGGTAATATCACAGGTAATCCTACTGTCAACGTAACCGGTCTAAATTTAGCAACAGGTAGTATTAACTTGCTCGGTGGTTCTGTTACTGCAGGCGCTAGTTTCACACCGACATTAACTTATGCTAATTTTTCAAATATTGACCCTGCGTTTAACGACGCAAAAATTGCTTACGTATATACAGCATCTACTGCAGCGCAGAGCGCAATTAATGTTCAAGTTCAAAACTTAAACATCAGCCATGTTGACGGAAGTTTAGCACGCACCTATTTTTCCACAGCGTCCAATTTCGGATTTTCTGTTACGCCACAATTGGGAAATAGTCATCGCTTGTTGTTAAACGTTGTTGAATCTCCATTGGTGACAAATTATGGCGGTCGCACCGTTAGATGGGCACGTTCCAACCTATTCTACAGAGGTAATAATGGAAATGGCCGCAATTACGCATTCTATGCAAACAATCAGTTAACTGCTAGAGCCAATGGATATTTTGCTTTCGGAAGTGTAGTTCCAGGTCAGTTTGCAACAACTACAACCAATAATGGCGATCCATGTGCTTTAGTTTATCCAGCAGGACTTTGGAAACAACCAGCTAAAGCTGACTTTGCGAACATGGTCCGTGGTGATATTAGAGCTGATGAACTTACGGCTGCACTAGGCGGCTTAGGCCAAGTGGTTGATGCAACAGGAGTAACAGGACTTGTAAATATCATTACAAATCTTTTGGGCAACGCGACGTCTTTACTTGTCAATACAGCTGCACCAAATTCTACATTAGCACCGGCCACACCATTTAATTATGGTCAATATGCCCTAGCATCAGGTTCAAATGGAGCTCCAACATCTGGATCAAATGCATTCGGAACTGCAACAAGCGCTTCAAACAATCTGCGCTTTTATTACAACGGCCAGATTTCCAATGTAAATGTACTTCCTTTATTAGGTAATGGCGGACTAGCCAATGTTGGGCTTAACGATTTAAGTGTAGACATAGCAAATTTCAATGTAGTTAATTTGAATATTCCGCTTTTAGACAGTTATGGAAGAACAACTGCTTTGTGGACAAATGAGCAAGGAGCCAACATTCTAGGCTTAGCTGGAGCTGGAACTTGGGCATACAATGGTAATGCTGGTCGCGGAATATCGTTACTTCCTGTACCATCATTAGGTGCTAGATTCCATATGGCAAACAACACTGGCGAGTTATTGAATGGCGTGAACGCTTTAGGCGCAAACGTATTGAGTACTTCTTTCAAAAACGTTCGTTGCGTACGCGCAAACTAAACAATAATAATAATAATAATAGATTTTTGGCAACCAAAAAGCAAACGGCTAGAGCAATCTAGCCGTTTTTTTATGAAAAAATTTTGTAGCCCTATATCCACGTTAATACATTTTTACACGATTTTAGCATTTTTTAACAGGAGCAATTCCATATTATTTTTTTACATTTGGGCCGTCAAGTCATTTTTTTTGCGTTCGACTTGATAATATTAATGGATATAATGGGGCGAAGGCGTTCGCCCCATTTACTTTTATCGAACCACCCTAACAAATTTCTTCCCTCTTTCTTCTTTAAACTTATAGCTGGTAGATCAATCGACAGAACGAGCTCATTGCCCTTTCCTGGCCGCTTAGCGGCCAACCCACAGCCATACCAACAGCCAACTTCTGGCTCAGACCGAGTTTAATCTGGGGATGTAAAGTCGTTTGAACACCCGCTGAAGAAATTTCCTGATTGACTTCAACACCGATAAAATGATCGGTTTGTGGTACCGTATAATGAAATGATGCATTCACCTGCCAGTTCATATCCACTTTGGATGCGGCATCATGAAAAGCGATCTCCGGACCGGTATAAATCAAGGCGTGCCAGTTGTTATGCCAATTTTTGGCTGCGATAAAAAATGGATTGAATGCCGTGCCCCCCTGCGCCAGATCAAAGATCTGGGTATACCCGACAGCCAATGTTGCTGCATGTTTTTTGGAAACAAAAAATGAATATTGGGAGGATAAACGTAATCTTTCTAACTGATTTGTCGAAGGGGTGCTGGCCGCTCGGCTTTTGGAATAGACAAAATCTGTTTCGACTTCTAAGCCTAAGCGATCAACAGGTGCAAATTCATACTCCATTAAATAACCATAGTCATCCATGGTATGGGTCCTTTTGATATCTGCCCCAACATTAAATTCTTTTTCTCCTTTTCGCGCCCCGAGATCCCGGACGAGATCATTATATAGAGGTTCGGCATGATGCACCTTATCTGGCATTGACCTGTTTTCCTGGGCAACAGCCGTAAGAGAAAAGAAAAAAGTACCCAAAACCAACCATCCTCCCAAGGTTGCAAATGCAAGTTTATTATTTTCCATAAGGCAAACTTGCACCTAAAATATGGAAAGAATTGGGAATTATAAGTTGATCTTTTTCTGTAGTGAAGCGTCTAAAGCATCTTTATGCAGAAGCAAGGTGATGGTCTTAAAACGAACAAATTCTTTGGTCACGTACATATAACCTTTATAGAAATTGGCTTTGCCCCAGGAATTTTTCACGATATAATAAGGTCGGCCATGCTGGTCATTGGCCAGCCCCACAATGTGCATCGCATGGTCATCGGTGGTCTGCCAGCTTTCAAAGGCCGCTTGTCTTTCGGCAGCAGTAATACTCCGCTCCGGCATTGGTTTCACAAACATATTTCTTATTTCTTCTCTAGACATCTCGTCGCTACCTTTTTCCGGCACGTAGGCTAAACCATGCTGCCAGGAAAAACCTTGTTCGGACACATCTGTTGTCCATGCAACGGTATAGCCTCGCTGTAATGCCGTATCAATGGTGCTGGTGAGTTGTTCCATAGGTACATTATAGAACGAGTCGAAAGACCAATTATCTGGGATTAAGAGCACAAAAGGCTTATAATAAGGTTGATCTGTCACAGAGGCCAAAGCCACATAGTCATCTGGGCGAATGCCTATCACCTGATCGGCAAACGTTCGCGCAGTATAATTTTTACCCTGATAATAAAAGGTTTTGGGCACTTCCCCTAAATGCGCATCTAAGGTGGCAAGGTAAGACTGCTCCCAATTCGATCGCAATGGTTTGGATTTGACCAGTACCTTAAGCATGGTATTCAGCATGGGCGTCATTTTTTTGAAATCATTGTAAGTATGGTTTCCATGCAAGCCTGTGTAAGCCGCTCTTGGCATCGCTCCATACTTACGGTATACATTAAGAACATCTCGCAGCTGTCCACCTTCCCCCATGGTCAATCCACCATGCAGCCGCACAAAATTACGTGCCTTATCGATATAAGCTTGTCTTGCCGTATAAATCTGGGAAATTTCAACGGGCTTTTTTCCCATTCGGATCATTTCAGATTCCAGGAAAGAATTACCCGTATAGGACCAGCAGGTATTAGAGGCCCCCTGCTGTTTGACCGAAGTGCAGCCAAGATTGATTATTTCGGTAAATACATATTGTGTTTTAACCCGTGCATATTTATTTCTTTGGATGTATGGCAGACCATATCTATAAAAAAGCATACTTAAAACAAGGACGAGCAGCAGCCCAAAGACCCATTGCTTTTTTTTCATTCGTGTCATTATCTTCCTCCACATATTATTGCTGTAAATCTTGGCAGCATGTCTTTCAACAACCGATAACCGAGCAGTCCCAGCACAATAACAACAGTGGGACATGCAATATATAAAAACAGCAATGCAGCTTCAGACCGCGGCTGGATCAGATGAAATAAAAATTTGATCACAAATACCAAGGGTAAACGATGATACGCAAAGATAAAAAAGCTTCCGTCAGCCAAAAAAGAATTGGGACGCCAGCGACCTTTCTGAATAAAATGCGCTGAAAGTGCTATTACAAATACCATCCCAGCCAGCACATTTGCGCAATACAGATAACTCCACCAGCTCTTGCCAAAAAAATAGAACTCTGCGGCGATCAGGAGTACAAAGATCCCTGCATCCCAAGGTAAAAGCGGCTTCAGCAGCAGTATAAAATCTTTTTTATAGATACTAAAATATGCACCCGTTGCAAAGAAAAAAAGTGATACTGTACTTAGGCCAGGCAGATAGAAATAAGGAGCGTATAACCAAATCAGGCCCAGAAAAGCTAAAGCATATACACCGAGCTTTTTGACCATCAAATATACTACGGGAGAAAAAATGACCAGCACCATAAGGTCACGTATAAACCAAAAAGGAGAATTAACGGGGAGTGTTTTTTCGAGATGAGGGTTTACTTTTGAGGTATCCCAGAATGACCAGATCCAATCCAAAACGCTGTAGCTGACAATCGGCTTATTTACGCCAGAAACAAGACTACCCCTAAGAAAAGTCTGTGCAAGAAAAAGAAAAAGCAACACGACCAAATTCCAAAAGATATAAGGAATTAAAAGGGAACGCACACGGTTTTTTAACTTTTTCAGATAAATTTGGGCCGAAAACCCTTCCGTTCGATAGAAAAACAAAAATCCCGAAATAAAAAAGAATAGCGGAACACAGACTTCAAAAATAATCTTAGAAAATAAAAAAAAAACACGGGTAAAAATCGGAAAGTTTACCAGGCTAAACTGCTTTGCTCCTGCCAGTACAATATGGGAAAAATCGGTATGGATAAACACCACACCTACAATCAGCGGAAAACGCAAGAAATCTATCGTTTTGGACAATAGGCTAGCGTCGGTCTGTTTTAAATGATAATCTTTACCCATTAGTTAGATTTAATGAAATTGTTTAGTCTCCGTTAAAATACAAATTTTCAATGAGAATCTGTATACACCTATTTAATAAAACACAATTAATAAACTGTATAACAACAACTTAAATCTACCCCATTGCATGAAACAATATTTTTACACAAGAGATCGTTATCATATTATCTAAACCAACACGAATATATGCGACAATACAATCCACTTTCATATAAACTACAATAACAAATTTTAATCACTGATTAACAGGTCATTCCATTTAAACAGCACAAAATCAAATTCAGACAAGAACATCAAATGATCTCCATCGTTCAGTATTTACTTCCGGCATCATTAACGCTGCTACCCATGGTTGTGTCTGCGCAGCAGATTTCCCTCACCGGCATCGTCCGGGATGCAGCGAGCGGTATTCCACTAACCGGAGCTTTCGTCCGTACAGCAAACGACAGCGTTGGCAGCAAGACAGATGCCCAAGGGCGCTATGCTTTGGCTCTTCCAAAAGGCGCACACCGATTGATGGTTAGCTATATGGGCTATCAAACGCAAGAGCTTGATATGACGCTGAGTCAATCTTTCGAGCAAAATTTTCATCTGCAGCCCTTAAGTCAACGCATGGACGAGGTCGTTGTTACAGATTCAAAAAAAGGAGAATCTCTTACCGATCCACAAATGGGCGCCGTTCATCTCAACACCAAAGAGATGAGTACCCTTCCCGTACTTTTCGGTGAAAAGGACCTACTAAAGACCATACAGTTACTCCCCGGTGTACAAAGCGGCGGCGAAGGCTCGACCAATTTTAATGTACGCGGTGGCGACGCTGGCCAGAACCTGATCCTACTGGACCAGGCCACCATTTATAACGCATCACATCTACTCGGTTTTTTCTCTACCTTCAATTCGGACGCCATCAAGGACATCCAACTGTATAAAGGTGATATCCCCGCTCAATATGGTGGACGTATCGCATCCGTATTGGATATCGGAACCCTGAACGGAAACCAGAAACAGTTTGCTGCTGAAGGTGGGATCGGTATTATCGCTTCGCGCTTAAAAGTGGAAGGTCCGCTCGCAAAGGGCAAAAGCTCCTTTCTATTAAGTGCACGGCGATCCTATGCTGATTCTTTTTTGAAGCTGGCCAAAAATAAAGATATGGCCAACAATACACTGTATTTTTATGACCTGAATGGGAAGCTCTCCTTTAATCTAGGCAAGAAAACGGCACTCTATCTCTCCGGTTACAATGGAAAGGACAAACTCAAATATAGCGACCTCTTTGATATCGCCTGGGGAAATACGACGGCTACAGCTCGATTAAACCACCGTTTTAATTCCAAAATATCGAGTAATACTTCTTTCATCTATAGTGGTTTTCATTATCATGCGGGCGTTTCGAGTGAACAGACCGATTTTCAGGTCAACTCGAAAATACGTAATCTCCATGCCAAGCAGGACTTTGCATATTACGCCAATGCCAACAACACAGTCCGCCTCGGCGCAGGAGCAGTATTTCAAGCGATCCGCCCCGCCAACCTGTCCTCGGAAACAAATCAATCCGTTAATCCAACGGCGATCGAGAGCCAACGGGGCATTGATCTGGGCGGCTATATTTCTCATGAATGGAAGCCAAATAATAGCCTTTCCTTCAAGTATGGTGTATATGTACATGATTTTATGGTTTTAGGTCCGCGCACATTCTATCAATTTGATAAAAATGGTACACTTACTGGAGAAAAACAAAATAATCGTCGAATCGCAAAACACTATATCAATATGGAGCCCCGGATATCGGCAAGCCTTTTGTTAGATGAACAAACCAGTCTAAAGGCTTCGTACAACAGAGTCACTCAGAATCTCCACCAATTGACCAATAGTACTTCCAGCTTGCCAACAGATCAATATGTGCTCAGTAGCCTGAACATTAAGCCCCAAATCGTCGATCAGGTTGCTTTTGGGTATTTCCATAATTTCTTAAGAAAACAATATAGTTTATCTGTAGAAGCCTACTATAAACGCCTCGGCAATCAACTCGACATCCGCAATGGGGCAACACTACAAGCGGATGCCTATTTTGAAGGAGAATTACTCTATGGCCGGGGAAGGGCTTTTGGCGTCGAATGGTATCTTCGTAAACACAGTGGGAAACTGAACGGCTGGATAAGCTATACCCTCTCCAAAAGCCAGCGTCAATTTGCCGAGATCAATAAGGGTAGCTGGTTCAACGCACGTCAAGATCGTACACATGATCTCTCCATCGTAGGACTATATACGCTTTCCAAGAGCTGGATCTTGGGAGCAACCTTTGTATACCACACAGGGAACGCGGTCACATTCCCGAGTGGAAAATATCAGGTCAATGGGAAATCGCTATTCTATTATACAGAACGAAACGGCTATCGGATGCCCGACTACCACCGGCTTGACCTATCGGCAACTTATGATCCTCAACCAACAAATAAACGCTTTCATTCAAGTTGGACCTTTGGCATTTATAATGCCTATAACCGAAAGAATGCCTATACAATCGATTTTCGCACCGACAAATCAAATCCAAATCGGACAGAGGCATACAAAATTGCTCTTTTCGGTATAATCCCTTCAGTAACCTGGAACTTTAAATTTTAAACCTATGCTGTCCAAATCTCCTCTTATTTTTCTATATTCCATCTTTGTATTGTCGTCTTGCGAAGAAAAAGTAGATCTCAATTTGAATGAAGATAGTGGTCGTGTTGTGATTGATGCGCAGTTATCGGATGCCAACAGTGTGCAACGCATTCGGGTTTCGCAATCCGTTGCTTTTGACGCCCAAGTAGGTTCTACAGCAGTCAAAAATGCCAAGGTAACTGTCAAAGACAACCTAAATCAAAGCTTTTCATTCCAGCACGAAAAAGATGGCTATTATATAAACCGTAATTTTAAACCTGTAGTTGGGCGAAAATACACACTGAGCGTTGGTGTGCAAAAGCAGCAATTCACGTCGAGCAGTAGCATGCCGGCCTATATCAATGTAGATGCAACACGCGTCATTGAAAAGGAGATCGCCGGGAAAACTTATTTTTTTATTGCCCTGTCCTTTAAAGACCCAGCCAAAATTGCTAATTATTACATGTATACCTTATCCATTAATGGGAAGGAATTTCGGTTTGCCAGTGCAGAAAGCGATCAGTTTAACGACGGACTTGAGGTAACACATTATATTTCGGATCTGGAACGGAGCCTATCCTCTGGTGACAAGATCACTGTACGCCGCTATTGTGTAGATGTGGGAACCTACAATTATTGGAATGGCTACCAAAGTACAAACTTATCGACGGCTGCTCCCGGGAATCCCAAGTCTAATATTTCCAATAATGCCTTGGGCTATTTTTCGGTAGCAACGGTGAAGGAGTATCAATTGGCTATTCCATAAAGGATATTGACAACTTTATTAATCACGATTGTCACTTTCTTCCTCTTTTCCTTCAGCAATCATCTCATTAACATCGGCCATATCTCCAGCTTCCAAATGTTCGATATCCTCCGCCTGCTCTTCGGAGTATCGATCGATAAAAAATGTACAGCCCATTGGAAAATGATCGGACCCCACCGATGGATAGATAAACAGCTTATCGATAAATACGGTTGGGCTATGAAACAATAGATCTAGGGGCACTCTGAAAAACCAATAATTGGCATGAAAGGTGGAAAGAATACCCCGACCAATACGAGCATCGATCAATTGACTCGTTTTCTTAAACAAGAGGGACGATTTTGCCCAAGCCACATTATTAAAATCGCCCGTGACAACCACAGGCATATTATAATCCCGAACCCGTTTGGCCACACTGAGCAGATCACCATCCCTTTCTTTGGAATTTTCTTCTTCCGTCGGGCTTGGCGGCGGCGGATGAACGGCAAAAAAGATAAAACGATGTCCATCGGCGGTTTCCAACTCCGCTTCAATACTGGGAATATCATCGGCTACAAAATAATGCACCTCACATTTGTTGATCTTCAGGTTAGTATAAAAATGCATGCCGTAGGTATTGTCCAGGGTCACCTTCTCAAAATTAGGATAATCCTTTTCCAGCACACGTAAGGCTTTTTCCCAAGTCGCATCACTTTCCATGGTCAAAAAAATATGCGGCTGTTCTTTTTGAATCAGCTCAATAAAGCGATGATACGCCGTATTGAATTGCAGCACATTGCAAGAGATTACCTTGATGCTATCGGATGCATCCTTGCCCTTTTCATATTTTTCGCGACGCCAAAATTTGGTATAGCGTATCAATATATAGGCATGGTAAACAATCAGAGCAGACTGTACGCCCTGGAGCCACCATATCCATGAATTATCCCCCACAAGATAAAAACCCAATGCCAATGCCGGCACCTGAAATACCAGCAGTTGCAATTTGACAAATTCAGCTACCCGAAAGATCCAGTGCTGGCTCTGGATAAAGGGTAATACACTCAGTACAATTAATAGTCCCGAGAACACAATATAGAAAATCAGCATATCGCTAGCGCTAACATTTTAAACAAACTTAAACAAATTACACCTATTTTCAACAGATCATCATTTATTGGATGCTTCTTAGCCATTCATTCCCTTTTCTGAACCTTCCTGATAATCCACCCGTGTTCTGGCTAATGCGTTGGGGAAATTCGTGTGGATATACGCAATCATCTCTTCTCGCACATAGCAACGCAGGTCAAAAGCCTGACCCGAATTGCGGCAGCTCATCAGGCATCGGATCTCCATGGTTCGCTCTTTAAAATCTGTCACCTGCAATACATTAACTTTTCCATCCCAAAGCGGATGCCCAGTGAGTAATGTTGTGAGTTTATCGCGCAATTGCTGCACAGGTACGGTAAAGTCGGTATAGATAAATACAGTACCCAATATCTCTGATGTAGTGCGCGTCCAATTCTGGAAAGGCTTTTCAATAAAATATGTAATTGGCAATACCAAACGGCGTTTGTCCCAGATATTCACGACAACATAGGTCAGATTGATTTCCTCTACACGTCCCCATTCCCCTTCGACAACCAATACATCATCCATACGTATGGGCTGCGTAAAAGCGATCTGAAAACCAGCGAGCAAGTTCCCCAAAGATTTTTGTGCTGCAAAACCAATAATTATGCCACCAACCCCCACGCCTGTGAGCAGACCCGCACCGATCTTTTGCATGCTATCAAAACTGAGTAGGATGATTGCCAAGGAAATTACGATGATCAGGGTGACCACCACTTTTCGGATAAAGACAATTTGTGTCCTGATCTTCCGTTCCCGCAGGTTATTTTCCTTGTTGATATCAAAACGATGGTAGAGGTAGTCTTCAAAAACCTTGATCCCCTGTATCAGCACAATGGCAAAAAAACTGACCAGCAAAAGTTCATTGATTTTACTGACCACGCGAAGCGTCCGTTCGTTAAATTGGGCAAACGGCAATAAGCTGTTAAATACAATCAATGGGATAAATACACTCAGCACACGGTTAAAACGTCTAACAAATGAACGGAACAAGCTGTAAGACTCCTGCTGAATGGCCTGTCTACGTAAAAGCGGAATAAAAATCAGTTTAATCAGGAAACCAATTAAAAATGAAAAGAGAATTAATGCAATATTCCAGAGCCATGCCGGCCATTTCTGTGAAAGTTGAATTAATGTTTCGTTCATCATGCTATTCTTTCTTTTGTTTAAGATTTGTTTCCTATTTAAAGTATAACTGCTAAGAAGACCTAACGTTTGTTTTATTTTGAGATTTGCAAAAACGGATGCATAGAGCATTTTCTTTTTTTAATGTTTATATGAATGCGATAAGCTTTTGGTATGTTTTTTGAAAATCAATTTGCCGTTACGGTCAACACTAAATGAATAGACTATCGTCAATTAAAATATACTATCAAATCATTAATCATCGTTATTAAGGTAATTAATGATGTATCAAACTTTCCAAAAAAATTAAACCAAAACACATAGATAAACAATGAGCAAGAAAAAAGACAATTCGAGATGGCTGAATGTGGCCATATCCTGGGGCGCGAGTATCGTTATCATTGGGGTACTGTTTAAAATCCTCCATATTGGTGGTACAACGGCCAACTATATGATCGGAATCGGTTTAGGTGTAGAAGCCTTCCTTTTCTTTTTAATGGGTTTCAATCCGCCCGCACCAGAACCAGACTGGACCCGAGTCTATCCTGAATTGGACGACAATTACAACGGCGAACTTCCGCAAAGGGGCAAAACAGTAATCGCGCAACCGGCAGGGCCATCGGCAACTGCAGCTTTAGATAAAATGTTTGCCGATGCCAATATTGAGCCTGCTAGCATTGAAAATCTTGGCCGTGGCCTACGCGATTTTAGCGAGAAGGTATCTGCCATCAACAAGCTCTCTGATGTTTCCTTAGCAACAGAAGAGTTTACCAATAAACTAAGAACAGCGACTTCCAAATTTGACAACCTGAGCCTAGCTTTTGAAAAAGCGTCAGAAAATCTGGTCGCCATGTCGAATACCTCGGGCGATACGTCCAACTACCACGAACAGGTAAAAAGTCTGACAACCAACCTAAGCCAGTTAAATGCCATGTATGAACGCGAATTGCGCGATTCGGCATCACATTTACAGTCGATGAACAAGTTTTATGAGAACCTCAGCTTTACCATGCAAAACTTCAATGAATCGCTGGATGATTCCAAAGCATTTAAAGATGAAGTGGGCAAGCTTGCGAAAAACCTCAATGCCTTGAATGCCATTTATGGCAATATGTTGAGCGCGATGAATCAACCGCGTGTGTAATTAATTCTTGTATTACTTAAATCAAAAACAATGGCATTAGGAAGAGAAACTCCAAGGCAAAGGATGATTGGCATCCTCTATCTGGTCTTGCTCGCCTTATTGGCGCTCAATGTACCGGATTCCATCTTGGATGCATTCAAAAATATCAACAACAGTCTCGAAACATCCAAATCGAATGTGAGCACAGCCGTTCAACAGCTCTTCGCCGCGTTCGAAAACACCAAACTAAAAGAAGAACCCGCACGTGCTAAGCCAATCTATGACAAGGCTAAAAAAGCACAGGCTATTATTGGCGAGCTCAACCAATATATTGCTTCATTAAAAGAAGAATTTGTCAAACAAGGTGGGGGATACGACGAAGAAAAGGGTGATCTGGCCCAACGTGAAAACGAGGATATATCCCCAAATCTCATGATCAACGAGAAAAAGGGAACCCTCTTAAAAGACAAGATCAATTCGACACGCACAAAATTGCTGGCCCTTCTCACACCTGAAGAACAAAAGATGGTATCTTTTTCTCTAGAAGCAAAAGATCCGGAGAAAGCTGTCAATGGCAAGAAATCCTGGGAAGAGATCAATTTTGGCAGTGGCACACCTTTGACCGCAGCCATGACCATTTTGACCAAAATACAAACCGACGCGCAAAATGCGGAGTCCGATGTAGTCAAACTTATCTTAGGTAAAATGGACCAAGCGGTCGTCAACCTGGACAAATTTGCCGCGGTTGCCGTTGCACCGACTTCGTACTTAGTCCAAGGCCAGCCCTACAAAGCAGAGGTATTCCTAACCGCTTCAGATTCTAAATCTGAGCCAGCAATTTCAGTTAATGGTTCATCGTTACAAGTCGTAGATGGAAAAGGTGTTTACTCCGTTAATACCAGCCGGGAAGGAATTTATACCTGGTCCGGTGTGATCAAAGTCAAACAGACGGATGGATCGTATAAGGAATATCGTACCCCTGTACAGACCTACCAAGTTGCGCGTCCTTCGGCCGTGGTATCACCAGACAAGATGAATGTGCTTTATATAGGTGTAAACAATCCTATTTCAGTATCCGCTCCGGGGACACCGACAGATAAAGTCCGTGTCAGCATGACCGGTGGTAGTATTTCCAGTGCCGGTGGTGGTAAGTATAACGTGAAGGTAAGTTCGCCGGGTACAGCACGCATCTCGGTTTCGGCGGAGGTAGCCCCAGGAAAGACACAGACCTTGAGTTCGACAGAATTCCGTGTGAAACGCATTCCAGATCCGATTGCCAAATTTGCGGGCAAAACAGGGGGATCAATGGCTACCGTAGCACTTAAAGCCCAGAATGCATTATTTGCTAAACTGGATAACTTTGACTTTGACGCTACTTTCAGAGTCACCAAGTTTACGATGATCATTGCCAAGCCTCGGGCAGATGCAATTGTATTATCAACTTCGGGCGGCCAATTAAGCTCAAGCATGTCATCAGCCCTCAATGGTATTGTACCAGGCACACGCGTGATCTTTGACAATATTGTCGCAGTAGGACCTGATGGAACATCCAGACAGCTTAACGCAGTTGCATTAACAGCAAATTAATAAAATCCTATATCTACCCAAAAAACAAAAGCCCCTGCAGGGGCTTTTGTTTTTTGGGTCATTCAACCCATATTGACCAACGTCGCCCTCGCAGCAATCAACTAAGCAAATACTTTCATCGATTTTAAAATAAATCATTATATTTAATAAGCTATAGTTAAAAACAAATAAAAAAAATACGATTTGACACCTATTGAGGAGAAAACAATACAAGACGCTTTTTCAAAAGTTCAAGATTTTTATAGGCAAAATGGTCGCACCCCTGTCCGCCGTGAAATGAAAAGTATCAATACAATTGCCCGGCGTCATTTTGGTACCTGGAACAATTTTATACTTGCGACAGGTCTTCAACCCAATGTAAACAAGACACCCGAACAGGTCAGACTCGAACTTTTGGCATTATTAAAGAAATTCTACAACGAGCATAGCCGCATACCTATGCGGAGGGAGTTTTCATCACGAACAGGAAGCATCGTTAAATATTTCGGTTCATGGAACAAATTTATTGCGGCAGGAGGTTTTGCTCCCAATGACCGTCGGATTCCATCTATTGGCAAACTTAAAAATTCACTGGTCAAATTTTATATCAAACACCATCGCTCTCCGACGGTCTCAGATTGTCTCCATAAAAACGGACTATATAACGATCGGTCATACTTTACCCATTTTAAAGTCACTACATGGGCAGACGTGTTGGAATATGCAGGTCTTAACTCCTATTTTCGAATAACCACCATGACGGAGTCCGAGGCTAAAGAAAAAGTCGTCAAGCTGATCAAAAAACATCAGATTAAATATTACAAAGATTACATGCGTCTCAAACCGGACAATTATCCATCAGTCTGGTACCTCAAAGAAAAATTCGGATGGAATAATTTATGTTATTTGGCCGGGACCAAAATTCCGGTAACCAAATTCAGCATACAAGACCATTACCTGAGTCTAGCGAAAGAACTAAAGCGGCCACCGACAACCAAGGAACTTGAATCCAAAATGAAGGTCAGTGTAGGGGCAATGACCTGGAAAACAGGCATCCCTCTAAATAAATTTTTGCAATCCCTAGGTCTGAAGCCTGCACACCAGTCACCCCATCAGTGCAAACTGAGTAAAAAGGAGCTAGCCGATCTCTATAAACGTAAAAGTATCGAACATGGCTTTGCTAACGGCATGCCTCGCTCAAAACTACGCGAACTTACAGGCTTTTCCAGGGAAGTTTACGAAAGGCGTTTTTTTAATATTAACGGACTACGCCTGGCTTGCGGATTTGAACTGATTCCTGCATATTGCAAGGCATATTCAGAAGCGGAGCTCAGCAATATGCTCAAAAAACCAAAATACGCAAAAAAACGTTAAGGGCACCTGATTTTAAAGGTATAGGCACCTGCTTAAGCAGATGCCTAACTTCTATTTCTTGCTGAACATACGGAATTTAACAACCGGTTCAACAAAAAGCTGACGAGTATTCATACAAGCGCTGTCAATGCAGTGCCTATCCGCCAGCTCCTCCTCGCTATGATCGAAAATCTGATAATTCAAGTAACAGAACTCCAACGAAGTGCGAAAAACAGTTAGCTGTTGGTTTTCCCGGTCTGTAGACAACTAGGTCTTGCTTGCTTGTATTTTCACTTAATTTAGGAGACATCTGACTAGAAGTTAGTTTTTTCGGATAATAGTGTTAATAGTTACGAACAAAATCCTATTTTAGCTTTAAACTAATTTAACATGCGCTTTACTTTAAAAATATCTTTTTTATTTCTGTTATTAGAATTTATCTCAAATACTATTATAGGACAAACAAATAGTATTCTAAAAAATCGGATTTTCTCAGCAGATAGTATTCAATTATTGCAAAGAGGTGAGATATCCGATCTCCAAACTAACTTTCATTTAAAACCGAACATCCTTCTTATGTCGCCATCTCAATTCGCGGATGGAGTCTTTATGAAACATAATGGAGATTTAAAACGTTTTTTCATTAAGGATAATAAAAACGTTTTATCTATTTTAAATACACCAAATTTTGAATTGGTCACACAAAAGATTCCAGATCAATATCCGATAGGGGTGATTATCGGTCAATCTTCTCAAAACATTTTTTATGTATCTCCTAAAGACAAGGGTGCAAGATTCTGCCAGTTCAATATCAATGATGGAACTTATAAGATCATAACCATAAAAGATTTTACGGTTTTCGCAATTGCTGAAATACCGAATGACAATGATTATGTTTTAGTATGTGGCGTAAAAAAATACAAGGACATAAATAAGTTAGGTTTTTTTAAAGTTGATATAAATAACAATCGTATTGTTGATGAAAAGCACATTATTACTCTTAAGCATTCACCACGTGGAGATCTAAGTACGTATTCAGGTACTTTTTATACAATGCAAAACCGTTTATTTTTTAATTTTGATTTAAAATCTGGAATTTTTGAATTCGATCATTCAGGAACATATATTAGAGAAATTAAAACTGTTGATACTTTTACATTTAAAAAAGAAGATGAAACCATCGATTGTACTAAACCAGCTTTTGGTTATCAAGAACTTATAAGAAGTGGAGGAGATCTTTTTGTTAGAACGAATCTTAACAACTCTAAAGAAAGATACATCGTTTTCGATAAATATGACTTAGTGAAAGGTGTTTATAAGGAAAGTGTTAAAATCTTTTATCGATCTTTACCTCATAATTTTAAATACCGAAGGGTTATGGGAACATACAGCGATGTCGAAGGAAATTTCCATATATTAATGAGCAAAGATAATGGTTACGAAAATGGAAAGTATTTTCAAGTCTATATTCCTTCATTTACACTATAAACTGCAGCCCGCCATGCGACTACACTCCCGTTGATTTTTTAAATTTATGCGGGTAAAGCTCCGTTATATTTTGTGGCTTATTGATGCTATATTCATTAGCGTATGTTTTAACCACTGAAATAGCTTCCACCTAATGCTTCTTGATCATAGCAGGTGATAACTTTTCTTTTTTGGCTTTTCGCTCAATTCTATAAAGATCCGGCATCACCAGTAGCCCTTTTTGGCTCTTCTCACATATCTCTGAATACATTCCAGTGTCTTTCCATTGCATACATCATAATTCAATCTTGCGTATTCACTCCCGAAAAATCATCATCTTCGGTAAAAGAGGATTTTTTGTTAAGACTCAGTACCCTAAATAAAAAGCCACTCTCTTTCGGAAATGGCTTAAAACAAAATTATTTATAAACTTTAAAAGTAAAAAAAGTACTTGATTACAGTTTTTCGATTTCTTCGATAGAAAGTCCTGTGCCTTTAGCAATATCAGCAATAGGTAAACCCATTTTCTTAAACTCCATTGCAATTGCAATAGCTTCTTCCCGCTTTCCTTCAATCTTACCTTTCTAAATTCCTTTTTGAATTCCTTTTTTTTCAGCTTTATCCAATAAATATTCTTGGGTGCCCATAATATCGCTCTTCCTATTTTTGTTTCTATTTCTTTTTCAAACTTAGATAAACTGCATACAAAAAGCAATTTATCGATTTCTACTCTGCTATTGAATAACAATTCATTGAGGATATTTTACTTTTTATTTCTTTATTTCGTATAAAAAGAAAGATTGGCCCGTATCAATACACGTTCTCGAATTAGTTGATTCCTTGCATCTGTTGATAGGTAAACAGCTGTGGATAATTTTTTGGAAGTTCAGTTGTCAGATTATGCATTTGGAAATTATCATTTCTAATTATACCATCAGGATCCATCAGTACATACCTCGGAATTCCGTTAAATTTAAATAATTCGCGTAAAGCCCTATATTCATCGGCAGAAACCCGATAGGATTCAAACATGCTATTTTTAACAATATAATCTTCATAAAACGCCATATCTGGAGTTCCCTCGATATCTGTTACAAAAACAAACACCAAATTCGGATTATCTTTGAGTTTTAAGCGCGTTCCTTGCATTGATTCTATACCATGTCGGCAGGGGCCGCACCACTGCGCCCAAAAGTCCACAACAACGACTTTACCTCGGTACTTATCTGTGATGTTTTTAAAAATGGTCGCAGCAGCAGTACGGGGCAGCAAATATCCGTTTCTGGACTTTTTTATACGTTCTGCCAGGTTAAGCGCTTCATTCCTTAAATCTTTATGAGTCAATACAGCTAACAATTGCCCTGTATTTTTTGTTATCCCAGCTGTATCAGCTGCACCATTTAATGCAAACTTCAAGCTACGTAGTTTGGCAATTTCGGAAACCAATGTATTCGCTATTGCTGGATTAGATTTTCGATTCGCCGAATCCAATACCAAATATAGATTCCCTTTACGTTGACGATTTAGGGCGTCATAATATGCATCAATACGAAATAACGTCGAATACTCAAATCGGTTGATAAAGGTTGAAAATTCTTCCTGCACCAAAACAGCCGGACTATTTAGGTCTAAACGAGCTATAAAACTAAAATAATCATTGGGTAGCGGTTCTTTTAAGAAGGCATTTGTAGGATTATTTCTTAGGTAATGTTCTCGATACATCTGAAGATCCATTAATTGTACTGCATACATGAGCGCAACTTCCGTTTGGATCAGATTTTTTATTTTAGGCGAAAAATATGATTTCTTTAACTGTTCACTTATTTCATTTTGCACCGAATCCCATGCGGTCAAGATCTGCTTTTTGATTGCTAAAATTGGTTGCGTTTTCAAATGGCTTTCCGTGCTCTGATAAAGCACAGGTACATTTTTCTTCCAATCAAAGCCGCTTAACTGCTGATTCTCGGCAGCAAGAGGGCCTTCAAAACCTATTAACACTAAATTTTGATCTGCTGCAACTCTTAATCGCAACGCGAGCGTCTGCCCCGGTTCGATATAAAATTTAAAACGGTTATTTTTAAAAATAATATAGCTAATTTTCGGGTGCGTGGCCAAATAGCTCGCCTCAAAACGGCCATCAGGATAAACCTGTACGGTAATAGGATAATCTTCCCGAGTCAGCTCATTACTGCTATAAATAATACCGCTCGTAAATTCTAATGCAGGACTATAATCTTCGATAAATCCAATTAGACGAACAGTATCACTTTGGAAAAATTTGTTTCTATACGACACTAGATTCTTTTTTACTTTAGCACTAGCCAGCTTTTCCATTATCCAGCAATTTGGATCAATTTTAATCGATTTTTCAGCTGATGATTGTGCTGTAGCAATTGATAAAAGGAAGAAATAAAAAAAGGAAAGTAATGAAGACTTCATAAATAAGCTATTGGTTTTCATGAAATTAATCATTTATTTAGACAACAACGAATAAAATGATTTGTAATTGAAATTTACTATATCATAGTAATAAACCAATTTTTGAATAAATACGATAGACTTATTATTTGCAAGCAATAGTACATACCCATTAGGAAGACTTTTTGAGCAGTTCCATACAATATGCCGGCTTTATATTGGCGCTGAAGGAACACGCTTCGAATGGACTGTCAAAGGAAATGAACGCACTTATCCGACTTCAACAGATACAGCGATCATTTATATCAGCAAACGCCCTATCAGCAGGCAATAATTAAAACGGTCTTGGGGAATCGTTTTTCAGCCAATTCCACGATTTTTTGTATATTAACAGCCAAGAAATTTTTAAATGAAAACATTAGGAGGAAAAATTAAGTTACTGAGACTCCAAAAAGGCTGGAGCCAAAAAGATGTTGCAAAGCGCCTGGAAATATCAATCCCTGCATTTTCTAAAATTGAAATAGGGATAACAGATATAAATTTCTCTCGATTAAACCAAATCGCAGAGCTATTTAATTTGCCTACCGTGCAGCTGTTAGCAGATGAGTCAGATGAAATTAAAGACTATGCAAAAGAGGTAAACGCAATTACCAAAAAATTACGCCAACGTGAGGAGGAAATTATCGACCTTCAGAAAAAGGTCATCCAACTGTATGAGCAATTATACCAAAATTGAATCTAGCACCGAATAGCATTCTAACATCATACCTACCCTATCAGTTAAGGCATTTATCGATCTCTCCTCAACTTTTTAACCTCCTCGGCCAACAGTTCAGGACAGTTGATTAAAAGCTTATCCCTATTATTACCTAACAAACCTGTTACATAACAATTCTTGCAATCATATCATCCGCTCTAAAAAAGAGGATGATGCGTTTATGTTAGGGTTTGTACAATAACCAATTAATCTGCCGTCATACGGCTTTTTAAAACCTATTATAAACAAGTTAACTTATGAATTATCAATTTTTTACAAAATCTTTGCGAAAGCGGAGTATAAGGCTTCTTTACCCGCTGCTTGTGCTATCGCCTGCGCCTGTTTTTGCTTTGCCCGCAACGAATGCTCCACTTTTACTGTCCACCAAATTTGCCGGTGTCACAGGCCGCGTACTTGATCAAGATGGCAAGCCTGTCCACGGCGCCACCATCCTGATCAAAGGCAGCAAAGCTGGTGTTAAGACGGGAGAAGATGGGGTATTCCATATCAATCTCCCGGCCGACAATCCCGTTATCATTGTGAGCTATGTAGGCTACAAAGTACAGGAAATCGACATGACGGGCAAAACAAGTATAACAATCCGCCTCGAATCCAATACGAGCATCGATGAGGTTGTTGTTGTCGGATACGGAACAAAAAAGCGGCGTGAAGTCCTGGGTGCTGTAGCCTCTGTTGACCCCAAGGAGATCCAAGATATCCCTGCGGCCAACATTGCGGCAGCCTTACGTGACCGCGTAGCCGGATTGGGTGTAAGTGAATCCTCGGGTAGGCCTGGCGCAGCAGTTACCCTCAATGTCCGAAATGCTTTTGCCTCCGACCAGGCCAAATTGCAGGGTGTGACGAATGAACCTCTTTATGTCATTGACGGGATTATTTCGTCGGCCGATGTCTTTGAGAACCTGGATGCCTCCATGGTAGAAAATATTTCGATCCTTAAAGATGCCTCCGCAGCTATCTACGGTGCTTCAGGTGCAAAAGGGGTTATCTTGGTGACCACCAAGAGAGGACAGGTCGGAAAGACACAGCTGAGTTACAACGGTTACCTCGGTATTTCAGACGCCACCGTAAAGCCCAAAATGCTTTCGGCTTATCAACATGCCAAATTATTGAACGAAACCTTTGCGCTCAATAATGCACAACCCAATCTTTTCTTTTCTGATGAAGACCTCGCTTACTTAAAAACCAATCCCTATAAAAGCTGGTATGATGAGCTCTGGAAATCTTCCAAAATGGAACGTCATAACCTGTCCATCTCTGGCGGAAGTGAAAAGATCACCTTCTTTGCCGGAGGAAGCTACCAAAAAGAAGATGGTAACTATGCTGGCATGAACCAACAGAAGTATTCTTTTCGATCTGGTTTCAACACCGAAATCATCGAAGGTCTGAAAGCTGACGTGGCTTTTAATGTCAACAATACAAAGACCAACAGCCAAAATAGTCTATCGGACGATCGTGATCAAAATTTCTACCAGACCCTGATCACAACACCGCAGTGGATACCTATTCAAATCGATGGTATGCCGGTCAACTTCTCGAATATCAGTGCCAATAGTGGCACCAATCCCCTGGCGATCATAAATTCGGGATATTATCAAAAACAAAATAACTCAAACTATAGCATCAATGCTTCCCTCAACTATGCACCTAAAGCGTTAAAAGGATTTAATGCCCGCCTACAAATCTCGCATTCGGGTACCTCCTCCAGCGCACAGGAATACAAACCAGCATACAATGTCTATGACTTTGTGCGCTGGGGCAATAATAATAAGCTCTATACCAATGAGGTTGCCAGCTTCACCAGCATGGCAGCAAGTAATACCAAAATCTCCCCTACGTTAGGTAAAGGGAATAGCTATCAAGGAAATATCGTATTACAGTACAGCAATACCTTTGGTCAGCACAACCTTGATGTGATGGCCGGAGCCGAGCAATCAGCCAGCAATGCTGAAAACTTAGCGGTCTACTGGACCAACCAACAGTTGCTGAACCTCGATGAATACTGGGCTTTTGATCAGTCCTCGTTTACCAACGGTGGGCGCAGCATCATGGAATCGGTTAAACGCTCCTTCTTCAGCCGCTTAAACTACGACTATAAGAAAAAGTATCTCCTGGAAGTTATTACCCGCGTCGATGCCTCTTCCAATTTTGCGAAAGGCAATATCTGGGGGGTATTCCCAACAGTGGCGACAGGCTGGGTCGTCAGTGATGAAAATTTCTTCAAAGACCTCAATTATATCAGCTACCTAAAACTCCGGGCCAACTATGGGCTCGTCGGAGAAGACCGTGTTTCAGCGCGCCTTTGGCAAGATCGCTTTAGTGTCGACCTGGTCAATACGGGCTACCTGTACGGCGAAACTCCCGTTGCATCCCTCAACCCCACCATTATTGCCAACCCAGACATCTCCTGGGAGAAACACCGTACCTTTAACTTTGGTGTAGAATCACGCTGGTTTGACAATAAGCTCAGTTTTGGATTTGAATACTACTTGCGCGATTCGTACGATGTATTTGATAAAGGCAACGACGAAAACTTCCCGATGTATGCGGGGTTTAAGGCTCCGGTGGTCAACTACCAGAAGCGAAAAGGCTGGGGTACCGAATTTTCCCTGGGTTACCAAAATACCTTTTCCAATGGGCTAAAACTTTCTACCAACATGAACTTTGGCTATTCGGCAAGCTATACGACCCAAATGTACTTTAACAAATTCCAACTCTATGATTTCTCCTATCCCGACTGGAAGGTAGAAATGGGAACGGATTCCCGTAAATACAATAGCGGAAATTATGGCCTGATCTATGTCGATATGTTGCGCACGCAACAAGATGTCGATAATTTCCTCGCCAAGAATCCCAACTATACCATCGATGGCAAGGTGCCACAGGTCGGCTGGACCGTCTATGAAGACACCAACGGGGACGGCAAAATCACAGAAAAGGATTTAACAACCATGTTTGATAATACCGCACCGGTTTTTTCAACGGGAATTACGGTCGGATTGGCCTATAAATCGTTCTCCTTAAACACCAATTTCAGGGCGGTATTCGGCGGCAAAGCATTCTACGAGTCACAGGCCATGACAGCGCCCACAGAGACCGTCAACGTGCCCGATTTCTGGGAAGACCATTGGTCATTGGAAAATCCGAACGGGAAATTCCCTCGTTATGATGATGCTGCAATGATGAGAAAATGGAACTCTACCTTTTGGGCCAAAGATGGTACCACCATACGCATCAACAATATGGTCTTCAACTGGAGCGTGCCCAAAACCTTTACCGATCGAATTAATGTACGATCGCTTAAGCTAATGCTAGCTGGCAATAATTTATGGACAATTGTCGCTCCATTTAAACACCGTGATCCTTATTCGTCCTCTTTGTATAATTATCCAACAATCCGTACCATTTCCTTTGGTTTAAACTTTGGAATTTAATCGCACAGCACATGAAAAGACATTTTTCCTATATCATAGCCTTATTAATGGCATCAAGCACAGCCCTAATAACCCAGAGCTGTAAAGACGATTTTTTTGAACTGGTAGACCATGGCGGCCTGGATGCCCGTATATGGGACAACGAAGGTGCCATAGAATACTATCTGGCCGGCACCTATAGCATGATTATGCCTGGCCATCCGCATGAGATCACGACCAACGATATGCAAATGCACTATGCCAGTGACGAAAATTACTTCTCGGGCACCAACAGCCCCAGTAAAAAAGTATTGGGCTTAAGTGGCGAAATTGGTCTCAACGACGTCAAATACATCGCCACCAAATACCAGGGAACCAATGTCGGTGACAACCGTTACTTTGACATTGCCCGCTGCAACAATGCCATCGCTTATATTCCGACGGGAACCCTATCTACTGAATCAAAAAAGAAATTTTTAGGCCAATTTTATGCCCTACGTGCGATGGTATATTTTGAGCTCACCAGACTTTACGGTGGCGTACCCCTTGTGCTTGAACCTCAAAATCCTGATCAGCTGGAATTAAGCGGGCGGGCATCTGCCAAAGCCTGCTTTACACAGATCGTTAGCGACCTTGATTCTGCAATGGTTAATTTAGATGGTGTAAGCTGGGATGATGCGACAGGACGGGGCAAAATCAACAAAGCCGCCGCCGCCTCCTTAAAAGCCAAAGCCCTGCTATATTGGGCCAGCCCACAGTTTAATCCAACGGACAATGCGGCACATCCTTATGAAGCCCAACGCTGGCAGACAGCATTCCAAGCTAGCAAAGAAGCTTATGATATCTGTCAAACCGCAGGCCGGGCATTAATCCCCAACTATAGCGAAATCTTTCTAAAAGAAGGTACAGCCAACACCGAAGCTGTCGTGCTGCGATCCTATTCTTCTATTTCTGAAAAGCGCTATACCCGCGTCGAGCAATATTCCAGACCCGCGTCAGAAGGGGGTTCCCCGCAGGATTATTATGTGGCCACCACCAAATTGCTGGATGCCTACCGCATGAAAGATGGGACCCTGGCAGATGGTAACAATACCAACTATGATGCCGCTTTATTCTGGAAAAATAGAGATCCCCGTTTCGCAAATACCATTGTATACAATGGAGCTGTATGGCCTTTAAGTGGAATCGAAGGACGTAAACAATGGAATTATACCAATGCCACCAATGAAACTTCCATTAAGTCATTCTATTGCAAAAAATTTGTCAATCCCGCCCTCTCGAAATCTGCTGTAGCGGTGGCCAATGATTTGGGCGGTAACGGTATGGACTGGATTGAAATCCGTTTTGCCGAAGTCATGATGGACTATGCCGAATCGGCAAATGAAACCGGCAACTTGTCTTTCGCCAAGGAGCTTGTCCGCAGCATCCGCAAGCGCGCCGGTATTGAACAGGGAGCCTATGACTACGGATTAGCACTGGCATCCAACAAGGAGCAAATGCGCGACCTGATCCTTAACGAAAGACAGATCGAATTTGCCTTCGAAGGGAAACGCTATCACGATCTCCGCCGGACGCGTCGCATGCATACCCTGGAGGGAACGATCCAAACGTATCTATTCGAAACAAAATCCGATGCCTTAAAGAAAATATTGGAATCAAAGAATGCTGCCGGCATTATGCACCGCGAAAGCTTAGACATGAACAATAGAGATACGGTATTGAATTATTTCAAGTATCCCTACAACCTACGCGCAGAAAGTGCTAATGGTGCTTTTGCTTTCCGCGATTATTACTATTTCTATCCACTACCCAACACCTTTATGAACTCTTCGCCATTGCTGGAACAAACAATCGGCTATGAAGGGGGTACATTTGATCCATTAAACGACTAATTATGAAAAAATATTTTTTGCTTCTTTTCCTCTTCGGTCTATTATTTTCCTGTAAACGGGAAGGCGACAATATTTTCAACCTTTTTGAGGATGTAAAAGTGACGCTACACCAGGAGAATGAATTTAATATTGGAACTTATAAGGATGTTGCAGTCGGCGACTCCATCTATGTAGATTTTACAATCAGTTCGGCATCCAAAGATATGCATCAAGTATGGATCTTCTACAATGGCGCCGGGGCGGCAGCACTCAAAATCCCATTGGCAGAAGGGGAAAAAAGAAGCTTCCGCTATGTCTATAAAATAAAGGCCGATAAGGTAGGTCTTTCCACTTTTCGGATTATGGCCGTCGACAGCGAAGGCGTATTTATGGGCGATGGATATACTTCTGTCACCTATAATGTCGTATCGGATTACGTGCATCTGAACAATCGCGTGCTGTATATGCCGGATAGTGCTGCGCAAAGCAGCGCTTGCTTTATTGACCTGATGGAAGGTAAAACCTATACCTATACTGAAGCCAAAGCGCATCCTGAAAAAATCGATTTGGGAATGTACCGAACCTATAAGGTAGAGGCCAATGGTGCAATTACCTATTCCTATAATATCTATTCGCTGCAAGCCAATCCGATTCCTTTTAACGCTTTTGACTTTACGGATCTAGCCGGAAAAGGTCGTGCCACTTATTTTTCAAGCATACAGACCAATCAGGCCACAACATTTCTAAACACCTTAACATCCGGAGCAGTGATCCAGTCCAATGCTATTTCGCGCAAAACGACCAATCTTTCTTTAAATGACCTCAAAGTTGGCAGTATGTTCTACTTTAAGACAGCGGAAGAAAAGTATGGCGTCGTGATCGTCAATGCACTGAGCGGCTTTGACAATAACCGCTATTTAAACATTAGCATCAAACATCAAAACTAAATTTGTCCCTTTTATCCCTTTATAATTTGGGGTACCGCAGCTCTGCTGGTACCCCTTTTTTATATATTCTATTCTGCTTCGCCAGTCAACCCCAACGATCAATCCGACTGGAAGCAAAGCCATTGGTACCTAAAACATTAAAATGAATAGAATATGTTCGCTTGAAATTATTGGCGTCAATATTAAGTTGAAAATTTGTAAATTTGTCCACTTGTTAGGTGCTTAAACAGCATACTATCTGCCCTTTTGAAAAGTTTACGATGGACATCACTGCAAATAATAAGCTATTGATTGCGCTTTCCCATGGAGACGAACACGCTTTTTTTGCTTTATATGACCAGTATAGTCACGCCTTATTTTCCACTATCTTTCGAATGGTGAAAGATAGACAGGTCAGCGAAGAGATCGTGCAAGATGTATTCCTAAAAGTCTGGCAAAAAAGGTCCACCATAGATCCCAATCGGAGCTTTAAGTCCTGGATTTTTACCATAGCTAAAAATGATGTTATTTCTTGGTATAGAAAATTAGCAAAAGAAACCGCAATGCAGGAAAATTTATACCAACATTTCGAGCAGCTCTACATCATGGAAACAGAAAGCAATATGCATGAAAAACAAGCCGAATTATTAGAAAGAGCACTCAATACCTTAAGCGAGCGTAGAAAAGAAATATTTGTCTTATGTAAATTAGAGCAGAAAAGCTACGAAGAAGTTGCCCAAAAATTGAATATTTCTGTATCCACGGTAAGCAACGCGATGGTCAAATCCAACCAACATATTCGCCAATTTGTACAGGACCATTATGATGAGATTTTGTTAATTCTTGTTACATTCTATTTTTTTTAAAAAAATCAAGATTACGATAGTGTTTTTGCTAATAAGTTGCGTATTAACTTATAGATATGGCAAAAAAAATAGAAAATATTTACAAGAGCTATTTAAATGGAAGTATCCATCGCGTTGATCTCGATAGGTTGCTACACTATTTCGATCAAGCAAGCGACGAGGAGCTGGAAGCTCTTACTTCGCTGGCATCGAATGATTTTGAGGATGATCAAATCGAACAGCCCTTTGCTTCGCATATCGAAATAATTAAAGGACGGTTGGAAGATAAATTAAACGAATCGAAGAAAAAATCTATTCGTTTAAGACGGCAACAACAATGGTGGGCCGCCGCTTCCATCCTACTTGTCGCTGGATTGGCGACTTGGTTTTATTTGGGACAAGGTCCAAAACCTAGCAATGTCACTGCTCCTTCAGCACCCACTTTATATGTTAAAGATAAGTCTGGAAAGGAAATTGCCATTTTGCCAAAGACAGATTCTGTATGGCAAATAGGAGACATTGCATTTTCCCGTATCGACAGTCAAACTGTTAAAGTAATGGCGATAGGGAAAAATCCAAGCTTGCAAACGATCTATACGCCCAATTCGGACTTTAGGCTTGTTTTGGAAGATGGGACCAAGATTACCATGAATGCTGCATCTACCCTACGGTTTCAGATTCCATTTGATGTAACCAGAAGAGAGGTTTCCTTAGAAGGAGAAGGATACTTTGAGGTTGCTCATGATGCGCGGAGGCCTTTTACCGTAACTGCTGGTACCACAAAAGTGGAAGTGCTGGGAACGGTCTTTAACGTGCGAAATTACGCAAGCGACGGACTTGTTACAACATCCCTGCTATCCGGACGGATCGCTTTAAGCAAATCGGGCACAGCTGAAAGGATGATACTTCGCCCAGGGGAAACAGCTGTAACCGATCAAAAAGGAATACATATTGAACATTTAACGCCAAAGCAAGCTGTCGCCTGGACGGTTGGATACTTTGACTATCGGGACCAATCGCTCCGTGTGATTTTGTCTGATTTGTCCAGATGGTATGGCGTCGATGTCGATACCATCGCGCTGCCTACGGATCAATCAATCTATATGAAGGTCCGAAAAAATATCCCATTACAGGAAATGCTGCACCTCTTAAATGAAGCAAGCGGCCTGGACTTTCAATTGAACAATAAAAAAATCATATTAAAAACTACGTATAAAAAATAACAACTAAATAGTACATTAACCTTCATCTACCATGTCCTACCTAACCCAAAAGCGACCGGTATTTTTGCGGAAATACTTGAGTTTGGTCGCTGGAATTGCCTTGATGAGCATGATTGACCCCTACGAACTACATGCCCAGCAGGTACAGTTAAATTTTAAAAATGCCGATGTCAAAGAGGTGATTACGAGCATATCGGATCACTATGGCTATGAATTTGTGTTCGACGGCAATCTATTAAAAGCCGCCCGTCCCATCAGTGTTAACCTCAAACTATCAAGCGTTGAAGATGCCTTGTCCATTTTATTTAAGGATCAGCCCTTCACTTACCGTTTAGAAAATAAACGGATTATTCTCTATCGTAAAACCCTATCAAACAATAGTCAGCTTGTCCGGGGAAAAGTAATCGACAGCCTGGGCAATACAATTCCCGGTGTCTCGATTCATAATATACAGGACAATAGTCAAACGATGAGTTCTGGAGAGGGCGACTTCGAACTGAACGTGACAAGCCCGGAGATCCAATTGTCATTTAGGCATGTCTCCTTTAATGAAAAAGTCATGCGTTTCAGCCCCGAACAAGTCATAAGGCCTGTTCGGGTGATGTTGAGTGCAAAGGAATCTATGCTCAACGAAATTATGATAACAGGTTACCAACGAATCAGCAAAGAACGTAGTCCTGGAGCCTATTCCATGATCAATAATGATCAATTGAACAAACAGATTAACGTCGATTTAACTTCTGCGCTAGAAGGGCAGGTCGCTGGGTTGACCTATATCAAAAATCCTACGCGCTCCAGTGCAGACAGTCCCGTACTTCGGGGCATTGGCACCTATTCCAGTGAGGTGACCACCAATCCACTTATCGTCGTAGATGATTTGCCTACTGAATTCACATTAAATGATATTAATCCCTATGATGTAGAATCCGTTACCGTTTTGAAGGACGCCACTGCAGCCTCTATTTACGGTGCCCGCGCAGCCAATGGAGTTATCGTGGTGACGACAAAAAAAGGCAAGGGACAAGGTGTTTCCGTTAACTTTAATGTCGATCAATTCATCACGCAGAAACCGGATGTCGCCAAAATGCACTATGCAAGTACATCCGATCTGATTGATTATGAGACCGATGTTTATAAGAAGGAGTTGTCACGTTATGCCAACACAGCATCGCTATTTAATCACTATGGAAATCTAGGCAGTGGCAGTTTAAAATATTATTCACCCCTTTACGATTTATTCCGGAAAGAATCTATCGGCGAAATTGACCAGCAAGAACGGGATGCAACCATCAATACATGGCGCAGCAACGATTACATCAAGGAGTTTACCGACAATGTCTGGCAAAATGAAACACGCCAACGGTATAATGCAAGCATTTCACAGAATTCAACGAAGAGCAACACCTTTGTTTCCTTTAATTATGATAAAGGGAAGGGACAGGTCATCAACAATAAAAACGAGAAATTCAATCTGTATTTGAAGTCGGGTTTTAATTTGACCAAATGGTTGTCTGCAACGGTAGGAATGAACGGTGCCTATACCGTAAATAAACAAACGGACGGTATTTACAATAATTTGTTCTTACAGCCGCGTTACGCTCGGATCAAAGATGACAATGGTAACTTAGTCTATACGCCGTATGTTGATTTGGCAAGTTCGGTAGGCCCGGGATCAGCCATTAACGGCGAGACTGCAGAACAGATTGCTGCAAACGGAAATTTAAAAAGTACAGCCTTTAATGTGCTTGAGGCATTAGGCGAAGGAATAGAGAGCAACAAGAGTTTAAGCCTTCGCGCATTTACCTCTCTACGGGCCAATATCTATAAGGGACTCTCTTTTCAAACACAGTTTTCCTATGAATTGGGGCAAGCAGCCCGTGAAAGTTTCTACGACGAAGACAGCTACATGATGCGCGTTGCTTCAAACGCCATGGTCAGCTACAATGATGCGACAGGAATTTATACGAAGAATTTGCCGGCTGGAGGCCGTTACTATCAGTACGAGGCCAAACGGTATAGCTATACTTTCCGAAATCAGTTTAATTATGACAATACTTTTGGGCAATATGGTGAGCATCAGCTGACAGCCTTGGCCGGGTTCGAGATGCGCCAGTCGCATGTACCAAGGCCTATTCAACAATTGCTCGTAGGATATAACCCCGTAACATTGACCTCGACCACCATTGACTGGGCGACATTGAGTAAATCAGGTATAACAAGTTATATATATGGTGGCAATACCCGATTGGGTGATTTGAATGGTGGGGCACAAAAAGAAACACTACACCGCTATACCTCCCTTTATGCCAATGCGGGCTACACCTATAATAATAGATTTAACCTAACGGGAAGCATACGGGTCGATCAAGCCGATCTCTTTGGCGTAGATCCTAAATTTAAATACCGCCCTTTATGGTCTGTAGGCGCAGGCTGGAATGTCAGCAACGAAGACTTTATGAAAAATAAAGAATGGTTAAATTCCCTCAAACTCCGGGCAACTTACGGTATTACCGGGAATGTGGACCAAGAAAGTTCCAGTTATGGTACGGCCACCTGGAAGTCAGATAAACTTTTTCCCTACCTGCAGTATCTGGAGCAAAAATCTTTACCAAACCCGATGCTGCGCTGGGAAAAAACAACAACGACAAACCTAGGGTTAGATATCTCGATGTTGGACAACCGGCTTTCGGCTACGATCGATGCCTATAATCGGTATAGTTCGGATCTATTGATCAATGCTATTCTCGACCCTACCGTGGGCGCCAGTTCACGCGTGATCAACAATGGCGCATTACGCAATAAAGGGATTGAGTTTAATATCAACGGCGTGTGGCTGAAAAAGAAAGATTTTACAGCGAGTACGCAGCTGGTATTTTCCTTCAACAAGAATAAGGTGGAGAAAGTGAACGGCTTAACTGCTACCGCACAATCTTATGTCGGATCACCAAGCAACTACTTTTTTGAAGGAAGCAGCTACAACTCGATTATGGCTTATCGCTACGCTGGCATGGAGAATGGTTACCCCTATTTCTTAGATCAAAATGGTGCATCAAATGTCGTTTTCGATGCGAGCGGAACGCCGACAACCATTAAAGATATCACCTCACCGGATGTACTGGTCAATATGGGGACACTGTTTCCAAAATATACGGGATCTATCAATCAGCGCCTACGCTATAAAGCATTCGATCTTTCGGCCATGTTTGTTTTTTCTGGTGGCCACAAATTGCGTAAAGATGCTATAGACCTGGGTAGTGATGAGCTGACTAACGCGGGATTGGTCAATCGATGGACAACAGGTGTCGATAACGATTATCCAAGATTGCTGGTCGATTATCCTGACAACCTGCGTACTTATGCGGGGACCTTATCGACCTTATGGCGCTATAGTGATCAGCAGATTGCTGCAGCGGACTATATTAAACTACGAAATGTCGCCGTAGGTTATCAATTACCAAAGCAATTAGCACAGAAAGCGGGGATGCAGAACGTCAAATTAACCTTACAGATGAACAATCTATGGACTTGGAGCGCCGCTGGAGACGATATCGATCCAGAAGCCTATTCGCTCAATAGTGGAACACGTAACCTACCCTTGGCAAAAACATTCCTTATGGGACTTTCATTAACATTTTAACCGGAATCTACAATGACTTTGAAAACTTTAGCAACGGCGTTTGCGACTATAATACTCTTTTCCGCCTGCGATAAATACCTTGATATCACACCTAAGGGCTCTCAATTGGTCCGTACGGCACAAGATTATTACGATTTGGTGGCCTATCCAAATAGAGGGTATCCCATCAATAACTTTCAGTATCTGGTCGATGATCAGTACCTCAAAGAATCCAATGTAATCGGTTTGACACCGAATATTAACACCATCAACTTTTTGTTTCAGGAACAGGAGGATCGGGTAAGCCGTATCACTGCATCGAGCTTTTACAATCAGTGCTATAAATACATCGCACAGTGGAATATGATTATTTCCTTGGCTGATGAAAGTACAGGAGATAGTAAATTAAAGACCCTCGCCAAGGCGGAAGCCAAGATGTTTCGGGCATTTGATTATTTCCATTTGATCAATGTCTATGCAAAAGCTTATGATGCCAGTACAGCAGCACAGGACGGCGGTGTTTGTATCATGGATAAATATGATCTGGAAGCGAAGCCAGCAAAATCAACCGTACAACAGGTATACGATTTTATCCAAAGGGATATCGAAGATGCCTTACCCTATTTGCAGGAAAAGCCGACCAATCCTTATCATCCATCCTTAGCCTTTGCATATGCCCTGAAGGCAAAGGTACATCTCTTCAAAAGAGAAATTACAGAAGCGCAAGCCGCTGCCGAAAAAGCCATGCAGCTGAATGGACAGTTAATTGACCTGGTCCAGTATGAAAAGTTAGGCGGCCCCAGCAAAACACCTATCATCGCTGAAAATAATCCAGAAGTATTAAGCTACATGTATGTGAACGGCTATACGGAGATGAACTTTGGTTACAGCTATATCTTAAGCCCAGAATTGACCAGCATGTTTGAAAAGGAAGACAAGCGTTTTAGTCTATTCTATACGACCTCAAATGCCAGTTTTCTGGATATTGGCGCTGGAGCAAGTTACTACAACGTGAAATACACGGCTTTTTTCTTCCCCACAGTAGGACTGAAAACACCAGAGATTTATCTGATGCTGGCGGAATGTTATGCCCGTCAGGATCAATTTGCAAAGGCGATTAACATGTTAAATGCCTTGCGTAAAACCCGGATCGAAGGCGACAAAGCAATACTGGCGGTTCCAACGACCCGAAAAGAAGTGATGAACCTAGTAATAAACGAACGGCGTCGGGAATTACCCATTGGATACCACCGTTTTTTCGATTTGAAACGCTTGAATCTCGAACCTGAATATGCCAAAACGCTTGTGCGTGTATTCCCGATCGTCAATAAAACCGTGGAACAAAAAACCTATACCTTAGCACCAAACTCGAGAATGTACATCATTCCGTTTCCATTGGATGCCATGAAGTTAAATCCAAACTTGCGGTTAAATACAGATGAAACTGTCCCCTTTTAATATATGCTATAACATTACACATGAAAAACAAAATTATCTATAGTACACTTGCCCTGCTTTTATCTGGCGCTATGGCTCAAGCCCAACAAAGCGTAAGCAAGACAGATACCGTAAAATCAAAAAATGATCTAAATGAGGCTTACAGCAAGATTTTAAATAAGAAAAAAATTGCTCGATCAGGCGTTTTCAATGTCATAGAGTCTGAAAAAAAATGGTACCTGGAAATACCTGACAGTTTGTTGAATAGGTATTTCCTCACCGTAACCCGCTTGGTTTCAGCCCCACAGGGATTTCCGATGTACGGAGGAGAAAAGCTGAATGAGCAGACACTCTACTTTGAAAAAGGTCTTGGTGACCGGATACAGCTGCGGGCAGCAATTTATAAACAAGATGCTCCGGAAAACGATGCCATTCGTACAGCGTTAATGCAGTCACAGGAAGATCCGATTGTCGCTATTTTGGATATCAAAGGACTACAAGCAGGAGGCAGCAGTTATTTGGTAGAGGTGACAGATCTTTTTCGGAAAGACAATGCCGCACTTTCCTTTGACAGCAAGATAAAAAGCGAAAATAAGCTTTCATCGTTGGCGGACGACCGGTCTTTCATTACGGATATGAAGGTGTTTCCGATCAATCTGGAAGTAAAAACGACAAAAACATATTCATCAACATCGGGTACTCCGGCAGCAAGCTTGACTGGTGCAATGACTTTTACCACCAATACCTCCATGGTCCTGCTACCCAAGGTACCGATGAAAAAAAGGATTTTCGATGAACGCGTTGGCTATTTTGCAAACAAGTACATCCTATTCACGGATAAAGATCAACGGTCCAAATCGCTGAATTTTATACAGCGCTATCGCCTTGAACCCAAAGCGAAAGATGTAAAACGCTATTTGAAAGGTGAGCTGGTAGAGCCTCAAAAGCAGATTGTCTATTATATCGATCCCGCAACGCCAAAAAAATGGCGGCCCTATTTGATTGCTGGAATCAATGACTGGAATAAGGCATTTGAACAAGCTGGATTTAAAAACGCCATTGTGGGCAAAGAATGGCCCGAGCAGGATACTACGATGAGCCTGGAGGATGCCCGGTTCTCCGTGATCCGCTATTTTGCGTCTGAAAAAGCAAATGCCTATGGCCCCCGTATTTCAGACCCCAGAAGCGGCGAGATTATTGAAGCACATGTAGGCTGGTATCATAATGTCATGAAACTCGTTCAACAATGGTTTATGGTGCAAGTGGGACCGCTAAATAAGGCTGCACAAAAAATGCAATTGGATGACGAAGTGATGGGGCAATTAATAAGATTTGTTTCGTCGCACGAAGTGGGACATAGCCTGGGTCTTCGTCACAATATGGGGGCCAGTAGCCAAACTCCGGTAGAGAGATTGCGCGACAAGAAATGGGTCGAAAAAAATGGGCATACGGTTTCCATTATGGATTATGCACGTTTCAATTATGTAGCGCAGCCCGAAGACCAAGTGGGGCTAGCGGGAATATATCCGCGCATCGGCAGCTACGATAAATGGGCCATTCAATGGGGCTATCAGTATCTTCCACAATTTTCAAATGACGAAGACGAACGAGTTTATCTATCGAAACAGGTGACGGACAGCCTGACGGCTAACCCCAAGTTGTGGTTTGGCGGTGAAGGAAACGAAGAGGATCCACGCAGTCAGAAGGAAGATCTCGGTGATGACTCGATGTTGGCCAGTAGCTATGGTATCAAAAATCTGAAAAGAGTCGTTTCCAATTTAATAGCATGGACTGCCGAAACTGGAGATGACTACAGTAATCTAAAGGATATGCATAAAGCGGTGCGCGCACAGTTCGACCGTTATCTTTACCATGTCTTGAAAAATATCGGCAGTCAGGAGATTACAAAAAAAGTACGGGGCCAACAAGGTACTGTCTATGCGGCTGTTCCGAGGGAAAAGGTCAAAGCTGCGATGCAGTATGTAAATGATCAAGTATTAACGCCGCCCCTGTGGTTGTATCCAACGAACATTCAGGAGCTGATCGGAAAAGATGCAAATAAGGAAATCACCGATCAACAGGAACAGATGCTGAATATGTTGATGAGCCCGGGAATGCTCTATAATGTCTATATGAAATCCCTGACGAATGAAAATCCCTACAGACTTGACGAATATTTGAATGATATTGGACGAGCTGTATGGACCCTGCCGGGTGGTGACCCTCGCGTCAATGTTTTCAAACGTGGACAACAACGCTTTTTTCTGGAAAAGGTAAATCAGATCATCAATCCCAAAATTGCACAAGGATCAGATATCATTTCGCAGGCACAGCGTAGCGACGTACAGCTCTTTGTCAGAAATTACCTTAGTGCTTTAGTGCCAGCAATCAATCAACTATCCACAAAACAGGTAGACTCCCTAGATAAACAGCATCTAGATCTCATGCTACTCGAAATTAAACGTATTCAAAATCAAATAAACAAAGACTAATGAAAAATAACTTAAAAGGAATTTATATAACATGCTTGATCTGTTTCATGATGATTTCCTGTCAATCAAGCCATGGGCAGGATGTTGCCCAACAACAACGCGACCGGTTGTTTAAAGCCTATATGGAAGTAAAAAAAGACATCATGGACGAAAACTTTGTCGGCAGTACGGAACATGTGGTTCAGTTTGAAAAGGAAGTTCAGAACTTCCGGTTGAAGGGTCTACAGCTCGATGACATGATGCGCCTAAAGAAGGTAAGCCAGACCATGAAGACCGATGCTGCCAGCTTAAAATCTGCACAGGATATGAAGGCGATGAAGCTATCCTTTTCTGCTGTCACACAATCCCTATTTACCATTATGGAAACGATGAAATGTACAGATGAAGCCGTTTACCTACAGTACTGTCCGATGGAAAAAGGCTATTGGTTAAGTTACGACAAGGCGATTGAAAATCCTTATGCAGCGTCGATGCGCCATTGTGGCCAATTGCTGAAGGGAATGGCTAAAGCTGATTACCCCGAGCCCGTGGCCTGCCATTAAAGTGCGTACGTGATATAGAAATTCGAAAAAAGAGCTGATAAAATTTTATCAGCTCTTTTTTTGTTTCAGAAGTTTCGATCTACAATGAATTAGTCTCAGCTTAAAATTCGAGTACATATCTGCTCCCCAAATACCGACATTATTTCAAGCCAAAGCTGACCTTACAAATCGTCTCAAAGTATCCTCATATTGTCTCAAGTGATAGCGCCTATAAGGCTAATGCCGTACATTTAGTGTTCATATCACACCAATTATATGCAGTATCTTGAATTTGAACATATCCATTTGATCTGGAACCGACGGCTGACCTTGAATACACAAAAAAAAGCCTGTCAAGCCTTTCTATCGTAAACAACCAATATTATTTAATAAACATTAGCACATGAATTTTAAAATCAACAGTTTTAAAGTGGCTACTAAATTATTGCTATTCAGCAGCAGTCTTTTTGCTGGAGCCGCTTATGCATTACCCCATGCACCTTATGTGCAGGAAGCCCAGGCCACAGTCAAAGGCAGTGTAAAGGACGAGCAGGGCAATCCCCTTGTTGGTGCCACGGTCTCCGTAAAGGGTAGCAATATCCGAACTTCCACCGACGCCAATGGCGTGTTTACACTAGCCAATGTAGAGAAAAACGCCATTCTAGTGATCCGAATGATTGGCTTCACCGCCAGGGAAATTGCTTATTCGGGCGCAGCCAGCGTAAACGTACAACTGCTATCTGACACCCAGCAGCTCGAAGAGGCTGTCGTTGTCGGCTACGGCTCGCTTGACAAGAAAGAATTGACCAGTGCCGTATCGAGCATCAAGCAGAAAGACATGGTCGCGGGGGCTGTCTCTCCCCTGCTGGCCATCCAGGGAAAAGTACCGGGCCTCAGCGTGATCTCCACCAATGGAACCGATCCCAATGCGGGTATCTCCCTGCAATTACGCGGCGTCAATTCGGTCAACGCCTCACAGGGCCCCCTCGTGGTTATTGACGGTGTGCCCGGCGGCGATATCAACTCCGTTGCAAAGGAAGATATTGAATCCATAAACGTGCTGCGGGATGCCTCAGCTGCTGCGATCTATGGCACGCGTGCCTCCGGTGGTGTAATCCTGATTACGACCAAAAGGCCACAGATCGGCCAAGCACAGGTAAACTTTACCTCTGAATATTTCGTCGAAACGATCCGTAAACGTCCAAAGGTCCTGTCGGCGGAGAAATTTGTCGAATATGGTCTGGGTGAAGACTTGGGGCACCGCACAGATTGGTATGATGAGGTCACCAACAATAATCCATTCAGCCATCGGCAAGTCGCCAACATCAGCGGCGGCTCCGAAAATGCCAATGTCTACACCACCTTTACGAAACGCGACGCCAAAGGAATGGCGATCACGTCTAAACGGGATGAAATCGGTGGACGGATTAATAGTGCATTCAAATTTTTCGACGGTTTTGCGGAGTTAAACACCAATGTAAGTTACAACCAGGTGAAAGCATTTGGTTCCAATGGCGACATCTTCAACAACAATGACATTTTTAACATGGCTTTGGTGATGAATCCTACGGAAACACCTTACGATGCCAATGATGTCAGTGGCTACAACGTACTGGAGGGTGGATATGATACCTGGAATCCAGTGGCTGAAGCGCGCCTCCGCAGCGATGAAAAGCAATTCAAATATCTTTTGGCAAACGCGACTTTAAAATTAAACCTAACAGAACACCTAACCACCAGCGCAACCATCGGAATTAAGAACAACAGCGAACATGGCAATTATTACCGATCGGCACAACATCGCATTTCGCGGGAGAATAATGTGGACGGATTCGCCAAGCAGTATTACAGCCGGTTCAATGACCGCGTCTTTGAATGGACTGCCAACTATACCAACCGCTGGGCTGATCATTCCTTGAATGCTGTAGCGGGCTATAGCTACCAGGATTTTAATGGACAGGGGTTTTCGGCAGAAAACTCCAATTTCCCTGTAGACGGTATTGCTGAAAACGATATGGGCACAGGAACCTATTTACCTGACGGACGGGCAGGCATTGGATCCTGGAAAAACCCCTGGGTCAAACTAGCCGCCTTCTTTGGCCGTGTCAACTATTCCTATTTGGACCGCTATATCCTGACCGCAACAGCACGTTACGAAGGATCCAGCAAATTTGCGCCTAAAAATAGATGGGGATTCTTTCCGGGACTATCCGCAGGATGGCGTATTTCCCAAGAACCTTTCCTAAAGGATGTTACATTTATCAATGACCTCAAATTACGTGCAGGCTACGGCGAAACGGGTAATGAGGGCTTCGATGCAAAAGTTGCCACACGGATGTATAGCGCCGACACCTGGTTTTTGCAAGATGGGAAATGGTTCAGAACCTATGGTGTGATGCACAACCAAAATCCGGATATCAAATGGGAGGTCAAAAAAGAATACAACCTTGGTTTAGATTTCACGGTACTGAACAACCGTTTAAGCGGCCGTTTTGATATCTACAAACGCAAGATCGATGATCTGATTTACGACATCAGCGTATCCCAGCCGCCAGCAATCCACGATAAAACCACCATGAATGTGGGCAGCATGCAAAATACGGGATATGAGTTTGAACTGAATTTTAAAGCCGTGGACAATGACAATTTCAGTTATACCACGAGCATTGTCGCTTCGCATAATAAAAGCAGGCTCAATACCTTATGGGGAAGCCAGACTTTTACTGACCGGAAGGACTTCCCGGCTCCCGGCTCGCCCGGCTCGGCTGTCAGGTTATATCCCGGCGAGGATATTGGCCAGTTCTTCCTCTGGAAATTTGCCGGATTTACGGACGACGGTTACTGGAAACTCTATGATAAGGACGGAAATGCCTTTGATGTGCGGGACCGCAACAAGACCGTAGGCGACAAATCCTTTGTCGGCAATGCCATCCCAACCTTACAGCTTTCCTGGAACAACCAGTTCAGCTATAAAAACTGGGATGCAAGCATCTATATGCGCAGCTGGATCGGCCATGATGTATTCAATATGATCAATATGTACTACAGCCTACCCAATGTAAAAGGACAGAATGTACTGGAAGAGGCATACGACAAACATAAGAATATCAAGGGTGAAAAAGAGCTGAGCGACTATTGGTTAGAGAAAGGTACTTTTCTCAAAGTTGACGCACTGAATATCGGTTATCGCTTTAACCAAAGCTGGATCAAACCATTGAAATCAATGCGTATCTATGCCACTGCACGCGACCTTTTTGTGTTTACAAACTATAGTGGCCTAGATCCAGAAGTCAATATCAATGGCCTTGAACCGGGATTTGAAGAGCGCAATGTGTATCCGAAGACCAGGACTTTTATGATGGGATTACAAGTAAATTTTTAAAGCTAGCATGACAAACATGAAAAAATACATCTCCATAGCAACATTATCCGTAGCATTATTGCTTTCCGGATGCACCAAATTGGATCAAGAATTTTATAGTTCGGTCACACCGGACACTTTTTTCAAGAGTGAGAAAGATATTAAGGCGGCCCTGTTTAGACCATTTACCCATGCCAAATGGTATATGGGCGAAGATCGCTGGCGCCTACAGGAATATACAGCAGACAATTTTGCCATTACCACCAAGGGCCGGCATTGGTACAATGGCGGCGAGAATGAACGTTATCATTACCACCGTTGGACGGCAGATGACAGCTGGGTATGGGGAAGTTGGCGCGGAACCCTGATGGGAGTTGCCCTGGCACTTGATACCAAGAGCGACCTGAGCAAATTGGACTACGGCAAATTTGCACTGAGCGAAGAACGCAAAGCTGCAGACCTCGCCCAGCTGGATGCACTGATCGCTTATTTCTATTTGCGTGGATTGGACTATTTCGGCGGGATGCCCATTTTCGAATCCTTAGACCAGGAATCCCTACCGCGCAATACTGATCAGGAATTGTTTGCACATATCGAAAAGCTGCTCAAAGCCGCTATTGAAAATCTTCCGGCAAAGAAGGCGGGCGACAAGGAAGAAGGGGCTATCCGAAAAGCGGCAGCGGCAGCCATGCTGGCGCAGCTCTACTTCAATGCAGAAGCCTATATTGGCAAAGCGATGTATGCTGAAAGCCAAAAGCTAGCGCAGGATATTGTCAATAAGGTTTATGGCGACTATGCCTTAGACACCCAATGGAACGGCGTACATGGATTTAAAAACAATGAATCACCCGAGATCATCTGGTCTATGCCTTCTGAATTCAAGATGCTGGAGTACAATTGGTTTTATGCCGACTTCTACCATTACAATACCAAGCAGTTCTTTGCACAGGACATGGGCGGCAATAATGGGGCCCACCTGACACCATCCAGGAAACCAAACGGTTCACTCTATACCACAGACTTCAAGTTGGGTTCACCTTTTGAAACCTTCGACCAGGGTGATCTGCGCAAGGCACCCTACGTCTATCATGGCACAGACCAATACGAGGGTATGTTTATCGTTGGTCCGCATAAAACACCTAGCGGCGAGGCCATTCTTGGCGGTGAAGAATATAAGGACAAGCCCTTAAACTTTGTCGACCAGGTGGGGCGCTTTTCGGAAGTTGGTCCAGGAAAAAAATATAGTTCGATAGATCAGCTTCCATCCAAAATGTCCGAGGGAGAAGAAAATACAGGCGTACGCCTGGTGAAGGTACCGATCCCAAATCTAGCCAATAATACTTTGCGCTGGGGAGCCGATATGCCGATTATCCGACTCGCAGAAGTTTACTATATGCTTGCCGAATGCGATTTCAGATTAGGCAACAAGGAAAAGGCTGCGGAACTTTTCAATACCGTTCGAAAACGGAACTTTGCCAATGCTGCCGATCCCAATCCCGTGACGAACGCCAATATCGACAAGTACCGTATTCTGGATGAATGGAGCATTGAGTTTTTAGGAGAAGGCCGACGACGTACAGATCTGATCCGATGGAAAGCTTTTACCACCGAAAAGTGGTGGGACCATAATCCTAGTACATCCGCACATCTGAATCGTTTCCCCGTACCTAACCAAGCTATTGCTGGCAACAGCAGTCTGGCACAGAATCCGGGTTACTAAAATTGCGGGGTCATCTTAGTAAGGAAACAGAAAGCCAGCCTGCAACATGAAACAGGCTGGCTTTTTTACCCGATCGTATCAACAGTTCAGGACATTTCCGTGTGTTTTGGCCATTCAGGTGATTCTGGAATTCCCAGCCCATAATAAAGGATATCAGCTGAAAAAGTCAGTGATTACAATTTTTCAATTTCTTCAATAGAAAGTCCGGTGATATCACGAATATCCTCCCTTTCAAACCCTTTGCTCAACATCTTCCGAGCAGATTCAAAAGCTTTTTTACGTTCACCTTCAGCTAAACCTTCAGCCATGCCCTTAGCCTTGCCTTCAGCTAAGCCTTTAGCCATGCCTTTAGCCATGCCTTCGGCTAAACCTTTAGCCTCCCCGGACCTTAAAGCCGAATTAAAAACGCTTTCAGCATCTCGTTTATGTTTTAGACTTGATTCATATGACATGCGATCCTCCTCCGTTAATTTACCTATTTCTCCTACTTCAAAGATAAGACCAAATATCCTTTTATCCAAAAACGAGGGCAACTTATCCATGGTGCTCAGGTGTTTAAGCACATATAGCCATTGATCCATGATCGTGTACAATTCTGCCGGCGTCTTATTGAACAGCGGCAGTGAAACCAGCTTATACCCCAACTTATCATAAAAAATTTCATGCGTAGACTTGTCACATAGGGCAACATCATAGAAATACGGGCGGTCCGTATGACGCATGGGAAGGGCATTAGCATCGCCATCAAGCTTAAATTCTAAAACACCAATAAAATAAACCTCTGGCAGACAGTAATCATTGCCTTTCTTTCCCTTGGGCAGCTGTTTATTGATCAGACGTGAAGTATAGTAAACAGCACGATCCCTAAAAAATTCCTGAAATAATTGCTGCATTTCGATGATAAATAACTCCCCATCACTGCCGATACAATGCAGATCGAAAACCACACGCCGCATATCTTCCTGATCACCATCATACTCTACCTTTTTGTAGAATAAATCAGCAATCACTTTCTCACCTTCAAATAAACTATTCAGGAATTCGATCAGCAGAATTTTATTTTCTTCCCGCCCAAAGTAAAGCTTCCAACCAAAATCGGTATTGGGATCAACATATTTCCCAATATATTTAAACTTAGCCATAATTATTAAGTAACTGGTTATCAATAAGCAAATATAAATAAAACTAAATATATTAGCAAATAAAATATTTTTTGAGCAAAAGAGCAGCTGCTGACCGAACATCCTATCTATATCTATATTCCAAAAGGAAACTTCAGATCCGATGTCGGACCTGACGGCTATTTACTATACGGGGTCATTGATCATTATTATGTACATGGCCAGATTTCAAGCGAATCCCGGCCATGCAAACAGCTTGGTAAACAGCGCCTAAAAATTATTTTTTACGCCATTTCCGCCGCAGGCAGCCCAACAAATGTCCCGTAGCGAAACTAACTATTGTACCTAGCGTTGCCAACAGAATCGTTTGGATAATCTCGCCAAATGAGATGCTTACCCATATAGAACAAAGTGTTCCGCCGAGCGCGGCAACACGCATGTCGTTAGCTTTCATTGCTCGGTTTCCTCTCTCCCACTCCTTCAGTCAGGTCAGCTGAATTTTTCGGCACATTAGGAGCCGGCGGCGGCGCATCTGATTTATCTTCCGTCAATACACGTTGCAACAAGCCAACTCCGACAGCAATATATTTTAATACATTGACCATCTTGCCCGGCAATTTGATAGGTGCCAGCAGCAACACTTGCAGCATAGCACTTACTTTGTTTATCGCTTTTTTCATTCGTCTAAAATTGTTTATTTGTTCGACAGTTAGCCCTTTAAGGCATTATTCACTAGAATTTATTCAACTTTGACAAGCAGTTCATCAGCAGATCTGCATAAACACTTCATCCCCCATATCCCAAAGACTATATACAAGCGCCTTGAGCTTTATCAATGCTTTTCGGCTTTCCGTACCCTTCCCTTCACCTGTTATTGTTGTCACAGGCGCAATACAGCCCTGCAAATCCTGCAGCGCATCATTTGCTGCATGAAACATGATAGCTTCACGCCCCAGCACGTTGGTGATGGCGATCTGCTCTCCATTTTTACTGAACTGATGTTTCTTGAGCCTGTAGGTACCTGCAGGAATACAGCTCAACCGGCGCAAATTGTTTCGATCTGGCAGCTCGATGGTATGACAGATCTTTTGGTTATTATAGTATAAAGTTCCATTGGTGCCCTGGGCTCCATAAGTCCGGTGCAGCCGCAAGGTATGTTTGATAGACATTTTTTTTGTTTTTAGATAATTTTTGTTTGAAATAACTATTCGTCCAATAGATTGCAGCGATCGAGCCAGCAAAGCACCGTAGACTTTGGGGTGTAATCCCTGCTGTCTACGGTGTTTGCACGCAGGTGCCTATTTATTGCGCCGCGCAGTATTATTGGCTCGTATTCTGCCAGTTTGCCCCAATTCTAAGGCACGTAGACCCGCTTAATAGTAAGGGCATTGTATTGCCCATTGGAAAGCGGATAATATGCCCCGTTGACCAACTGAAAGTATTCCATTCCTGCCAATAGCAATACTGATCTGTCCGAATCGGCCTGCAAATTGGCGACCAGCTGCAGATCTATCGGCGTATTTTCGCGCAACGAAATGTAGGAAGACCTATTTATAACAGGGCGCTGATCACTGTCGTCGCCATTAAATTCTTGCAGCACGATCGTATAGCGCACATGTGTGGCCCCCTGTAGCTTAGCGATGTTGAGGTGCGGAATAAGTCCCATGCTTTCCAGTATCCCATCACCGCTGACCCGGTCGTAATCCAGTGAAATCGGTACCAGGGAAATATCCCCTAGTTTTGTTCGGTCATTACATTCGAGATGCTGCAGCATGACTAAATTTTGGGGCGTCAGGACACGTTCGCCACGAGCGCTTTTCGTATCACTCTGAATCACTTTTAGAAACCTACTGGCCAGGCGTTGACTGAATTTGCTATCCGAATTCTGGAACAGCACATCGCGCAGCAGATCCCTCAGTAGCTTGCCATACTGCTGTGCACGCCCAAATTCGCTGCCATTTTCACGGGTACGGGCAAATGCAGGGTCGGTGGCGATCCGGTCGCCTGAGACGCCGGTTTTCATTCGAGCCTGAAAACCGATTGTTTTTGATTTAAAGAAGGAAAGGTCCCCGACGTTCCCTTCTAATTTGATTAAACTTACTTGTTTTGCCATGACATTATCTGATGTTGACAATACGAAGATGCATGATGTGCTAAAAAGGTCAGGAAGAAATGTCAATGGATGGAAAAAATGGCTAGAAAAAGGCATAAATGACAAAAAAAGGTTACCTTGAATCTGTTTACATGGCCTCCTGAAACCATGGAGAGGAATCAGACACAAAAGCCGCAGCCCTATTCAAAGTAGCCGTAAAGCATAGACCAAGCGTAGATAAACCGATACCAAAGATTTGATAAGCGCTATGGCGCCATATACCATTTTGCAATGAGCTAAGTGTGTAGCGAGTAGGTTATAAGCACGCATTTAACGCACTATTAGCACTGTATCTACGCTTAGGCAACGCCTGATCGATACTTTATCTATGCCCTATCCTCTTACAATCCGCGTCTGATATGACTATTTGGGCTCCAAAAATCAGAAAAATGAAAAGAAACAATCGCATGTTGATCTACCCACGGGAGGCGGCTCCCCTGCTAGGCAAATCCGAGCGGCAGTGTTACCGCCTTTTTGAAGATATCCGGGCAGCTTACAATCTGCCAGCAAAGACCGCTATCCCCATAAAACTATTTGCCGAATATTTTTATCTGGATGCACAGCAGGTGCAAAGCAGCCTGATCTAACAAAAAATAGAATCAGCAGGAGAGGGCTGATTTTAGTTACCTGTCAAAGGACATACTAGACAAGCGGTATAGATCCGGTGGGCACCGCCATAATTCTCCGCTGGTTAATGGCACTCTGCTCAGCCAGCCAGTTTTTCCATCCTGGCTGTTTTTTACGATACGATTCGCCGTATTCAATTTGTTCGCCATGGTGTAAAATCGTCAGTAAGGGTGTATTGGCTGCGAGCATCTCGTATTTTATTATTGCCTGTCCTGCAATCAGAAAATTGCGCGAAATAGGCTTGAGTGAGGGGAATGCCTTGAGCAGGTCGCTCAATGATTTCAAGCCCGGATGATATTTGGTCCCATCCATTAGTACGATTTCCTGAAAGGAATCTTCTCCTTTACGGTGATGACCATAGCAATAGGCAATATCCCGTTCAAAAATAGCTATTTCCATACCGTTAACCTTAAAGTGAAATACCGCATCTGACCGGCAATTGAGATTGGTCCCCATCTCACTGCCCTGATGATTCAATGCTTTTAGTTCTACTACTTTCAGCTGTAGCTCCTGGTTACGTCCCTCGGCCTTTATGCGGGCCTTTGCCTCGAGGTTTCTTTCGGCTTCCAATTGCTGTCCAAGAAGTATCTGGCGCTTGTTTTCCTTCTTTAATTCGTCCAGCTGCATAGCGAGCCTATTTTTTGCTTCCAGCAGGCCATTAACTGTTTTATCGGCCGTGGCGACCAGTTGTTTATATTGTTGTGCATCAATTTCATAATGTGCTATTTCTGCCTTTAAAAATTCAACCTGCTGTACTAATTTTTCTTTATCGCTGGCTAATTGTTGCCTGATATCCACCATCATTTTAAGTTCGTTCTGAAGTAAACGGTTGGCCAACCAGTAGTTCAATATGATCAATAGCAGGACCATGAACAGGATATCCCATTGGAAGCGGTCATCGTCGACGATGGATGCCGGATAAATGAATAATATTAATCCAAATGTAATAATAGCGGGCAGGACAACTCCTAAAAAGGTATGAATCAACGTGGCCCTGCCCGGCGAAAGTTTCCAAAAACGAGACACGAAAATCTGATACCCCACCCAAAACTCAAGGCATAGGATAATAAAGCCTATGCCCACTGTATTAGCGATCACAGCCATCACATTAGGTTTAATAAGATAACCGAAGGACATATTGTCAAAAGGAAACAGTGCCACTGCTCCAGATGCGATCAGCAATAAACTGCACCACCACAGCACCGGAAAAACTTTTATATAGGACTTAATAGAGGCATCCATGGATAACAAAAAAATTTAGTTAGACAGCACACACACATTAATTTACCATCACTTTAAAGAACACAATATAACTATTAATAGTTCTTTATCCAAACCCGATTGGATGAAACATCGAGGGGATTAGATGGTAAAAAATCGCTCTTGGATTTTTTACTGCTAAAAAAAAGCCGTTAAAACATGGTTCAGGGCGTATATTGGGTGCTTTAAATTTATACAAGTATGAAAAATCTACAATTTAGTTTCGATGGACCGGGTGTCCATGGCTGGCAAAATTATCTTTATGCGCAAGATACTATCGTGATCGAAGATGAAAGAATCTTTATCCAGACCAACTTATTGGACTGGCTTTCCGAGCGTTTTAAGCTGACAGCACCCCAATTGCAGTATGCAGTCGATTTAGGCAGCGCTGCACAGGACTATTTTGCATCGCAGATAGCCGAAGCGATCACATTACGCACGCCTATTGTGCTGGAACGCGAAGAAGCCCAAGAAGGTGGTGGCAATAGCAAGACCGGTAGTGTCACACAGGTCTTTATGCCAATGGGTGGCAGTCCGGTGATATATGGCCGACAATTAATCATCAAGTTTAACTACAGTTAGGAAGATGGAACACCTAAATTATGAAAACCAGTTTTACGCCATTTTGGAAAACACCGGCCCTTTGGGGCCGGCGCTCCGCCATGCACTCCGAAGCATTATACAGATCCAATCCATCAAGAAAGGAAAAATACTGAAGGCACAGCCTTTTGATCTGCATATCATACTCGAGGGAATGGTCATAAAACGCCGAGATTACACAGCCGGTAATGCTATTCGCTCGGAAGTCCTGGATTTCATCGGTTCAAATGAGGCGATCTATCATACAGCCACCGAATATGACATTTATTTTCAAGCCGAACTGGACAGCATAGCCATTCTGATCCGTCAGCCCGATATTGTCAGTATTATTCAGTATCACCCTCGATTTTCCGGGCAGCTGAATGCCTTTCTCTCCCATCTGCTGTCGGAGCGCACATTTCGGGGCGGGCTGATCAACATGAGCTCAAAAGAAAAAAAAGAAGCATTCTGGCGTCATTATCCACTTGCGGCACGCTATTGCCGGATCAAAGATATCTGCTCCTTTTTGGGGATCAACCCCAATACCTATTCAGGCTTATAAGCCCAAAAGAAGGAAGTTAATTGAAAATCATAGAAATATGAGATCATTTTCTCATAAATATGAAATTTAAACAGCCGCTTAGCCTGCTAACTTTACTCAAAGTTGATCGTGCTGACAATTACGATGTCTCCTCTCCCGTCTGTGATTGAACGATTGATCAACATCTGGTTTTAATAGCATTATAACACCATTGGAATGGAACAAAATGTAAACTATGAAGCAGGCAAAGATAAACGGCAAAGGACAAGGTGACGGACATCGCTCGAAAGAATGCTCCAGCTGCTTCCAAACGAGCAACCAGCTGCGGAGCCATGCAGCTATGCTGCTAGCGGATGCCTATTACCTTGCGGAGGATCGCTGGGGTCTGCCGCTCGGCTTTGCCTGCGAAGGCTTTACCGTCAAGCGGTACAGGCGTAAGCTTGCTGTATTCCCGCCCTGGCGGTAAGGAGATTAATGGTCTGACAGAATAAGGAGTCCCACCGTCAGATCAGAGAGTGCGCTATGGGCGGACTCGGGGCCAATGCGCTGTCCAACTTTTTGACCGATATTGACAGCGGCATTGTGATCAGTTCATAAATCTAAATTAGACAATTTAAATCAGACAATTATGGCATGGTTTCAATTAAACGATCCTATCAATCCCGGAGAACCTTCAAGTTACCAACCGGTGGGATCGCCAAGCTGTTCCGGAAATAATCAGATCTGTGCAGTTCAGGCCAATAATGACGGTAGTGGTCATCCTGAAATCACGGAAGATCTGAGAAATGAGATGCTTACAGCACTCAACACCCGGACTTCTTCTACAAACGTTCAGTTGAAATCTTAATGGATTGAAGCATTAAGCAGTTAGGGGCCACACGTGGCCCCTTTTTTTACTATAACCTTTCCTCCATCAAAAAAACAGTGGTCTCTCTATCCTCAGCAATCAGTTGAAGACCACTCCGCTTCAGCAGCGTATTTAGAGACTCGAATGAATCCCATTTTCCGGCATACATCTTCCTATCTTTATCCACTTCATTTATAAGTGGTGGAAAATCTACGTTTAAGTCTGCCATAAAAGCAAAATCAGACACAAAGGAACGCATCTGCTCAGGTTGTTCGGTGGCAGCCCCGCCTTCTTTGATGACCCATACCGGTATCTTTTGCTTGACAAAACTTGTCCGCACATTGTACCAATTGTCCAGATCTTCTATAATGGCCGCCATGCGACTGGCAGGTTTGTCCGCTAATCGGCTCGTCCGCTCATAGGAAATACTATTTTTGATTTTCCAGTCCTCTTCGAAAAGTTCGACCTCCGGATTGTGAATAAAACGATCCTTATCGCCGACTATCAGTTTTATCCGCGAAGGTTTCATAAAGGGAATTTTATGTATTTTTCCGTAGCAATAGAAATAAAACGGCAGCGCTGTAACATTTACTGCATAATCACGGATAGTTCCATCCAAAGAGTCCACCTGCACGCCAAATTTTGTATCAGCATCCTCCAGATATCCCATTATACCTGAATATGATCTGGTACTGTCCGTATATCTGGGCAAGAGTGGTATCGTATAATCAAATTCCAGATAATCGTTTTTTATGGGCAGGTCAATCGTTTTATTACCTAGCAGTTCTTCAATAGCTTTTTGATTAAGATATTCGCCATAAGTGACCGCAGCTACTTTTCCCTTATACAACCAGACCAGATGAGGCACTGTACGGTGCGGGAATAACCGGTTGAAAACCGTATCGTTTACAACAAAGTCCAATGATAAATTATCAAAGTTTCCAGAACGTTTTAATGCTTCTGTCATAATCTGCTCGCTTTCATAAGCAACGGGAATAATTTTCAATTGCCCAGAATATGACTCCTGGAGCTTTTTAATCTTAGGGATGGACGCCAAGCAATTCGTACAGGTACTTGTCATAAAATCCAGTACAATAAGGTCTCTTTTATAAGAGGACAATTTCTTACCCTGTTTACCATTCAGCAGTATCCCTATAGGCAGGTCCTCAACAGTCTGGCCAATCTTGGGCAGATCAACCTCCTGAACGGCTATCGGTTGGGCCACCGCTATCTCCGCAGAACAATGGATGCCTATTACTATCACTATTAATTTATATATATCTTTCATAACTATCTTTTTGTTTGTTGTAGGGTTGAGTTTTCTAAAACAGCTAGCGGAATGAGCATCGTATACCTCAGGTCATTTGGCGGCAATACATATTCTTTATTCTCTATATTTCGATAGAGAGTCTGTGCGGTCGACGTATCCAGATTGAGCCGCTTCAGATCCGACCAGCGACGCTGTCTCATAATCAACTCTTTCCGACGCTCCATTAAAATGATATCCAACAATTTTTGAGGATCTTTCTCCGTGATGAGGGTAAACTGAGACTTGACCCAGCGAGACTTGCGCAGCCTATTGAGATCCATTAAAGCGGAATCGACCTTCCCTGTCCTTACGTAACCTTCGGCACGTGAGATCAGAATTTCATCTACGGCCAGACCACTGAAAGGGGCCTGATTCAGCTGACCGTCATAATTTCCTTTGTAGGAATAGGTTCCGTCGGCATTTTTAATAAAGAAAACCGCTTTCCGCAGATCGGAATCGTCATATTTTTCCATCAGCGTACTGTCCAGTTTCCATCGAGTTCGCGTATAGGTTGCACTGCCTACAGCGATAGCCTGGAAAATCACCTCCTTATTGAATCTTGCTATGGGACTATTGCTTGCAGCGCTGAGCGTTTCAAAATCCAGCAGGTCAGATTTTTCAAGCAGACAAGCGTTGGCATATTGTACAGCTCTTGGATAATCCTGCAAGTAAAGATAGATGCGCGCCAACAAAGCATTGGCGGCAATCTTGGTGGGACTAGAAAGCACATTTCCAGTAGCTGGCAACAATATTGCCGCGTCATTCGCATCCTGCAATAGCTGCTTATAGAATTCACCTATAGTCGACCGTTCTACCCGATCCTCAATATTCGGAGTTTTCCGATACGGAATAGCCTCTTTGTTTATATTTGTACCATTGGCTAAGGGTATCGGCACAAATAATTCAGCCAGCGCAAAATGCGCATATGCACGAAAGAAAAGAGCTTCCCCTTTTAATGTTTTGGATTGCTGAGTTTCATCCAGGACTTTCAGCACATCCAGCACCTGGTTGGCCACATATACTTTTTTATACTGTGCGGACCACTGCGTGGCTGGAGGAGTAATGTCCGTGTTCCAAATAAACAGTTCCTTATCCTCCAGGATGGAAACAGACTGCCAATTGGCAGTGGTCATCATAAAATTGTCCGATGCCAGTTCGCCTATATATGGATAGCCCTGATTAAGTACACTGTAATTATTCAAAAGCGCATTGCAGTCTTCTAAAGTCGTGGGAACTGCCTTGCGCAGATCGGGTTTCATATCGAGGTAGTCCTTACAGCCGAAGAATGCTGTAAAGAACAAGATCCATACTGCTGCCTTCAATAGATTTATCTTTTTCATCTGTATAAATTTATTTTTCAATTGTGCTGGTTCCATGATCGCTTCGTTAAAGTGAAATATTTAAGCCCAAGGTATAGATAGCCGGTAAAGGAATTGCCGTACCATAATCGGAATCTATCCGATATTTTGTTTTCTTCCACAGCATCAGACCGATATTGTCCGCATTTAAAAACAAGGATGCTTGCCTCACTCCCGGTATTTTGCCTTTAAGATTGTACTCAAGATTGACATCTTTCAGCTTGACGGCATCTCCACGCTCAACCAGGGCATCCGAGGCCTTATAAAAATTCTCCATCGCCAGGTTGAGCGGATAGATAAAAGCCGGCACATCCGTCGTGCGTTCATCACCCGGCTTTTGCCAGCGTCTATCATAATCCTCATGCGATATCCAATAGTTTGCAAATGCCAGCGCACTCATCCCTGTGCGCCTAAAGAAAAATTTGAACTTATACTGTAAGGTGAATGACAGCTTAAAATCAGCTATCTGGACAGTATTTCTCAAAAAACCGTTATAGAGCGGTATAGCTGAGCCCATAAACCGCACATCCTCTATTGACACCGAGTTTAGCTTGGAGTAATCCTTGCTTACCTCACCATCGAGGTATCCTTGCGGCGCGCCTGTTTCGGCATCAAGGCCGGCAAAGCGATAGGCGTAGATGGCATACAGATCATTGCCGGCAATAGGATTGGGCACAATTCCGTTGTCCATATAGCTTGATACGGACGTAGACCTATAGTTGTATTTCTTTGTAAAGTTCCTATTAAAATTAATGATCCAGTCGGTTGACCATTGGAAGCTTCTGGTTTTTATATTTACCGATCTGATGGAAGCTTCCAATCCCCTACTGACAAAGCTGGCAACATTGAGCACCTGATTATCAAATCCGACAGTAGGATCCACATTTGCCCTTGCCACGATATCTTTACCCTCTTTGTGGTAAAGATCTATAGCCCCAGAAATACGCTGATTGCGGGAGGCAAAGTCAATCCCAAAATTCAGTATTCCTACACGTTCCGCCCGGTATGTGGGATTGGGAGGATTGACCATATATCCAAATGGTAAGCCTGTGATGCTGTTTGTGCCTCCATATTCCATCGTCGGATAGGCTGAATAATCATTTACAGCCTTACCATTATAGCCGTATGTCATCCTTAGCTTTAGGTATGGCAGAAAGGAAATTTTATAAAATGGCTCCTGGGAGATATCCCAGCTCAGTCCGGACGACCATAGCGGCTGCCATTTGTCATTTGTCGATACACCAAAGAGATTAGAAGCATCCTGCCGGGCACTGGCACTCAGCACATATCTATTTTTGTAGGTCAGCGAAGCATTGGAAAACACAGATAAAAACCTTTGCCTATATTCCTCGAGCATGATCCCATTTGGGATAACACCCGATCCGGCGAGTCCCCCCAGCAGGGGAAATGTACTAAGAAAGTCGACAGGCTGAAAGTTGAGTGTCTTCTTATCGTATCCATACAATCGACTGCCATCGATCCTGTTCTGCAAATCTTTTAGTTCAGCACCGAGGATGCCGCTGATCCGAAAAAGATCTCCTTTGCCAAACGATTTATCGAACTGCGCATTCACACGCAGATTATTGGCATGAACCCTTCCATCCTGCATGGTATAAATATCACCGATTGGGATAATGTGTTTGAGCCCCGCAGTAGGTGAATATTGGGAGAATAGGTTAATATAGTTCTGTGTAAAATAGGACTGCAGACCCTGCCAGTTTGTAACTTTATTTGTTGACTCCTGGTATTGGTAGTTCAGCATAAGCTGCAGATATTCATTGATTTTAAACTGCCCACCCAGATTGAGCATGATATCGGTTGTGGTATTCACATTTTCACTGGACTGTAATTCGTTCCCAAGGTTGTACTTTGCCGGCAGCAGTTGACCATTAAAAAGTGTATCAATAAAAGAACTTTTAAACGTCACTGTTTCCAAGTCCCTAAAATTTCCGCCGTCGTCCACTAAGCTTATATAAGGATAATTGGATCTCCCATCGCCGGAATACAAAGCACCGTACGCTATTGAAGACTCGCTACCCAGGTTCCTTGCACTGCTACGACTCATTACGGTACTCAAATTTAGCTGCAGGCGATCTGTCGGCCGTGCATTAATGGCGGCACGAACATTATAGCGGTCATTGGAAGAGGATTTCAACGAATTGAGACTTTTGTTATATCCTCCAGAAGCTACAAAATCCATGAGACGATTTCCACCTGAAAAATTAACATTGTACTGCTGATTGAATCCCTTTCGGTAGATGTATTTGAGGTAATCTTTTCGGACATCCTGTGCCGAAAAAGCAACTTTCTGACTGTCATAAGTATCCTGATCAATAATGTTCCTTTTCAGCTGGTCCCGGAGCTGCACAATTGGAGACAAGGTACGCTCGGGAGCATTCAGCTGCCATTCGTAAAACCCTTTATCAAAAAGAAACTCTTCCATTTCAATAAACGAGCGGCTGCTCGCATCAGGCCTATAGAACAAGTCCGGTTTTTCTGTCATTTGCAGGTTAATATTTGCATCGACCTTTGTTGTTCCATTAGTTGCACCTTTCTTAGTTGTCAGGACAATGACACCATTTCCGGCCATTGATCCCCATATGGAAGCAGCCGCAGCATCTTTGAGGATCGTGACACTTTCGATATCGTTGGGGTTGATATTCATGATATCCCCTTCGTAAGGAAAATTGTCCAATACGATCAATGGGCTCGCCTTGCCATAGAAAGTCGTGCGTCCTCGCAGGCGCATCTGCTGCATCAGCGTGCTTGCTGTAGATCTTTTATCAAAAATAAATGACGGGGAAAGCCCCTCCAGACGAGACAGAATGTTTGTTGATTTATTGATATTGAACTTTTCTCTATTTATCAGTTCAAAACTGCCTGTTGCACGCTCTTTGGGGATCTGCTGGTAACCTGTAGAGACCACTTCGACCTCTTCCAATTGATTTTCCAGCGGCAACATCCTAATCATCAAAGAGACAGTTGCGGAGTATTCAGTCTCAAGCGGCTTATAGCCCACATAGGTAAATTTGACCTTTCCTTTAGGCCTCTTTACCCGTAGGTTAAAAGAGCCATCCCCTTTGGATGACACCCGAAGATCCTGCGTTCCGATACTTACCGATACGCCTTGTAATGGTCTGCCGTCAATAGATGAAATGACGGTCCCTTGTAAAATAAAATCTGTAGGCCCATTGGCCCCGCTGTCCTTGCGGGGCGTCTGAGCCGATAAACTAAACATAGAAACTAAACATAGGATAGATAGTAGGGCACTATATATACATGTTGTCTTCGGATTGGGCAAGAGCATCCCTGCCCTAAAAAAATGAGTCATTTTTTTAAGTTTTAATGGAGCGGCCCAAGCAGAGACAATCCTGTCCGATCGGAATCAGCAATTTCATCCCAGGGTTCCGACCTGAGTCACTCCGGTAAATAACTAGAACTATTAATAGGTCTTCGGGCGCGGTGCAGGACAGTTACACGTGATTTGATATAGACGATACCGCATCCGTCATAAAATAAAAAAAACCGACCTTATATATAGATAATCTATAAATGTAATTTTCTAAAGTTTTGCTTTTGAATTGCAAAATCCCTACTTTTAAAGTGCGAATAAAAAAGAGAAGGGTGCTGTGCAATTTTGGGGCATAGAACTTAGAAAAAATACAGGTCGGCAAAATCAACAGTGGCGGTGCTCTCGGTAAGCCTTTGCAGGCTTTAGTATGCACGCTCCTCTACCGAGGTAAAGGGCATTGATGATTTTAAGCTTTTGAGAGGCTATTCTGGAGGACAATATTTGTTTTTGAAGAGCAGCTTTACTGCAAGCTGGTTCAGCTGATCCTTGATCTGCCCCCCTGCTGTATACGTGATTGACTCAATTAGCTTCATAATCTAACATTTGGTTAACAAAAGAGTCTCGAGGGGGAAGGTTAGGCACTAAATAAAAAGGATGGCCCACTATCTTCAACCAGCAGTGAGGCACGACGAAGAGCCTTTGACACGGTATCCAATAGGGAGCCATCCCCTTTTTTGTAAAAATACAAAAAGTATGGGGGTTAGCAAACCCTACGTCTCGTGTCGTTGGAAAATTCGTCGTTTTCACTCCTGAGACTTAATCAGAATAACTGATTATGAAACAAATATAAATATAATTAAATATATCGCAAAATATTTTGCGATTAAAATACTACTAACTGACTGATAACAACAAAATGAGATTTGAAAAATTCCTTTATACCTTAAATAAAGAGTTTAGAACCATACTCTCGAATAAATATTCTTTAGAGTCATTACAATTAAATAGCGATCTATCAAAAGTAAAAGGCAAGGTGTTTTACAATGCACTAACCCTATTATCAATCAATTTTGAGAAAGATTGTGATAGCGCGCTATCCGAAATTGCAAGTTCAATTCATAAAAAATTTCTAGCAAAACAAAATGGTAAAATAAAAAACAAAAAGATATTAAATACTTACCAAAAATTTATCGCTCAGTTTGTATCCTCACAAGCAGACGTTTCAGAAAAAGCAGGCATTGAAAATACTAGATTTACAAAAGTTCTAAATCAAACTGCTGATGATTTTTATGCTTATGAAGTTTTTTCGATCGCCAAATCCCAAAATATACCACTGAAAAATGCATTTGATCAATTATACAATGATTCCCCAGCCAAAAGCAATACTTCTAATCAATAAGATACTAACTAAGATCCCAAATTTCTCTAGTTCGATAAAAATTACACATTAGAATAACCTAGTTCTCTAACCTATACAACTTTTCGACTATTTCTATGGCAGTGGTAATCGCCCTCTAATTGGATGCGCCCCAAACAGTTACGAAACAAATAAAAATTAAAAGATATCAAAATAGTTTTGATTTAAAAAAATATTACTATCTTAAATATGCCGGTTGAAACATAGCATTTAGCCAAGTGTCCTAATTTATTAGGACACTTTAAAACCAAAAAAGTTTTTTTTCATAAAAGTAATTAATATTTAAATTGTTCCTCTTTTATCGATGATAAAAGAGGATTTTTTATTTAGGATACAGCATCTTTCAAGAATAAAAGCCACTCCCTTTCGGAAATGGCTTCAATAAATTAAATAAATATAAACTTCAAACTACTTTATTACAGTTTTTCGATCTCTTCGATAGAAAGACCTGTCCCCCTTCCTGCATATGCTTTGAAGAATCCTGTTTTCTATAATTATCTTCCTGAATTCATCGCAAGCACATTGGATCCCTCTATCCAAATGGAAGATAAGGCCATCTTTGATACAATATACCGAGCATCTTCCTTACCTCGGCACTGCGGAGCCACTGGCGGTCATTTTCCCTTTTCACATTTTCCCTCACGAGTTGCCTGATCTCCTCCATCATTTCCTTTTGCATACTGCAAAGGTCTTCTTTCGTTACAATGTCTATTTGCATAGTTTCCAAATTTGTTTCTGGTTCGTAGCGGCCACCGATATGGGCGGTGCCACGGAACAAAATTGGGGGATATTACGAGAGGTTGGATTACCAACCAAGTATGCTTGGTCATGTCCAGATAGAGGACGGGAAGGTTATTTTTGGTCTTTGGACATGATCTTGAAGAATTTTTTGTGCTCTTCGATCTTCACACCCTTTGCGGCATCTTTGAGATCCTTTTTGACAAAACAGTTGCAGGCGGTGTCGATGGATATGGCTTTCCCCTTATGGCTAAAGTACTTAGCAACGAGTTTATAATAGGGGCTGTCAAAATCTGAATCTGGGGATGTAGATCGGTTTGTAGGCTAGATGCTCATTGGTGTTGCGCGGGCATCAGGGCAATAAGCAGAACGGCCTACCTCCGGGTATATTTCCTGAAGGTAGGCTGCTGTATGTAAAGGCAGCTGGTCAGCCATTGGGGCTGGGGACTTATCTCAGTCCCAGCTGCCAGGTCTCCTGGACTTTGCCCCGGCTTTTGAGCAGCTCCAGCTGTTCGCCAGTAGCCGCCGCCAGTAGCTTGGGCAGGCTGATGTACTTGTCAAATTCAGGCGGGTATTTTTCGAGCACCCGGAAGCCCTGATCGTAAAAGAACTGCCCGGCCTGATCGAAAGACTCGAAGTAGTTGGCGTGCACGTTGTTTTTCCGGAAGAAATCGTTCCATCGTCCGTCTCTGTCGCTGCCCACGGCCTGGGTCTCATGCTGGATGTAAATGTCGGCGGTGGTCCAGGTGCCGCCCTGCCGCTCGAGCAGCCTGCGGATATGCTGCAGGATCTGCATTTTGGCCGAATCGTCAAAGTACAGCAGCAGCCCCTCATTGATAATGGTGAGTTCGCTGCTGCTCTCCGGATAACTTTCGGCGTGCAGCACGTCGAGCGGCTGTAACTGCAGGTTTTGCGGGATGGCCTGCTGCATGATACGCAGCATTTCACTCTTCTGGCGGATGATGGCCGGCAGGTCCGTGTCGATGTAGCTGGCGTCGGGGTGCTTGCGGGCGTAGTCCAAACCGCGCAATGAGAAGCCCGCGGAGAGCTCGAGTACGGTAGGTGCTGCGGTCTTTTCCAGAAAATAATCCAGGGAGCGGTACCGCATTTCGAAGTGCAGCACGCTGGCCCAGAAACCAAAATCCTGTTGCGGAGCGGCAGGGCTTTCGATGCCGAAATGAGCGGCTACCTCCTCCGCAAAGGGAATGGAGCCTGCGGCCGCTTTGAAGGCCAGCAAGGCGCTGGCGGTAACTGTTACTTGTTTTAATCGCATGTTTGTATGTTTTTTTCTGCAAAGTAACAGCACCCCGGGATGGGAAAATAGGAAAAAGTAGACCTACCGTTTTTTGTTGAAGGCATTGCCAAGCTGGTTGGGGGCGCGCATAAATTGCCGTGGCCGCTGTGCGAATACCTTGCGGAAGTCTTGCAGGAAGTGGGATTCATCATAATAAAGGTCATACAGATGGTCTTTGTTTACCCTTTGCTGATCACGGATATAGAGGTTGTACATCGCCTGCAGGCGCACGATGGAAGCATATTCTTTCGGTGTCAGGCCGACCTGCTGCTTGAACAGCTTATTGAGATGCCGCTGCGAGCCGGGAATATTTTCGAAGACTTCCCGGATGCGGATATTGCCCTGATGCTGGTCGATGGCATCCACTGCGCTGATGACGCGCCCATCGGCTGCAAACTGTATCCGCTCGGCCAGCAGCTGCAGCAGCGAACCGATACTGTCCGCAGGCACACCAGTGCAGGAGTCCAGTACCATGCTGCCGTCCTGCTTCTGACGGGAGATCGATGTTATCCCGTTGACCAATGTGGGCATGGCAGCGCCTGCGATGACATAATAGCCATAGGGCCTGAAGGTGATGCCGATGGAGCTGACCGGGGCTGAACCGCGGAGCGCAATATTTTTGTTGTGAGGGCCCACTAGATGCAGGTCGTACAGCGGATGATGAAACACTGTGTTGTTCACGACATGCTCGTAAGTACCTTGATAGTTCCACAGCAGTACGCATTTACCGGTCGGGATCACCAGGGCCTGCTCGTGCTCGGGGAGCTGCTCCGGGCTTTCGAACGACCAGATGGACTCGATCAATGGAGATAAACTGTTAGGTACGGAATAATACTGCATGCCGGCATGTAAAAAAGCAAATATCGGAATAATGGGCCAGTCGCGCAACAGGGGCTTCGTGAATTCTGACAGCGTTAAGTTAACTTATTTTTTTAAACTTTTTGTGTACGGGAGATGTTCAGACCGTAGCAATCATCCCCGACAGGGGCTTATATCCCGATTCTTCGGCAATATTTTTAATATCAGTCGGCAAAAAGTCTAATGCTAAGACATCCCATTTTGCTCAGTAAGTGGCGTAGAAACCCTTTTTAATGGGGATAAAGTTTCTCTGATAATCCTAAAATTAGCCATGAGGAACAGGAGTTGAGGATTTTACGTAAAAAATTAAGAGAGGCAGTATCTGCAGTACATATAAAAAAACAAGCCCTCCATCCTCTGTTAAGCTAACCTGATTTCAAACTCTTTTAAAAAGCCAAATATCTAATTGCTGTTCTAATTCCTGTATTCTTTTAGTAACATCGATTGGGAAATACGCAAATGATTAGCTGCTTTGGTTAAACTTAACCGAGTAGCTACCTCAAAAAACACTTTTAACCTGTAATCAACTAATATTATACTATATCATTGACTTCCTCATGTTTGTCCATAATAATGACAATACGCTCCCCTTAGAATCTTCTTCCGTTATTAACCTTTAGATCGTATGTCTTATTTATAGAATTAAAATCCATGCAAAAATCAATGGAGCTACAATGGTGGCATCGGACTCAATTACGACGTACGCCTGGTGAAGGTACCGATCCCAAATCTAGCCAATAATACTTTGCGCTGGGGAGCCGATATGCCGATTATCCGACTCGCAGAAGTTTACTACATGCTTGCCGAATGCGATTTCAGATTAGGCAACAAGGAAAAGGCAGCAGAACTGTTCAATACAGTTCGAAAACGCAACTTTGCCAATACTGCCGATCCCAATCCAGTGAATAGCGCCAATATCGACAAGTACCGTATTCTGGATGAATGGAGTATTGAGTTTTTAGGGGAAGGTCGACGACGTACAGATCTGATCCGATGGAAAGCTTTTACCACCGAAAAGTGGTGGGACCACAATCCTAGTACATCCGCGCATCTGAATCGTTTCCCCGTACCTAACCAGGCTATTGTCGGCAACAGCAATCTGGCGCAGAATCCGGGTTACTAAAATTGACATGCACCATCTTTGGAAGGATAGTGTTCATTAACGGTCAAATAATGCTTTACAAATAAAAAGTCCGCCTGCTATATAACATAACAGGCGGACTTTTTATTTGCGATACACCTACTTATCCAAGGATGTAAAAACACCCAAGTTGCTCAAGATTGATTAATAATGTATCTTTGACTATATTTAGGTATATTTTGTACATGCAAAAGGTTGGGAAATTCGTTTTCTGACCTTTTTTTGCATTTCAAACTTTTGAAAAAAGATTTGGGCAAAAATCAATAATCACTATATTTAAGACTCTATTAAAACATATATAAATGAACGATCAGCTTCGGAATGTTTTTTTTCAATTGTTGCGTATAGGTCTATGGGGAGAGGGCCAGCTTACATCGACACAGCCTATATCAGCAGAAGATTGGAATATGATTCGAAAGTATGCCATTAATCATACGGTTGAAGGAATTATTTATGATAGTTTTGCTTTTTTAGAGGAACAACAGCTTCCACCACAAGCACTTCGTTTAAAGTGGGCTGTGCGGATGGATCAGATCGAGCGGCATAACGAAAGGATGAATCAGGTAATTGCTGAGCAATTTATAGCTTTCAGTGCATTGGGTCTCCGCCCGATTCTATTAAAAGGGCAAGGTATTTCATCTTGCTATCGCATCCCCCTCCATCGTACTTGTGGAGATATTGACTGGTACTTTGACAACGATGGATATGCACAAGCAAGGGGCTACTTAAAGAAGAATCAAATAAAATTTCGTGATACAGCAGGCTTTAGTCTTGATTATGAATGGAAAAATACCTGGATTGAGCATCATAAAAAATTATTTGACATTAGAAGCCCATTTAAGATTAAATATCTGAGCAAATTAAAAGAAGATTTTAGAAAGCAAGAACAAATGCTAACCATTGAAAACAGCTCAATTCGCTTGCTAGCGCCCGAATTACAATTACTCCAAGTAAACGGGCATATACTAAAGCATTTGATTTCTTTTGGTATAGGTTTAAGACAGCTCTGCGATTCAGCACGTTTATACCATTCGGTTTGCGACAAGATAGACAAAGAATTATTAAAACAAATTTATCGAAAAAGCGGTATATTAAAATGGATACATCTTCTACATAAAGTTCTTGTTGAATATTTCGGTTTAACTAAAGAAGCGATCCCTTTTCCTTATCCGGGATCACTAAACGCCGAATGGATGCTTGATGAAATATGGTATTCAGGCAATTTCGGGTTCTACGATGAAAGATTCGAAGACGGAAAAATCATTAATGCGATATCTTCCTTGCCTGAAGGCCCGAAACGCCTATGGAAAAACTTTAATCGATATTTAAGATATGCGCCACAAGAGGTTTTTTTCTTTACAATTGTTCACTCCTATTCTCGATTTATTGGCAAAGACAGTGATTAAATAGTTAAAGAGACTTCCCAAAATGGGAAGCCTTTTTAGCTATTTATTATAATTTCTGTTCAGACACTGAAGTACCTGTTTCTTTCTTTTCAACTTGAGTTTGGCTACCTTCAAGCTCCTCTGCTTTTATCCCTTTTGGATTGCTCCATAACTTCTTCTTGTAGGCATCCAGTTTTTCTTCAACTTTTTTTCCGTCAAGCTGCTGGCCCCCATTCTCTGTTTCTTTCAAATTTTGAAGCATCCCGGGAGAAGATTCCCTAACAATAGTGCTCGCAAACTTATTTTGAACAAAAAAATCGTCCATACTCATCTCGTAAAGTCCTTTATCCGGGTCAGAAATATCTATCTGAACCAAAGCATAGCGTAACTGAGGAAAATACAGCCAAAATGCCGGTGTAGCACCAACTGACTCTGCAAGTTCTGCCGAAGTTGTTATATTCATCAAGGGAGCCACACCGATAATACGTGTTTCCAAACGACTGCGCTGTTTATCAAAAAAGATATCTTCTTTCACCCGGAATTTAGTGACGCGAGCGGGGTCAAATTCATTAAGTGCCATTTTGGAATCAATTTGATTTCCTTCACCGTCAAAAATTGGCACCAAAACACTATCTGCAAATCGCGCCATTCCTTCTTGAGCACTTAATCTTCCTTTAAAGGAATCGTCATCTGGACTATACAGAGATAGTTTTCCTTTTTCGATCGCTTTCATCACGACCTCAATCAAAGAATTACCTGGAACAGCGAGAATCGCATTCTTTTCATCTTTTAGATCAATATCGCGCCATACGCGCTTATAAAACCGGATATTCTTTTTATTTACTTCCGGATATGCAAATGGAACAGCATCTTCCATGTTATTAGCTTGATAAAATCCGTCCGAAGTAGGAATAGTGTCTTGAATAATATCCTGAGAAACAGCTGCATTTAATGTATCAGGGATTGTGTTCTCTTGCGCTGTCACAGTTCCAATGCCTAAGCCCATCAAAACTGTGGCTAATATTTTTATGTTCATCACTTTCAATTTATAGGGTGATCAAAGAAATTAATATTTACGTGTTTTACTTTGTACAGTTGGCATTTCGAATGCCGACATCACACAACGAAAACCAATATAGGAATGCGGTTCGTAGTCAACCGAATAATTTCTTGTTTCACTATTCAGCTGCTCACCATTATCTTTCCAAGACCCTCCACGTACAACTTTACGTTTCAATGCATCACCGTCCTTGCTATCCGCATCGTACAGCAACGCGGGATTCAAGTCGTTTACAAAAACGACAGCCGAAGGGCTGTAAGCATCCAATGTCCATTCAGATACATTACCAGCCATATTATATACACCAAAGGCATTCGGCATATACGACTTGACGGGCAAAGTAAAGGTTGCACCATCTCGGGAATATGTTCCTTCTCCTTGTTTAAAATTGACAGCCAATTTCTTTTTACCTTCTGTTCCATCAATTGTCATACGAGAACCGGCAATAGTATCCTGTGGATCCAATTTACCAGAAGCTGCATACTGCCATTGTGCTTCGGTTGGTAGACTCAGACTCAGTTGATAGCCGTTTAGATACGAATTCTTTAACACTGTTGCAGCCATCTCGCTCGCCCTCCAATCTGTAAAAGCTCGTGCCTGTCTCCATGTAACACCTACAACAGGGTAGTAGTCAAAAGAGGGATGTGTAAAATAATTTGCATCCAGCGAAGCTAACTGTGCGTTTGGAAAATCCTTAGTCCAGATATCTTCTACAGGCATAACAGAAACGGTATCTGTGACATAGGACTTTTTCATATTTCCTTTAGATTGTAAATAGGAAAAACGATATCTGATGACTTCCGGATTGAGTGTACGTCGGTTGCCCCGCATTTCTAACATGGGAGCGATGCGTTCCTGAATACTTGGATCATTACTTTTCCAAAGAGGTGATACCTTTTTAACCTTTGCCCAATTAATCCTTTTTTGACCAACTTGCTCACCAGCTATTTCTAAAAAGTATTGCTCATCGTTTAGGTAATCGGTTACCGCAACTGAATCCGCAACCCAATTGACGAATTCGCGATATTGCTTATTTGTGACCTCAGCTTCATCGATAAAGAAGGCACTTACACTAACATTTTTACCTACATTCCCACTATCTAAAGACCCCTTGAAAAGTATAGTCCCAGACGGAATATAGACCATGCCGGGAGGCGGAGGTAATTTGCCACCTTTAAAAGCATTTACCTTGGGTGCCTGATACATGGCGGAATTTGATTTACAGGCCGAAAAGCCGATTAATATTGCGAAAGCAAATAAACCAAACAGTTGGCTCTTAGGGTTCGCTCCAAATATATTTTTCATACGTTTATTTTTCGATTAGATTATTTACGATTAAATAGTGCGTATTTCACACCAAAGGAAACAAAACCATATTGATCCTTATTACTATTGACTATTCCATCCAGGTTGTCATTGGTGGTTAAGGTATGTTGGTAGTTTACATTAATAGCCCATTGTGGTCCATAAAGCGTGCGTCCGAACGGGATATCCACCCCCACGTTCAGAGGAATGATAAAATGAATTCCTGAGCGATCCTCTGCGATTTCACCGCCCTTATCAATAATACCATTTGCGTAATTAGGGTCCAATTGTCTCTTAATTCGATTTTTGAAAGCTCCCGCTCCAGCGCCTACATAGATATTGGAAAGAATACGTGAAAACGTACTTGACTGTAAAGTATAATAACTGTAATTATCAGGTTGGTCCAAAAATTGCCCTACTCTAATTTTTCCATTCACATTAGCGGCGTAATAATTATTTTCAAAGTTGCTATTATAACCACTCCCGCTCAATTTACCTTTTTCTCCATGTAATCCTACAGAGATAAAAGGGGTAATGAGATAATCTGCTTCACCGTAAAATGCGAATTTAGCGCCATCATTAGACAAATCTGTCAACGCAAATGTACCCCCGGCACCGGCACCAATACTAATTGGTCTTGAAAATTGTGCTGAGACAGTGCCCGTTGCAATACCAAGCAGTCCGATAAATGTACATACCAGTTTCTTTTTCATCTACTAAATATTTATAAGTGTTTATTTATGTTCAATGGTACAAGTAATCTTTCTCATGGTCGTTTTTTAATAATCTATATTGATTAGATATTGGGGTACGATATATTCAAAACGTCTTTACCTCGAAATTATTATAAAAGCAAAACCCCAAGTCGAGGTATCGACTTGGGGTTAAACAACAATAAGGCCAAAATCTATAAATTATAGATCTATTTTATATTTAAACGATCTTTTAGGTCCTGCAAAACCTTTGCAAGGCCAGTTTTCTTTTTACCTTTGTCGCCATAGCCATAACCGTAACCATAGCCATAACCGTAGCCTCGTGCGAAATCAACATCGTTGACTACAGCGGCAAGATTTTTCAATTTACCGTCAACATACAACTCGCGAGGTACTTGAAGTAATCGTTTATCAAGATAATTAACACGAGATACATACAGCGTCAAATCCGCATTGTGGGCAATCAATAAAGTATCTGTAACTAAGCTCACTGGCGCCGTATCCACTAAAATATAATCGTAATGTTCACGTGCATATTTAATGACGTCATCAAAGTGTCCGTTCATTAAAAGCTCCGCAGGATTAGGTGCAATATAGCCTGAATACACCACATCAAAATCATAATTACCGGGTTTCTTAATAATGATATTATCGACATCCATATCTGGATTAATCAAGAACTGCGTAATACCAACATTCGTATGCTGTAAATGTGACAATCCGAGATAATCCAATACTTTAGGACTACGAATATCAGCACCAATCAATAGAACATTTTTTCCTGACATGGATAGAATCTGCGCAAGATTGGTCGTTACAAAGGACTTACCTTCACCAGAAATCGTAGATGTCACAAACACAACTTTTGATTTATCCTTCTGATCGGCACCAAACATAAAGTTCATGTTGGTCCGGAGGATACGGAAAGCTTCTGCTAGCGAGGATCGATCATTAAGGTGAACAATAGTATCCTCTGCGGTAGGGATCTCACCCAATACGGGTACTTTAACAATATCTTCAATATCCTTACGTGAGTGAATTTTATTATCCAATAAAAACTTCAAATATAGTGCAATAAATGGAATTAAGAAGCCAACTACCAATGCCCCAAAAAGTATAAATATTTTACGAGGAGCAACCGGTATACTATTCGTATATGCAACATCGATTATTTTTAAATTGTCTGGCGTAGCAGCAGCCTTCACTTCACTCTCTTCCCGTTTTTGCAATAAAAGTAGATAAAGCGATTCAACAATTTGTTGCTGGCGAGAAATTTTCTTAAAGCCTTGTTCTTGATTTGGAATAGAACTAATTCTCCCTTTTATTTCATTCGCTTTGTTCTGAATACTACTTAAAGCTAACTGAGTCACTTTTTGATAATTTTTTAGCGATTGCCGAATACTTTTATCAGATTCTGCTATATTTTCGTTCAAAGCTATCACAGCAGGATTTTGTTCTGAAGCGGACTTTAATAGATCATCTCTTTCTAAAACCAATTTATTATAAGCGGAAATAGCAGTACCTATGGTAGCATCCTGTAGACCAATATTGGATGGCAACAATTTACCGACTTCTTGACTCTTCAAATAATCGTTCATATGATCTACCAACTGTAACTGCGTACGGTATTCCAGAACCTTTTTATCGTTTTCAGAGGCATTATTTAGAAATACCCCAGCTTCGGTAGCCATATCGACCATTGAATTGGAAGATTTAAATTCAGCAGCTTGCTCATCTGCCCCCGACAAATCTTTTGAAATAAGCATTAACCGCTTATTTATAAAATCTGAGGTTGCCCGGGTCATTCTCAACTTATCGTTGGTTAGATCTGAATTATAAATATCAATAAGGCTATTTATAATTAATTCAGCTTTTTTACTTAAAGTAGACACCATTCCAAAATTTACAATATAGGACTGCATCTCTTTACCGGGTAAAACACTGATTGACCCAAGATAGGAATCTACAGCCCAATTTTTTGGAACAATATTTATAACGTATTCGTCATCAGGATCTATTTTATTAATATTACGTTTAAAAGCAACTATATTTCTACCTACTTGAAAACTTTTATCGAAACCTACCAAATAACTATTTCCAGAATTTAGATCCGTAACATTTAATCGATTACCATCCTTAGAACTAATACGCATACTTAATAAAGTAGTATCTTGGTCTCCTTGTGGCACCACTATAAAGGGCATATCTTTTTCCAAAAGTTCAGAAGATCGGATTTTACCCTTAACTGCGTAGGTTATATTTAAATGGTGTTGATCTACCACTTTTCGCATTAGCCGTCTAGATGTAAGCACTTCGATTTGATCTGTTACAAAAGCTGCGCGAGTCCCGCCAAACCCCATAGAACTACTTAGTTCCGCTATGCCAGCCAACTCACCAGCAGAAGCACTACGCTCATCCTTTAATAGAATCTTCGCTGTAGTATTGTAAGATTTTTGAGCGTATCGCAAATATACAACTGCTATTGCTGCGGTAAAAATAATAGATAGCAGAAACCATTTCCAATAGAAAGCATATTGTTCAAAAAGCTGACGTAGATTAATCTCATCTTCTCGGTTTTCTTTTACTTTTATAGATTGCTGTTCCATGGATTCTTTTAACGGGTCAATACTGAAATTACTGTAATTAATAAGCTAGCAATAGAAATAATAATATTTGAATTTGCCCCAAGCTTCGAATTGTTAATTTGCGCTTTATTCGGTTCCACATAAATGACATCATTCTGTGCCAAATAATAATACGGCGAGTTTAAAGTATTCTGTTGTGTCAAATCCAAGCGATGCATAGTTTTATGCCCATCCACCTCTCTGATTAATAACACATTTTGCCGTACACCTCTAATTGTTAAATCGCCAGCCATGCCTAACGCTTCTAATACGGTAACACGTTCCGTTGGCAGTATGAATGAACCAGGCTTAGCAACTTCACCTAAGACTGACACGCGAAAGTTATTAAAGTTCATATTCACACCTGGATCTTTAATATATGCGCCCAACTCAGATCTAATCTTTTCAATCGCCTCAACTCTTGTCAGCCCAGCTACGTGCACTTTACCCAACATTGGTAATGTAATATCCCCTTGATTATCTACAGTATAGGTGGGACGTAGGGCCATATCTACCGATTGGGTTAAGTTTGACGTTGTCATTGAACTCACGGGATTAAAAGGAGCTGTTACCTTTGGATCCGCAGCGGTAACGACAATAGTCAAGATATCATTCACCTGAATCTTTGGCACATATTGCTCATACAAGGTATTAATCTGTGTCGAATCATTCTGTAAGTAAATCATGTTTTTCCTTGATCCACAAGAGCTAAATAACATCAATACCACTGTACATAACAATCCCAGGGGTAAACCATACTTTGAAATTAATCGCATGTTTTATTTAAATTATAAAATTGATTTTAATATTTCAATGACAAAAATATATTTTTTTATTTAAAAACCTCTTAAATATGATAACTTAATAAGGATTTAACGGACACTGCCCCTGCCCAGCAACTTTTGTGCCTAAAACGTTGATTTGGCAAAAAAGTAATTACAGCTTAAGTATTGGTAAAATAATCATGCTTCCATGTATAGTCATCCAAGGGAGCATGGCTCACTGGATAATCTGCATAGACCAGTAATTCACTACCTGCTTCTAATGCACGGAAGGCTGTTCCGTATCCCACAGGCACGTGCAGAACTTTCATATCAGCGGCATGTAGAATCAGATTTTCAATGGGTAATGTTGGTGAAGGGTTTCCCCAGTTATCGATCTTTACCAAATCAACATTGAAGCTACCTGATAGCACATAAAACCAGCGTTGCTCAATTCTATGCGCACGCCAGCCCCTAATTAATGCCGTATCTGCATTTTGAATAATATAGAATCGCTTAACCAAACTCATATCAAATTCATTGACGAAACGAATTTGCCCACGCTCGTCTTTGGCAATGCCTCCCTGAATAGAACTTATTTCTCCCATAACAATTATAATTTAACGTATCTTTTGATGATATAAGTTTTTAAGAGCAGATATATGACACTCAATAAAAGTATCAGAACAATTGAAAAAATCAATTGGGTCTGTAACGCTTCTCTAGAGAACTGAATGACCAAATAACCTATTCCAAACTGAATGATACCGTAACAAAAGGAAATCAATAATTTGTTTACACCAGCCTCGTTGCCCAAAAACTGATATAAATGCGACCGATGGGCCTCAAAGATATTCTCTTTGCGCATTAAACGTCTCAAGATTGTCCAAACAGCATCGACCCCATATACGACCAAAAATAAAATATAAATGAGATTACCTGTTGTTAGAATCAGTAATCCTAAAGCAAAGAGTAGGATGTATGCAATGGCTACAGACCCTACATCGCCCGCAAAACACTTGGCTTTTGTTCTAAAATTAAAAAAGGTAAAAACCAATACACCTGACAGCGAAAAAATTAAAAGATCTTGTGCAATAAAATTCACTTGTTGATTGACGATCATCAATAGTCCCCCAACGGCAAGACTATAACAAGCGGTAATCCCATTGATACCATCCATAAAATTGTAAGCATTAATCACCCCCACTACGACAATAAAACCAATCAATAGATAATACCAAGGCATATCAAATAAATCGAGTTGATAAGCCATCAACAAGACAGAAGAGAAATGTATCAATAATCTTATCTTATTGGAAAGTGTAAAAATATCATCCAAAAAAGACACTAAAGTCATCAAGGTCAATCCAAGAAAAAACCAAGGATAATGGAAACCCGATTGAACAAAATAAATAAGTGCCCCAAAGTAAAAAACAACCCCGCCACCACGCAGGGTGATCGATGAATGCGAAGAGCGTTCATTCGGTTTATCAATGATATTAAAGCGATCAGCGACTTTAAAATACACCAATTCTAATATAAATAAAGCGATCAGTACAAGCAGGTAAATCATTCCTAAGTAATGTTTAGTATGTTAAGTTAATTTATTGGATCCTTTAATGGATCTAGAGATTCAAAAATTGAATTTTGCGATCTGAACTCTGGCACAATAGCCTTAATCAGGGCAACGATCGCCATTTTATCATTTTCTGGATTTGCTCTTTTCACCAACTGGCAAAGTTCATCAATCTTTTTCTGTTTTTCCTGCACATCATGCATATTTACTTTTGCAATCATTATTTTTTCATGATGTGTATGTTCTGTATTTTCATTGTTCGCCAATAACTCTTCATAGATTTTCTCACCGGGTCGGAGTCCGACGATTTTGATATCAATATCTTCCGGATAGTTAAGCCCTTTAAGACGGATCATCTGCTTTGCTAAATCCATTATTTTTACAGATTCCCCCATATCAAACACATAGATCTCGCCGCCATTTCCCATAATTCCTGCCTCCTGTACGAGTTGGCAGGCTTCGGGGATCGTCATAAAAAAACGGGTGATATCGGGATGTGTAATGGTAATTGGCCCGCCTTTGTCAATCTGTTTCTCAAATAAAGGGATTACGGAACCATTTGACCCCAAAACATTGCCAAATCGGGTAACAATAAAAGCCGTTTTTGATAGTTGATTAACGGCACTCACGGCTATTTCAGCAACACGTTTTGTGGCCCCCATGACATTGGTCGGATTGACCGCTTTATCAGTAGAGACCATAACAAACTTTTCGACCTGATATCTATCAGCCAATAAGGCTAGATTATAAGAGCCAAATACATTCGTCCATACGGCTTCATAAGGATTTGCTTCCATCAATGGAACATGCTTATATGCCGCGGCATGGAAAATCAGATGCGGTCGGTATTTCTGTAAGACGACTTCCATAAAATCTCTGTCACGAACATCACCTACAATGAATGTAAAGTCATTAAAGCAAGATGAATCTCTCAGTTCTTGCTGGATATCATAGAGTGCTGACTCGGCTTGATCCAAAACGATTAATTTACAGGAAACCAGACTAATTTGACGAACAAGTTCCGACCCAATTGAGCCCGCACCTCCCGTCACCAACACCACTTTATCTGAAAATGCCTCTTTTATTATCGGATTATCCAATTCTATAGGCTTACGCCCCAATAAATCGGAAACTTTCAAGGCACGAATCTGCTGCGTAGCGACGGTTCCTTCAAGAAGAGCCGCAGAATTGGGGATAATCTTAATTTTTATAGGAAGTAATTCAGCTTTTGCAGTTATCTTCTTCAATCGCTCCGGTGAAGAATTATCAATCGCTATCACAAGCTCTTGGGCACCGCCAATTCTTTCCAACAGCCTCATATTTAATTCATTTAAAGAACGAATCCTCACCCCCTGAATATATCGTCCAATACGAGTTGGATTATCATCCAAAATAGCAACTACTTTGTAGCGGTTACGAGAACCTAGTTGTAAAAGATTGTAAGTGTTATGCCCCATATTTCCGGCTCCGAATAGTATAACAGGAATAGCATTTTGTCGATTGTTCCAAAAAAACGAATGGTAAACTGTTTTATAGAACAATCTTACGGATGCCATTGCTATACCTGTCATTAAAGCATGAAATAACAATTGGGTCTGCGAAAAGTAATACTTTTGTTCTAATTCGTCTGAGACAATAAATTCCCATATATAGGAAGATAGCATCGAAAGAAAGAAAGCTACAGCAATACAATTGCCAATCAACTTTAAATCCCGTAAACCTGTTCGCCTTACAATACTTTGATGGGGTTTAAACCACAATAGAACAACAAGGTAAATAGCTGAAACAATAATCGATTCTAGAAACATCATAGGGACAGATATTGATCCTCGATGTTTAAACACCAACACATAGCTAATAATAAAGGCTATCCAAACCGAAAATAAATCTATTAATAGCACCAGCCAACGCGGACCATCTTTTCGCAAAAAACTTCTTAAGCCATTAATTTTTTCACTTTCCATAATATCCTTAATTAACCTATAATATCTTTCATCATGCGATCTACCTTCGCTTCCAGAACGTTTTGCAAATTGAGGTAATCGGCGGTATCGTGCAAGCTTTCTTTGACTGAACAGTAGAATTTGATCTTGGGTTCTGTTCCCGAAGGACGGGCAGAAATCACATCGCCATCGACTGTTATAAAT
>Ga0160498_100046_pt1 | contig 156193 bp, 140 predicted proteins | sample DIDnMG_10_FD_108248 | JGI IMG/M metagenome (GOLD analysis project Ga0160498, IMG submission 108248) | Enriched soil microbial communities from UW Madison campus, WI, USA - DID2878_E24_Xylan MG | ecosystem: Environmental > Terrestrial > Soil > Unclassified | place: USA: Madison, Wisconsin... | reverse complement strand
TGAGGGCACCACCATCATCCTTCCGGCCAAAGAGGGCGAAACCTTCTCTGCCTCAATCTTGAGCGAGCTTGACGCACGGCTGCTGCTGTTCCTGCGAAAGCTTCGCCAGATCGACTTGCGAACGCCCGATGAGGAGGTGTCGATGCGCTGCGTCGACGACGACGGACTCGCAGCACTGGAGACTCGCGGGCAGGCCGACGGGACACCGTCGATGCGTCAGCGCTTCTTGCGTGTCGCCACGGTTGTTGCCATGGATGGCGCGCCGGATGACAAGCGGCCCAAAGTGAACGAGAGCGAACTCATCCTGGCCTTCCCGATCGACGACGCAGGCAAGGCACTCGCTGTCCCGACCTGCGCGACCTTCGCGTTCTTGCCCATACGCACCTTCGGCTTTCGATTCTGCGTCCAAGCCGATTTCCTGCTTAGTTCTGCCCGCGAGGACATCCAGACCGCGCGGTCGTGGAATACAGCCTTGCGCGACGCTATCGCCGCCGCCTTTGTGGCGAGCCTGGAACAATTCAAGGCACGGCCAGCGCTGGGGCGGACGTTCCTGCAGTACCTGCCTCGTGAGCAGGAAGTCACCACCCCCTTCTTCGCCCCGGTCGTTCAACAGACCTTGGACGCTCTGGCGCAGACGGCGTGCATACTGTGCGCCAGCGGCCACTGGCGCAAGCCCGCGGAGGTGATGACTGCCTCGGACGTATTTCAACGCCTGGTGCCGCCCCAGACGGCCTGGGCGCTGTATGGCAAGGACTATCCGGCGAAAGACCTGGAGGTCGATGAGACGACACTGAAGAAGCTCGGCTGCAAACCGCTGTACTTCACCGACGTCGTGGGTCTCTTCACCGAGCACGGAGGCTGGGTGAGCCAGCAGGGAACGGCCTGGCTGGCCAGCTTCTATCATTACCTCGCGAGCCTCTCGCGCCAGTCCCTGCTAGACGCACACCTGCGCGACGCTCCTTGCGTGCCCGTAAGCGACGGTACTCTGCATGTAGCCGGCGAGCGGACAGTGTTCTTCCCATTGGCCGATGGCAAAAAGTTCGGATTCGAAAAAGACTTGCTGATCCTTGACGAGGCCTTCGTAGACGCCCTCCGGGCAGACAAAGATAGCGCCAGCATCACCGCCGTTCACGCGCTATTGCATGACCTCGGTGTGCGGATCCCCGAGCCCTATGCGCTCATCGTCAACGACATCCTGCCGGCACACAGCGGGGACAGATGGCGAAATGCGGGATTTGAAGCGCTGACAGGCCATGTTCGCTACGTCAAAGAAAAACTTGGTGACTACCTCGCCTCGGCGACCAAGCGCGGTGTGTCCGAGCTGTCTGCTCTGGAAACGCTGCGCAAGGGACTACGTCTCAAGACCAAGAAGAACGAGGGCGGCACATGGTGGTTTCAGCACGCGGACGAGCTGTACCTGGGGCGCGAGTACCAGCCCGAATTCGACATTGAAGCACTGCTCGCGCAGTCGCTGGACCCCTTGCGCGTGGTATCGGCGGATTATCTGCCCGAAGGTTTGCCGAAGCGGGCTCCTATGGACGGAGCTGGCCTGCTGGCTGATTGGCGGGCATTCTTCCTGCGACTGGGCGTCAACGCGTCGCCGCGCCTGTCCGGCGATGCCCCTGCGGCCTGCAGTCCTGAACTGGCCGCCCTGCTTGCTTCCGAAAGTGCCCCGATCCGTCGCCAGACACTGGAATGCCTGGACCGCCACTGGGATCGCTACAGCCGCCATGCGACCTACTCGCTCGCGGGTCGGCCGGGGACACGGTACATCACGAGTTTTGCCGCCACGCTGCGTTCCGCCGTCGCCCCAACTAGGCAGCGCCGGCAGGTTGCATTGCAGGATGCCTACTATTCCTCAGCCGCGGTCCGCGAAGTATTCGGCAGTTTCCCCACCTACGTTGATGCGGAACTGCATGACGAAGGGTTTCTTGACACCTGTGGCATCGTGCACCGTGTCGACGCCGATGCGTGCATTAGGCGGCTCAAGCAGATCAAGACCTCCGACAACCCCTCTGCGGCACAGGTGCGCCCGCTGTACCGCCACTTGGATCAACTGGCAGAGCGTCATGCAGCAGGTGGTGTGCGAGAGGCATTCGCCGAGCATGGTCTGGTCCTGACACGACACGCGGACTCGCCTTGGCGGAGTCTGGAAGAAGTGGTCTGGTCGTCTCCCGGCGAGTTTCTCGCCCTGCACTATCCAGCGCTCAACGCGCAGTACCCCGAGCTGCACGGCTTCTTCGTGCGCAAGCTGGGCGTCGCCCATGAGGTGACAGTGGCGGCTGCGGTGCACGTCTTGCCTCTGCTGGAGCGCGCGGAATTGGGTGTCGAAGCACGTGCGGCCGAGGCGCTACGAATCTACGTGCGGGCGAGTCGGGAGCTGGCCTCGGTCGCAGATGGTGCGACGCCCCGCTGGCTCCACGACTTCCAAACGCAGCCGGTATTCCTGAACCATCGTGGCGATATGGTGGCATTGGACGTTGCACTGTTCGCCGACGATCAACCGACGATCAGTGCGCTTTTTGCCAACGAGCAGGAGATCTCTTTCCTCGCGGTGCCAACGGCACGGCTGCCACAACTCCATGTGCTGTTGGAAGCTGTGGGCGTTCCATTGTTGTCCGCCAGCCTGGACATCGCGCTGGAGAAGCCAGGGAACGGACGCGTCAACACCACATTCACAAACCGGGTGCGCGAGCGGTTTCAACATATCGCCCGGCTGGTGTACAGCCTGTCTCATACGGTCTTCGAGCGCGCGAAGGAAGCGGGCCTATGGCGCCGCTTGTCCCTGCTCACGGTTATCAACGTTGAGCAGTTGATCGTTCTCAACACATTGCATGGCTGCACGGTCTCGACTCAAGGCGAGGTGGTGATCGCTGGCGACACTGCCTACGTACGGGAGGGAGCCAAGGGCGTCGCTGACCGTTTGGCGCGCGAGATCTGCCTGATGCTCAAGGCTCCTATGACGCATATCGACAGCGTGAGTCGGATCCTTCGCGAAGAGCTGGTTGTCGAGGTGGAGGAATACCTGGAAGTGCGAGAGTTGCCCGCGCTCCCCGATGACGAGTTGTCACAGCTGACACTCGACCAGACGCCGCCCGCGCTCGACATCGGGGAAGCGGATGCGCCGGAACCATCGGACGATGAGCCTTCCAGTTCCGATCCGATGTCGCTGTGGCCGCCGGCAGCGGCTTCGGGGTTCGCGAACGCACAGGGCGCGCATACCCCCACGAGCGTTCAAGGGTCAATGAACATCTCGCCCACATCAACCACGCCGGCCGGTGCATCTACCGAGGCGGGAGCTGCAGCGCCCCTGCCGCGCCCGCCGAACCCAACTACATCAACCGGCTCAGCTTCCAGCCCCACACCCTCGACCTCGCCGGTTACCGCCTCTAACGGAGGGGCGGCCGGCGAGCCAGGCGCTGCTCCGGGCGCCACCAGGCCTCTTCCCCAATTTGGCTTTCCCCCGCCGCCGGCCTGGACCGGAACGCTTCGCGATCGCACGGGTCGACGCCGTGGCGCGCGCCGCCCCAGTCGCGGTGACACGGGGCATCGTCTATTGAGCTATGTCGAGCCCGAACAACTGCCTGAGTCACCTGCCGACGGTGACCCGAGCGCCGCTGACCGCTCGCGCGAGCGCGACGCGACGGCCCAGGCGGCCGTGCAGTACTTTCTGCAAACCCAGCGCGAGAAATGGGCGAGCCTGGAGGAGATGCCGCCCTACAACAAGGGCTTCGATATCCGCGCGGTCGCTCACGACGGCAGCGAACACGTCATCGAGGTCAAAGGGCAGTCGACGACGTGGACAGTCGCAGGCATTGCGATGACCCCGTCCGAGCTTCTTTGCGCGGCGGAGCGTCGCGCCCACTATTGGCTGTGCGTCGTTGAGTACGCTATCCATCCCGGCCAGCAGGTCCTGCACCTAGTGAACAACCCGTTTGGCAAGGCCGACCAGTTTCGCTTTGACTCTGGCTGGAAGGCGGCGGCATCCCGCGAGTCCGGATCTCCTCCGCTAGTGCCCACCGCGGGCCTGCGCATCGAGATCCCGGGGCTGGGCTTAGGCGCCATCGCCAGCGTCAAGAAAGGCGGCAACATGTTTTACAAGGTCCACGTTTACCTCGCTGACGGTCGGCAGGTCTTCAGGGTGTTCGATCCCGCCCGCATGCGGCTGTCAAAGGGGGAATGACGATGGCGATCATGCGTCCAATCCTAAACGAGGATCAGTTGCGTGCCCTTCCGTCGCAGGCCGAGGCACGTTTCTACCGAGCCTGTCGCGACCAGCTGCCCAACGACGTGCTCGTCATTCATTCCGCCACCTGGGCCTACCGTGACAAGCTACATCAGTTGCGCGAGGGGGAGGCGGATTTCACGCTGGCCTTTCCGACTGCTGGCCTATTGACCGTGGAGGTTAAGGGCGGCGGCATCGCTGTCGATGCTCGCAGCGGCGCGTGGACGTCCATCGACCGTTTCGGCGCGGCGCATGCCATTAAGGATCCATTCCGACAGGCCCAGTCGGAGAAGTTCGCCATCCTGGATCAGATCAAGGGCCACCCCAAATGGCGAAGCTGGCCGGGCCGACGCATCATCAGCGGCCACGCGGTCTTTTTTCCGGATCTGCACGACGTCGCGGCGCTGACGCATCCGAGTCGTGCGCGCGAGCTCATCGGCAGCCAGGTCAATCTCGCACAACTTCAAACCTGGACGGCGGAGGCCTGCAGATTCTGGCGCACAGGGCAGGAGCAGGACCTCGGCAGGCGCGGTGTGGAACTAGTGGAGAACATCCTTTGCGGATCAGTGGAGGTGCGCGCACTCCTGCGCGCCGAACTGGCCTATGCGGAAGCAGAGCTCATTCGCCTGACTGAGCGCCAAGCACGCGTGCTGCGCACTCTGGGTGGGCGCCAGCGCGCAGTGATCGCCGGTGGCGCGGGCACCGGCAAGACACTCATCGCCGTCGAGAAAGCGCGTCAATTGGCTGCGGAGGGCCTTGCCGTGCTGCTGCTCTGCTACAACCGTCCCCTGGCGGACGTGCTTGCACACGGCCTCACCGCCACGGCTAACCTTACGGTCGTGAGCTACCACCAGTTGTGCGATCAGCGCATCGATCTGGTACGTCTACGAAGCGGGCGGGATTTGATGGCGGAAGCTGCCGCAGCCTATCCCGGTCACGGCGAACGCCATAAGTTCGAAATACAAATGCCGTTCGCACTTGCTTTGGCGAACGAAGAGCTTAGTGACAGCTTGTTCGATGCCGTCATTGTCGACGAGGCGCAAGACTTCAGCGACGAATATTGGTTCGGCGTGGAAACCCTATTGAAGGATCCCAGCCACGGCACGTTCTACCTTTTCACCGACCGAAACCAAGCCATTTACCGACGGAACGCGAAGCTTCCCATAGAGGATGAACCGTTTCATCTGACAGCCAACTGCCGTAACTCGGCACCGATTCACAGGCTGGCCTACGGTTTCTATGTCGGAACGCCGGTAGACGCATCGGAACTGGTCGGCCCGGATGTTGAGACAGCGCGCCTAGAAACCGACGCGGAACAGGCCGCAGAGATCGAGCGCCGCGTGCGGCGCCTGCTCATTGATGAGAACCTGCCGCCTTCAGACATTGTCGTGCTACTGGCCAAGCGTCCCAAGGCAGCGCTTTACGACTTGCTGGCTCGCCATCGGCTTCCAGGCAACACCGGCTGGTCCTTCGAGCGCCGTGTGCCGGGGACCATCCTGGTGGACACAGTTGCGCGATTCAAAGGACTGGAATCGCCCGTCGTGATGCTTTGGATTGGCGAAGAAGTCTCTGCCGCAGACGAGGGAGAAACGGTATATGTCGGGACTTCGCGCGCAAAGTATCTGATGCACGTCGTGGGTAGTGCGAAAGCCTGCGCGGGCCTCTTGCCTAGGGCGGCAACCGCGCAATAATTGACCAAAACGAGTGTCGAGCTGGGCATATCTTTGGCGGTGGGCATTGAGTTCACGCTGCCAGATACTTAGAACGTTGCCAATGGGCATGAGACGAGGAGACGATGAGCGACCTTTTTGACGTTGATGGTGCCAATCTTGATCTCGGGTTCGAGAATTTGAAGGCTGCCGAGTCGCCCATCGAGCAGCAGCTTCGCGCCATGCTGCAGGAGATGTGGTCGCGCTATGAGCCGTATGCGGATTCCGATTTCCGGCATGGATTTGCGCGCGACGTCGATGGCCGCTTCTGGGAGATGTACCTGGGTTGCACGCTGCTTGAAGCCGGACGAATCTTGCTTCCCGTTGCCGAGCGCCAACGCGACGGCGGGCAACCCGATCTGTGCGTCCTCGAAGACGGCCGCCGGATCTGGATAGAGGCTATCACTCCGGACGAAGGTGCTCCAGGGCCAGACCAGATCCTACGGCCCGTTCCGATCAACGAGGGCGGGGGGCTTGTTGCCGCACCGATCAGGCAAGCGCAGCTTCGAACTTCAAGCGCTTTCTGGACCAAGGCACAGAAGATTGGACGCTACATCGAGCAAGGCGTGATCGCTCCGGACGACCCACGCATCATCGCGATCAGTGCAAGCCGCTTCGGCATCTACGTCGCCGAGCAGCCATTGCCGCTCATAATGACGACGCTGTTTCCGATCGGGGATGCCTACGTCACCATTGACCGAGAGACCGGCGACGTACTTGAAGAAGGCCTTCACGCAGCACCATTAATCCAGCGTGAGCGCAATCCGATCCCGCGTACGGCATTTCTTGATCCGCGCTTTGCACACATATCGGGCGTGATCTGGTCGCGGATCGGTATCGGCAACCTGGCGCGTCAGGTCCGGCCCATCACCTATGTCCACAATCCCCTGGCAGAGACCCCGCTGCCGCCGAATTGGGGAGTATGGGATCGCGAGTTCGTGACGACCCAGCGCGGCGGCGAATGGGAGGCCAACGACATCCTCAGCGAGGCGAGCGCGGTAGAGGCACGATGAAAATCCAGTCGTCTCCACCCAATTGTCCGCCGTACGCCAAGAGGCGTCGATCATGGTAGTGGACGTTGAGCAACGCTTGATCACGCCGATCAGCCAACGGCAATTCGAGCTGTATGCCATGTCGCTCGAACGCGGGCCGAACTTCGATCCCGCGCATATCTTTGGGAGCTATCAAGTGGGGCGCGGCAGCGCGAGTGGTTGCATCCTCCTTGATCGGAAGCAAGGGGCATTCACCAGTTTAACTCTGCGGCGACGCATCGATGACTGCTGGGTCAAAGTCGATGAAAGCGGTCCCTATTCGACACCTGAGGCTGCACTGGACCGCCTCAGCATCAGCATGCGCGGCGAAGATCCGCCCGAACCCTTGCTGGCAGGCGTTCGGCGACGCCCACCCTTGCTCGACATTGGGGCACGCGGGGCGAGCCCGGAGTTTGAGTTGCTCACGAGCACGATCAGCCATCTGCCGGCGCTTATGGCGATTGGCGAGTGCTATCTCGCGCTTCCCAAGCCCGACGCCAACTTCGTCACGGATCTCCAGACCAGTAACTTCGCCTCGAGGCTTTTCGAACTCTACCTGCTCGCCTGTTTTCGCGAGCAGGGCCTGATCGTCCGGCAAGACCATGTCTCGCCGGACTTTCGGATCGAGAGGGATGGGAAGGAGTGCTGGATCGAGGCGGTGACCGCGAACTCCGAGATGCCGGGCGCTGGAGGGATTGGCACCTGGGTACCTGCGCCGGAGGACCATACCGAACGACTAACAGGCAATCCTGCCGAGCGTTTCGCCAAGACGCTGCGAGGCAAGCTACAGCGCAATTACCAGGAACTTGACCATGTGAGGGGGCGATCGTTCGCTCTCGCCATCGCTGACTTCCACGAATCGGGCTCTATGGTCTGGAGCCGTGAAGCGCTGCCCACATACCTCTATGGACTGCACGCTTATGTCGAGGGAGACGGTGAACATCGCCGTGCGGTCGGGACGCCGATCACGAAATTGACGGGTAGGCATGGCATTCCGGCGGGGCTCTTTCGTGACCGGGACTTCGCCCATGTCTCAGCGGTCATCTTTAGCAATGCGGCAACGCTCGCCAAATTCAATCGCATGGGCTTCCTCGCCGGATGGCGACCGCCTGGCTTGACGATGATTCGCAGCGGCATCCTTTTCGACCGAACCCCCGGCGCGTTGGAACCGAGCCCGTTCGAGATGTCGGTCGACAGTCCCGAATATGAAGCACTGTGGCCATGGGGGGAAGCGTGGTGTCAAGAGCTGGAAGTTTTTCACAACCCACTCGCCACTCACCCTATTCCGTTCGATCTCATTCCCGGCGCCACCCACTGGTTCGAGCGCGATGGTGATATCGAATGCAACACCATTTGGGCGAACTCTGTCCTTGCATCGATCACCCACTTAAACACGAGACGCGAGCCCAAGGGAACGAGTGGCGCGCGAAGCGAAATCGAGAATTCATGACCAGCCAGCCAGCCACGCCTCACAACCCTCCATCGGCCACAGACCAAGCTCCGACTGCGACTACCACGCCATCGGATCGCACAATCATCCTTCATCTGCTACGCGGGGCCGTGCCAGAGCGCGCCGACGAGATCAGCGGCCTTTGGAGCCAGTACGGCCATGCTGTCGAAGTCGCGCCCAGCGTCAAAGGGGTCACGATGAATGCCAATGCCACACGCATCAAATTCGACACCAAGACGATCGACTTCTTCTGGCTGCTCGGCTTCAGCGCGTGGCGCGCAATCGAGGTCTATTCACCCGCCCTTGTAATCGCGACCTTCACCGGGATGAAGCTCGACCAAGCGCTCAACATCGACGACGCGCGCGGGCAGTACGAATTTGACTATAAGCAGCGTATCGCCAGCGCTCAATCGCTTATTGCGGCCGAGCAGACGGACAACATTCGCTGGCCGGCGGACATTCCTACGCCGACCGACGATCGTGACGGCTTGGGCGACGATCAGCACAGAACCGCCTTCGACTTGGTTGCTTTCGCCCTGGCCTTCGCGTTCTTGCACGAGTTCCGACATGTCATGTATTGCGTTGACGATAGTGCGCCCTCGACGCTCGCCGAAGAGGAGATCGCATGCGATATTTGGGCTCGCGACTTCATGATGAGCGGCCTCGCGGACTACGCCAGAGCGCATGGGCACCACTTCGCTCAAGTTCAGCAAAAGCGTGCGACGGGAATAGCGTTCGCCGCATTGATCATCCATGCGATGACGCCGACACACGCGCACTGGGGCAATCGACAATATCCTCCGGTCGCTGAGCGGCTAACGGCCATGCTTGGCGGCTACAGTCTGCCGGAAGCTTCATCCTTTTGGCTTGTCACGGCCTGCCTCCTGATTTCACTTATGCGACAGGAGAACCGCTCACTCGACATCGTCGCGCACTCAAACCAGGAGATGGTCGAGATGCTGCTTGACCGACTCCAATAGGAGCGCAGCGTGCCGGTCTACTTCATTGGCGAGGACGAAAATGGATGCTCCCCGATCAAGATTGGGGTTGCGAAGAATATTGAGGTGCGCCAGCGTAACCTTCAGACCGGTAATCCTCTGGAACTGCGTCTGCTCGGGTGGATCGACGCCGTCGACTCATTCCAGTTTGAGCGGCACCTGCATAAACACTTTGAGGCGACCCGTGTACGGGGAGAGTGGTTCTCCATTGAGCCGGCGGACATCCTGCTCATTCTCATGCGCGCTGGCCGCGATGGGTTTGTCGCCAAGAACGCTGACGCTTTCCAGATCGTCGGCTATGACAGTGACGCAGTCCCCGAGTACCTCGGCGTATGGGAATGGGGAGACCTTGAAATCAACGAATGCTGTCCCTTCTGCGGGTGCTTTTGCGGCATGCATTTTCAGGAGGCATCGCAGATGTACCACTGCCTCAACTGTGACACGCTGAGCGACTTTTCGGAGCTCGATCTGCGTAGCGAAGAACCTGAGGACTGAGCCATGGACGACAACGGACAGACTGCAAGCGAGCTATGGCTGGAAGCGCGCGCGCCCGGCTTTCGGGATCTTCCTGATCCAGACCGGCGCGTCATCTTTGACTTCGCATTTCTCTGGAGTCTTTTCGAAGCACAGATCATGAGCAATCTCGCTCGTGCCGACCGTATCCGGGAACAGGTCGATCGCTGGGCAGCGGACGGTACGCTCGGGGCTGATCTCTACAACGCGGAGCTTGCCTACTTTCGGACCCGTTACTTCGCCGATGGGGCTTTGACCCATCACTTCCCCTTCCTAAATCTTCGCCCCTCAGACCACCCCGATCTCGTGCGAGCTGTCATCGAGGGCACGAATGACGACCCGCGCGACCGGGTGTTGAGTCTGCTTATGATCGTCTGGCGGCTGCGCAACAATCTCTTTCACGGCGCGAAATGGGCCTACGAGCTTCGCGGCCAGCGGGACAATTTCACGCACGCGAACTACGTCTTGATGCGAATGCTGGAGCGCCATGGCCAGCTCGGCTAGCGGCCAAATGACTTTAGTCCTGATTCACGGAAATCCGCCTTTGTTATCTCCAGAATCTGCTTGGCGACACCGCGAGTGTTAGGCCCAGGTACTCCCTGTAGACCGGCCTATTTCTGTTTCCTTGCACGCTTTCGCGGCGCGGCAGAATCCGTCGCGCCCTTTGCACTCGCGCTGATCGCACTGGGCAAGTATCTCCGCCCTGGCACCTTCACGACCACGATATGCCGGGGTTCCGTCTCATCTTTCCTGAGCACAGAGCGACACTCAACAAGGGATCGAATATGCGGGGTGCCTTGGCGCTTCGGCTCGGTCAGGTCAAGTACCAGCAGGAACCCCAAACGGATACTGACGTTCTGATAGTCGGTGGCTTGCCCCGAATAGCTCTTCGCCAAAAAATCGAACGATGCGTCATGCGTTTCACGCTTGACCTCAATTACGATCCGCTCACCAGTCGTCTTGAGCGCCACGTCCGCACGGCCGCCGCCAAGATTCGTTGCCTCGATTTCTCCGGCGGCAGCTTGGGTGGACAACCAACGAAAGTAGTCCTCCTGCAGAGCGCTTTCTGGCGGCACCGTGCCATCTGCACTTTCAAAGAGATAGGCAACCGAGGGGTCATCCTTTCTGGTCACTTCAAGTCGGTTCTTCAGAAACCTTACCGTCCATAGCAGTACGGTATCAAACAACTTGGCGCCACGAATGTTGTCACGGTGATCTGGATGGTTCTCGACTGCTGATCGGCAATGGTCAAAAATGTCGATCTCCGCTCCGCTCAGATTCTCGATGCTTGAAGCGAATGCGTTGGCAATGACCTCCCTTACTCTCCGTTCAGTGTCTTCACTGCAGCGGGCTTGTGAGAGTACGGCAGCAACCGGCGCCCATACGGCGGCTGCCTCAATGGGGTTTCTCGAGACTTCGGCGCGATTTGGAATGGCGCGTTCGATGCCTTCTAGTACGGCATTGGCCTCCGGAACCAATTCGTGCTCGCGATTCTGCACCAACCAGCGTTTCACAAGATAAGCCTGTCCTTCGCGTCCGCTGATAGAGGACTCGATTCGTGGTCGGACCAAAGTCTCAAGGTAACCGTCACGATTTCGCTTGAGGATCGTTCGTCCCGCACTGTACGCGGCCAGAACTTGGCTCTCGATGACAACCTTGGGTTCCCACCAGCTAACTTCGTCAAGACTTTCGGCAAGAGACGCCAAGGTGTTTGCGAGTTCATTCCAGCAAGTAGCTTGCAGGTGCCGTGCACCCAGCCAAGCTGGCGCACTGGCATCCGTATGCCAAGCGAGCAACTCAAAGGCGGCCTTGTGAATTGAAGCGCTGCGTCGATTCAGTTCGAGCTTGCTCCTGTGAGCTTCGAAGTCAGTCAGCAGCGTAAGGCATTCGCCATAGAGCACTGCCTCTGGTGCAGTCTCTCGCGTTGCCTTGGCCTTCTTGAACCAGAATAGCGCGTCTTTGAATAGAGAATCCGCTACATCTCGACGAGATTCATCCAGCGCGGAGGTCAGCCCTGCCATGCCCATTTCAAAGCTTGCGTCATATGCGGCCTCCTCACACTCTGCGAGGCCCTCCAGGATGCCAAGCAGTTCTCCCTCGCGCCAGTGCGAATGCGCGACACCCATGATCTTCGCTGCGTACCGAAGAAAAGTCGGTTCATCGGACGCCTTGATGCCAAGCAGGACGTCAAGGAGACGAAGCTGCATCCGGCGACTAGAAGCAGCCAAGCGGAAGGCCCCTTCGAGAGCAATTGCACGAGCGTAGCCTGAGATGCGCCCTGATGAGTCGGTGGCCTTTTGTAGAAAAGCCACAAAAGTATTCTCAACAACAATCTCCGGCAACTCTGCGCAAACGACAGTGGCGTCGACCATCTCGATCAGTACGACGTCGCTGGTCGCCCCGCGTACCAGACACCCAATGGCGTCCATCCATGCATGCGCATCATCCCCAAGAGCCTCGCTCGGCATGCGGAGTAGCGCCGACAGAATCTCGCCTGCCAGCGGCGACGTCGTCAGCAACAGGGCGGCTTTGGTAACTGCATCCAACCCACCAAGGTCATCTACGTGCGGCGTTCTGCCTTGCACTAACAATGCCTGCAGAGCTTTCTCCAGCGGGTGGAACTGAGCACATGCAGGGTTGTTCACCACAGATAGCCCCCATCAGAGGCTTCCTTGCGGCGATTGGGAGGGATGAATTCGCTCATCGCCGTAGAAGTAATACCTGCAACGTAGATCTGAAGGTGTGGGAGTTCTTCTCGCACCACCTTCAGGCCTGAAAGTAGACCGCGGAGATCTTCTGGTGCAACTTCCTGGGCAGCGGGTGAATCAATCATGATCAGACCGGGATGCCTTCCAATGCCGCGGCGCTCGCCCACCTGAATCATGGCAAGCACCGTAGCAACCTTGAGACGCAGGCGCTCACCCTTCGTTACCTTGCTAAAGGAAGTGTCGGCGCCTCCCTTTACGAGCAAGAGATTCGCATTTCCACGAAGCTGCGCCTTCGATAGGCTGTGCATTCCAAAGCTCTGGGCATAGCGCAGAAGGCTGGTTGACACCTCCTCGAGGAATTCGTCGCGAACTGCCTTGGATCGCAACTCGGTCTCGCTGACGATCGCCTTCAGAACTGTTGGCTCATCATCCGACGCTTCACTGATGCCAGGGTCGAACCTGGCTTCTTCCAGACGCCCTTCAAGCATTGCAACTTCGTTCAGCAGCAGTTTTCGAGCATCGAACGCCCCCAGCTGCTCCGTCAATTCTTGAGTCTTGGATTGAATGCTTTCCAAGTCCGTCTGCAATGTCAAGAGGCTCTCTTCGGCCTGCTTTCGATTCTTCTCGGCTTTGTCGAAGGCCGCCTTCGATGCCTTCACGCTTGACTCAAGCTCCGCTTTCAGGAGCCCAGCATCTTCGCTGCTTGCGATGCTCTCGCCACAGACTGAACACGAATGGCTCAGTGTTTCCTTCTTCTTTCTTTCCTTGTCGATTTCATGATCGCAACGCGGGCAGCATGTCGGGTCAAGCATGCGGAAGATTGACCCAGCAGCTGTGGAGTCCTTGTGCGCCTGCAACTCCCTACGATCCTGCAGATAGGCTGCACTTGCTTGCTGCTCAGCAGCCGCTTCCCGATCAGCCCGCTCCTGCATCGCCTTTTCGCGGCGCTTTGTTTCCGCATACTTGCCACTGAGTAGCGAGAGTTCGGCTTGAATAGCCTCGTCCGAAGGAAGCGCAGCCAGGCTTGCTCGCTTCTCGGCGAGCTGTGTCTCAATCTCTCCGACACGCGCCTGTTTCGCGCGCGCTGACTGACCTCGCCGACGGACCTCCAGGTCATTGCCAGACTCGACCAATTTCTGTGCGGCAAGTGCCGAAGCGTGGGTGGACACCCAAGGCACGCCGAGGTACATCTGCATGAGCCGTGCCTGCGTTCCCGTGGTGAAAGGCAGATCGCCCAGCACGACGTCATAGTTGGTGCCGATGAACATCGCGCCGGACAAAGCTGGCCAGCCGTGAACGACGGTTTGGCCGCTTTTGTCTTCCGAATCACTTTCTCGCCAGGTTGCGATGCTCTCCATAGAGAACGCTCGCAGAAAAAAGTCGGACATCACCATCTCGAACTGCTTCTCGCTGCTGAACGTGGCGATAACCGTGGCGTTGGCTGTTGCCGATGTCCGTCGGCTCAGCGTTCCCTTGGCCCCGTCCCGACAATCCACCTGAATCTCATATTCAAGGCCATCTAGATCGAGGCGCAGACAGGCCGTATGTATCCAGGCCCTCACGTCATCCTGCAGATTCGGCGAAGGTCTTCCTCTGACTAGCCAGCGTACGACCTCGATGATTGACGACTTTCCGCGCAGATTGCGATCAGTCATCATCCCCCACAGCCCTTCGCTGAGATCGTTCCATTCGAACGTATAAGGGCCTTCGTCCACTACCTCGCGTTTCACGCCACCGAAGGAAATGCTCAGGAGCTTCAGCCTTCGCGGAGCCGGTAGCACCGGCGTTGGCACGATATGTCGCGCTGTCAAGACCTGCTCAACTCGAGCTACGTCGACATTTGCCTTGTTTGCGATGGCCTCCAGCCATTCCATGCTCTCTTTTGCCATGTCCCCTCCTTTAGGCAGCCTGCTTGAGTTGAGCAAGTCTCTTCTGCACCTGCGGCCCGATTGGTGGAATGATTCCGCCAAGCTGAGTCTCGGCGTAAGTCGCCTGTTCGTATTGCTTTTCCTTGAGGGCACCACCACCACGAGTGCCCGCAATGTCTGCAACCAAGGCAGCGCGATCTGCATACCACTGGAGAACAGGCTCCTGACCAACGGCCTTCGAACACACTCCAACTCCCTGGACCGTAAGGACGAAGTTGGTTTCGTGAACCTTTATTTTTCCTTTGGTCCCGGTGATTCGCACGAGGTCGCGCGACCGGAGCAATGACAGCGCATCATCGAGTCGTTCATACGCGCCAAACAGGTAGCGAATCATCGGGATGCGCCGCAGATCTGGCTCGTCGCTTTCGAATATCGCCTCGGCAGCGAGGCGGTGGTCAGCATTGCCGGTCGCTTCAAAGGAGTCCAACAGCTCACTTGCCAGGTAATCTGGGTTGCGCATCCAAAAATCGAAGGCATGCAATCGCGCTTCACCTCTAAAGATTTTGCCGACAGTCACATCGTCTGGATCGCTCAGCGGCAAAGCGCCAGCGTTCAGGATAAAGAGTATGCGCATCGCATCACGGTGTGGGCTACGACTACTCATACTCGCTCCTTCTTGGATTTAGGATTTCTTCTCCGCACCGGAGATGGGGTGCACATAGATGCGCCCCTTCGTTTGTGCGGCCTTCACCTTGCGGTCGATCATGTCGCGGAAGTTCAGGTGCCCTTCAAGCACGAGAATCAGATCTTCACCGTCAACGAAAAGTGTCTGAATTTCCTTGCCCATGACCAAGCTGCGGACAACTTCGACGCTGAAGCCATTGACCGAGATGAACAGGCCGCGTCCGTAGAGTTTTCCTGCTACCTTGCCAGCGAACTGGTAAACAGGTTCATTGCTGGCTGACTTTTCCTGCCATTTCGCCTCGATCAGATAGTGCTCTCCTTCGAATTTCACTGCACCGTCGATCTGCTCGCCCTGAGCACGAAATGCTTCCGTCGTCTCCAAGCCAGAAAGTCTGGCAAGCTCAGCCAAGATGCGTTCCAAAGCGTAGCCACGTTGCTGTCGCGGTGTCTTGTTTGCCAATAGGTCCAGGTACTCGGCGCGCAGGACTTCCAAGGTTACCGTCGGCTGCTGCCGCGCGGCTTCGTGGGTAGCTCGCCGCTCGCGATCCGACTTAATCTTGGCATCACGGATTTCCTGAAGCTGCTTCAGATGCTCGAGATTTCTGGTCGCTACTGCGCGATCCAGCTTGCGCAGCTTGTCGAAGTAGTACGGGTCGAAGTGTGACCAGGCCAACAGCGACTGCAGCATGGCGCGAAGCGGGCCAAGCCCGCTGTCATGTCGCGCGTCCAGCTTGCCAAAGAGCACATCGATGATCTCATGTCGCTTGAGGCCACCCTCGCCTTCGATCTGCAAGCCACTCAATTCGGCCTTCGTACATCCGTGCTTCTCAAAGAAGCCAACGATGTCCTTGCGCGGCCAGAACAACGACAAGATGCAGTCCTTCATGCACCCTTTGATATCGGCTGGAAAGCTCATGTCGTGCTCTCCTTCGCACTTTCAACTCGCGCAAGGAGCTGCTCGATTACATCGCTGGCCTGGCGCTGGCGCAACGCCCTCACCTCACGCTGCTCGGGCTCATCGCTTTCGCCAAATTCGAACTTGGCGACCGACACCGGTCCATCCTTGCGATACCCCTCAGTCTTTTCGTCCTGGGCGAAGCGGTTGCGCAAGATTGCCAGGGAGGCTTGGATCACTGCGCCGTGCTTGCCAGCCAGCTCTTTGCGGAAGGCGTCGGCGACAGCATCCGATCCCTCGGGGGCGTGCTCGATGCAATAGATCAGGTCGTGCGCATCCTTGCGCTCGAAGCGCTGATCGAACGCAAACGACTTCAGGCAGGTGAAACTGACCAAGTTGGCGTGCTTGACTTTCTCGGTCGCCACACCGTTGCCACCCAGCAGTTCGGCCTGGATCTCGGTGACCTGATGGAGATCAAAGACGATGGACGAATGCGGAATGTTCAACGCCGAGATCGTGCCTTCGGTCGGCAGCGGCTGCACCTTGCCGCCGGCGATATCAGGCGCATCTGCGAGCAACTCCAACACCATAAGCGCACCGTGTTCGGTGCGGGCTTGCCAACGCCAGGAGAGTTTCTTGCCGGCGTCATTTTCAGCGCGCTCGAAGCCCATCTTTTTGAGGTTGTCCTCCAGCGTGTGATACGCCTCGGTGTCAGCGAGGATCTGCAGGTCGATCACGATGTCGACATCGAGGGTGCCCGCATGCGCTGGGACCGCGGGCGGCCGAGCGGCGACCAGATACCTCGGGGTCAGGCCGCCGACCAGGTAGACCGAGTCCTTCCACGGCCCCAAACCACGCAACAGCGTCACGAGGACGCGTTCGCAGTCAAGCGTGTACTGGTCGCTGTAGCCGTCGAGCGTTGCGGGTTTGGCCATCAGAAGCCGATCCTTTCTTTGCGGAGGTGCTCTGCCATTTCCTTTGAGCGGCCCTCGCCGCGCAGCAGGTCGAGATAGACCTGCACCGGACTGGCCAGCCAAATGCCGCCGACTCGCTCGCGAAAGAGCAAGTCGCCGGGCGACTTCGCTTCGATGATGGCTAGGTTGGCGCCTTCGTTGACCACACGTGCGCCCAGATCCTCGATGGCGGCATCAGCATTGGAGCCGATCAGCAGCCGGGCGCGCACCTGGGAAACGCTGGAGAGGAATGGGGAATAGCGCTGTGCCGCAGCTTCGTGGCTGATCGCGTATCCGGCATCGTGGGCGTCGAAAACCTCGCCGACCCGCTCCAGCAACGTGTCCGCTTTCGTGGCTGGCACGTAGTAGCGGCGAAGGTTCGGGGGTCGCATGGATGCGAGTTGCTTCGCCCACGCATCCAGCAAAGCTGCGGGCTCGCGAAGGTAGCGTTCCTTGCTCGGCCCTTGCCCGCGCGACACCAGCCAGTCGAAACGCTCAAGCTCGGTCAGCACCTGGGAAGCGGTGGCCGGTGACACCATCGCACGCTGGGCCAGCTCTTTCACGCCGAACCAGTCCTGATGTTGGATCAGCACAGCGTGAAGCACTTGCCCGCGCCGCCCTGAAAACAGGGATCGCACCGACTTTGCGAGGGTCTTGGGCGGAGGCTTGTCGATGTAAAAGTAGGCTCCCGGCGCAGGCAAATACATGCTTCCGCCGCTGTCGTAGTACCCGACGCGCTCATCTCTGAGCAGTTCCTTGGCGCCAGGAGATATGGACTCGGCGACCAGTAGTGACAGCGGCTCTTTGCCCTGCCCCCTGGGCCGGCCGTGGCTGGCCTCCCGGAACTGCCAGATCACCTGCCGAACGTCTCGCGGATACACGGCCTTTTTTGCTTCCACCAGCAGAACGAAGGACTTGCCCGCGACCTGTAGGTCGATCTGCGCGTCATGCCCGCGATCGGCTGCCGATCCTATAGGCTCCAAGTGATCCAGGTCGGCATGCACCTCCGGAAGTTCCCGGAGGGCGTCCAGGAACTGGGTGATCAACTGCCGTTCGGTCAGGGAAGACTCGAGCATCATGGGTGTCGGGGTTGTTTACTGTGCAGTAAATAAGGCGATCTTAGCGAATATTCGGCGTTTCAGCAATATTTACTGCACAGCGAATAAACCGCATAGCGTCCAGGCGGGTGCCGCCTGAACGCCTGCCTCTGCCGCTCGATGGGGGTCAGGCCATCGGCTTGGCTTGGTTTACGGGCGCCTTCACCGGACCGCCGGGCTGGGGAGCGCCCCAGGAACCGATGTGCCTGATGGGGCTTGACATACGCTCGCGCGTGCAGATTTGGTGGCGGCACTACGCGTACTACCAGCGCGTCGGCCGCCCGGCGCATCAGAGCTTGAGGCCGCCTGTGCGCGGCGTCGCGAACTCAGCTGGTTCCTGACCGAGCGGAAACGCGACCACATACAGAATCGTGGCTGGCATCGGCTTGGCCCCCGCATCACTGCCGAATTTGAGCTGCACTTTGCGCTCTGCATGGCACAACGACACCTGGAGCCGGAGCAGATCATCGATGTGCGCCTGCAGGGCATCGTAGACCTCGAATTTGCCGGACTCGCTGTACATATCCGCGCAATCTCGGTATTCCCGAAATCAGTCCACCAGCTCCGCGAAAGCCTGCTCGGCCTCCCGCCCATCTCGAACGCCGGCTCTGAGAGGTCCATGGTGCTCGTCTCCGCCAGCTTGGCCAACTGGCGGCCGGTCGTCAGCGGCTGCGCCGCCAAAGTGATGTTTTCCTTATTGAATTTTTCCTTTGCCGCCTTGATTGTCTCGTCCGAAGGAATCGAGAACGGCTTGCTGAATACGTCGATGTCCTCGAACTCGAAGGCCCGGGCGATGGCGCGTCGCGTGTCCAGGCTGGCTGGCATTGCCTGTTCGACACGCTGGATCGTTCGCACATTCAGACCCGACAGCTCGGCCAACTGCTCCTGCAACCAATGGCGCATTTCGCGGAACATTCGCGTCAAGACTGCCAGCTCAGCGGGTGTCAGAAGCCGGGATTCCTGTGTTTTCTCTTCGGTCGTCATAGGCGCTCCATAGATGGCGTTTCGATTTCGTCAGTATCGAGACGTGCCTGCAATGCCAACACGACAGCGCCACGACAGTGATCCGACACCCCGCAGGGCAGGCACCCCAGCAATGAGCGTCGGCCGCGTGAACGGATGAGTTTTCAAAGGGTGCCGCCTGCCATTGACGGCTCGACCGCGACTCCCCTGCGCGGCTCCACAGAGTCGAAGAAGGACGCACCACGCTCCGTAGAGACATTGGGCAGGAACGCCTCGACGGGCGAAAGAGTGAAAGTGGCAGCCTTGCCAGCCCACGCAAAATTTGACGCGCGAATCCCGGCCCAGAACAGCGCTAGGTTCTTGTCGCCCGTGCACAGCATGATCCGCTGGTCCGGGAACAAGGCGAAGAGGCACATCAGCATTTCAAGTGATCGAAGATCTGCGAGGGCGTTGTAAGCATCCTCGGCCGAGTAGTCGGGCGACGGCTTGAGCAGTCGCTTGGCCGGGCTCTTGCCCAAGGGAACCGAGATGGAGCTCAGTACCGCGACGACGACCAGCGAGTTTGTCTGGATGCCGCACTCTTGGGCCACGGCCAGGGTCTCGTCCCATAGCTGAGCTTTCTTGCCTGCGCTGGTTGGAGCCTGCAGCTTAGGTGCCATGCGCATTAGGAAGGTCTGCTTTCTCTCCATGCTGGCCTGAGTGTCCTGAACAATGCCAACAACACCACGCAGTCCGCCACTGTCCCCAGGCACCAACTCAGCCTTGGGCAGCGCTATCCGCAATGCTGCGCTGACTTCCTCGAGTTGCTGCTGGATCTCATCGGGCGTTGGATTCCTCCGGAGGTTGCCTTCTAGGGCATAAAGCAGCGGATTGATTCGAATGCCTTCGCCCTCGAAGAAATCGAGAAAGTCCTTGTCGTCGGAGTTCTTCTTGATCCCGTCGCAAAACCTCCCTTTTAGCTCGGTGATGGTGCAACGGTCCGGGAGAACAATCATGTCCTTCTGGACGGCCAAGCCTGACGGCAGCCACCCGCCTTTGACCAAGCCGATGGCCTTGGAGGTGTAGGTACTTTCAATGGTTGCGTTGCCGGAGGCGAACCCATCCAGCTTGATCTCGGGAATATTGCTCTCGATGACTTTGGCGTGCTTCCAGTTCAGGGGGATCACGACCTTGTTGTTGAGCTTCGCGTCGACAAGGTCTGCGTACCTCAGCGGAGTGAACTCAACACCGGCGAACGCCGCACGACGGCCCGTGGGCGAGCCCGAGTCGCCCATCTCCTCATAGGCTAGTACCCTCTCACCCTCGACCCGTGCGGGTTTCAAGATTTGCAATAACTGCGCAGGCGTGAGCGAGACGCCGTGGTTCTTCGTCAGACGGCGGGACAGGCGTTCAGCAGAGCTGTCATTGAGCTGGCCTGCAGCCACCCGGACTGGGAAGGCGTTGACCTCTGGCCAGTTACGGAGCCCCGGCAGCGCGGCGATCAGGTCGAGCGCTTGACCGTGCTTGAGGTGCAGTTGGTGCTGTTCGAGGTGCGCACGCAGGCGCTCCGCGAACACCTTGAGCATTTGAGTGTCCATATCGATCTCCGTCGGGCGAAATTCCGGTGCACGCTTTGCGGGCCGCCCAAGGAATCAATCATGGTTGGGTGAGGCGCAGAAACTCCGTCTTCGTCGTACCCCGAAGGGCGCATGCGGCAGGCGACGGCCACCAGGAACGATTTTACAGCGCCCACAGCGGGAGCGATAATCCGACCAAGGCTTCGGGCAGGAGCCTGCCACCCGTCATAGCAAAGCTGTTGACAGCACTGCCGACACTCCCTCTCTTCCCGCATGTCATGTTCGGGTTCGAGAAGCGGCAGACGGGTGACGTTTCGTCATGAACTCAGGAGCATTGTCATGTCGAGTGAAGCCATTCGTCCGTCCACCATGGACGGCATCAAACGCCTCGCCAATTCGATCAAGGTCGAGCGAGGTATAAAACATATGCGCGCGCTGGAAGTCTCCGCCCAACTGGCCGGCTTCCAGAACCTCAAGCACGCGCAAAACGTGCTGAAAAACGGGGGCAATCGTCCAAACGCCCGTCCGGGCCACAGTGTCTACCTCACCGTGTACTGGCGCGACAAGGAGTCGGACACCCGCGGCCGCGAAACGCTGGGCATCTGGCTCGGTACGTTGTGGAGCGACCTGATCACGCCGGCGCAACTGGACCATCACCGCGCGCTGACCCATTTCCAACCGGAAGGCCCAGACCACCTGGCCCGCCGCGACATGGTGCAGTCGCAGTCCCAGGCGCGCCGGGCGATATGCGCCGCCGCGCGCACGCTCCAGTTCATGGACACGACCAAGCTGCGGCCTTCCAAGAGCCACAGCCGTGCATTTCCCGCCGGCCGGTCCAGCAATGCCGTACCTGGCCGGGACCACTACAGCATCTGGTACGACCGCGAATCCAAGCGCTACCTGTTCGCTGACGAACCCTATGAGCCGGCCGCCGAGGACAAGGCCGCCGAGCGTGCAGCCTGGTCTGAGCGCCACGAATTCGACATCATCAAACCGTCGTGGCCTGGCATGTACAACCCCGACGGCGGCTCGCGTCTTTATCTCATCGCCGACTCGACGAAGGGCATCCCACTGGCTCCCATCGTCGCGGCACTAGACCGTCTGCCGGCGCCGATCGTCGAAGCGGCTTGGGATGGCGAATCGGCGCCTTCCACGCCGATTTTCTTCAGCCCTGGCACCATCGCTCGCAATGAGGCCGCCGCCAAGCTGCCAGCGACGGAGACCCGCAAGGTCACGAGGGGTCCGCGCAGCACGGTCGGCTATGTGCAGACCTTTGTCGGCCCGCAACGCCGCCCCAAAGGCAGGATGCCGATTGAGGTGCACGCACAGGTGGGCAAGCTGCTCAAGTCGGTGCTTACGGCCTCGTACAACCGCAAGGGCGTCTACAACCGCGTCAACGGCATTCGCAGCGAACTCGATGAATGGACTCAGCGTGAGTACAACTATGACGAGCTTCCCAACGAGCAATTCTTCGAGCTCTACTATCACGAGTCCGGATCGTCGTTCGCGCGCGCCCTTTCGCCGGACGAGCGCACTCTTCACGTCGGCAGTCTGGAACAGGTCAAGCAGATCCTGACCCAGCACTATCCGGACAGCCCGCCTCTGCGCGCGCTAATGAAGAAGCTGGATGCTTCCATCGGTTCGATGCAGACCTGGGCAAGCTGACGCTGTCAGAGCTGCATCCGTACTTGTGCGTCACCCGGCATTGCCGGGTCGCGCTGTCGTGCTGCGCATCGAGCCGCTGGCGGCGTCTCGCCCCTCCGGCATCCATCGCTGACGCCTTCGCGCGTGTCCGCGCTGCGCGCTTCGCTTGCCAATCCGGCAACGGGGTGCGTGGCGGTGGGCTGGCTTGCTGTTCCCTTCACCGTATCACGACGTTCTCGTCGTCAAGGTCTGCGCGCCCTGCCCTGCGTTTGTGCGCTTGCGTCCTGGCGGCCGTCTTCGAACTCTGACCACTGCGCTGCGCCGTGCTGGTGCCGGTCTCGGGCAATCCCGCCCGATTCACGGAGCCGACGATGGCGCACGATCTCTTCTCTTTCGATTCTTCCGTTCTTCTGGTTCGCGATGTCGCGGGCGACTACCGGCCGGCCGATGCCGGCGAGGTGCTGCAGGCCGCCCAGCGGCTGCTGGGACAGCAGTTGCAGGGGCGCGAGGTGCTGTCGTCGTCGCAGGCGGTGCGCGACTTCCTGCGGGTCAAGCTTGGGGCGTTGGAGCACGAGGTGTTTGCCGTGTTGATGCTCGATGCGCAGAACCGGTTGATCGAATACGTCGAACTGTTCCGCGGCACGGTGAGCCAGGCGTCGGTCTATCCGCGGGAGGTAGTCAAGGAGTCACTGGCGCGCAATGCGGCGGCGCTGGTCCTGGTGCACAACCATCCGTCAGGCGTTGCTGAGCCGTCGCGGGCCGATGAGCACCTGACGCAAACGCTGAAGGCGGCGCTGGCGCTGGTGGACGTGCGGGTGCTGGATCACCTGATCGTCGCGGGCAGCGACGTGCTCAGCTTCGCGGAGCGCGGGTTGCTGTGACACAAGGGGCCTGCGGGCCCTTTGATTCTTTCTTTGTCGTGCGCGCTGCGCGCGTCGTCAGTGGTTCTCCAGGGGACTGGCTGAAGCCAATTCCCGCCGCGCAGGCTTGGCGCCCCTTGGTACCGCCGACCAGGCGGCGCCTGATCGGCCAGTGCATGTTGCCGATGCGCGCTTCGCGCTTGCTCACCTCCAAGCTAGGCGCGCCTACGGCGCGCGAGGGCGCTCGCCGCGCGGCCGTGGGTTCGTCGCTCCCCTGGCCGTTGGCCGGGTTTCCGTCTTTCCCTCCTTCATCGCTGTTCCCGCGACCGTAGCCGCCGGGGCCTGGCCGTCAAGGCGCGCAGGGCCGTGTCCTCGCCTTCGGCTGCGGGCCGCACCAACCCTGCGCTTGTTTCCTTGACGGCCAGGCCCCGCCGGCCCGGTTTTTCGCGGGCGATGAACTCAGGAAAGACGGCGGCAACGGCGACCAGCCCAGGTCACTGCGCCGAACCCACCGAAGCCAACACCGGGCTCCGAATCTTGGAATCCGGCTGGGGTGGAAAACCACAGGAGAGCCGCGCATGCAGACACCGACACCTTGAACCCCCTCCCCCTTTTTCTTCCTTCACTTTCAACGTCCCAGTGTGGACAGGAGATTTCAATATGAACACCGCTACCCTTCACGAAACCACCGCCATCGCCGCTGCTGTCGCAGCCGTCACGGCTGCGCAGGAACTGCTGCTGCTTCCGCTGTCCAAGCTGCGGCCTTCCAGCCGCAACGTGCGCAAGAGCGGCGGCACGTCAATACCCGAACTGGCCGCGAGCATCGCCCGCGTGGGCCTGCTGCAAAACCTCAACGTGGTGCTGGCTGCCGATGGCGAGCATTACGAGGTCGTGGCCGGTCGCCGTCGCCTCGCCGCGCTCAAGCTGCTGGTCAAGCGGCGCAAGCTCGCCAAGGACTTCGAGGTGGCCTGCCTGCTGGGGTCCGATGCGGCGGCGCGCACCGTGAGCCTGACCGAGAACGTGCAGCGCGAGGCCATGCATCCGGCCGACCAGTTCGAGGCCTTTGCCGATCTGATGGCCGAGGGACGCCCCATCGAGGACATTGCCGCCGACTTCGGCGTGACGCCCTTGGTGGTGCAGCGACGCTTGAAGCTCGCCAACGTCTCGCCGCGCCTGCTGGGTGATTACCGGACTGGCGCCGTGACGCTGGAGCAATTGATGGCCCTTGCTATCACCGACGACCATGCGGCGCAGGAGGCGGCGTTCTATGAATCGCCGCAGTGGCAGCGCAGCCCGGAGGCGCTGCGCGACCACCTCACGCATGAAGAGATCGACGCGGGCCGCGATGCGCTCGCGAAGTTCGTGGGTGTTGAGGTCTACGAGCAGGCCGGCGGGGCTGTGCGGCGCGACCTGTTCGCGGACGAGCAGAACGGCATCTTCCTCACGGATGCAGCGCTGCTGGAGTCGCTGACGAAGGAAAGGCTCCTGCCGGTGGCTGAGCAGGTGCAGGCCGAGGGCTGGGGTTGGGTGGACGTGGCGCCGCGTGCCACTTATGCGGATCTGCACCAGTTCCAGCGGATGCGCAGCAAGCGGCGCGAGCCGAGCAAGGCCGAAGCCAAGCGCATCGCCAAGCTCGAAGCGCAGCAACGCAAGCTGCAAGACCGCCTGGACGACGAGAACGAGGACATGACGGACGAGCAGGCGCAGACCATGCAGGACGAGATGGACAGCCTGGGCAGTGAGCTGGAAGCCTTCGAGCGCACGCTGGTGGTCTATCCGGCGCGTGGGATGGCGACGGCGGGGGCCGTGGTGTCACTCGACCACATGGGCGGCGTGATCGTGCATCGCGGGCTGCTGCGAGGAACACGTCAAGGCGTTGCGGGAGCAGGAACGCGATGGGCAAGGTACGTGCGACGAAGCCGAAGACGGCAGTGGGCGGCAGGAGGCCAAGCTCACCATTTCGGAGAAGCTGGTCAAGCGCCTGAGTGCCCATCGCACCGCCGCCCTGCAGGCCGAGGTCGCCCGGCATCCGCATGTGGCGCTGGTGGCCGTGGTGCACCGGCTTGCGTTGCGCGTCATCCATGATGCCCACTACAGTTCGCCCATCAACATCACCGCCAACCCGCAGGACCGGCTGGAGCAGTACGCGCCGGACGTAGCCGAGGCACCGGCTGCGGTGGGCATGCGAAAGGTGCGGGAGGCTTGGGGCAAGCGCCTGCCCAACGACCCGGATGTGCTATTCGCCGAGTTGTTGGCAGTGCCACAGCAGGAACTGTTGTCGCTGCTGGCAGTGTGCGTGGGTTTCACGGTGACCGCCATTGCGTTGCGTGAGGACGACGCCCCGGCCGCTGCACTGGCGCAAGCCGTCGGGCTGGACATGCACGCGTGGTGGACGCCGACCGCAGCGGGCTACTTCGATCACGTTTCCAAGGCCAAGGCACTGGAAGGGGTGCAAGGTTTCGCGCCTGGTGAGGTGAACCGGCTCGGCAAACTCAAGAAGGCGCAGATCGCCAGCGAGGCCGAGCGGCTGGCGGCGGGTACAGGCTGGCTGCCCGCGATGTTCCGCGCCCAGGAGGCCGTGGCGGTTGACGTTGCAGGCACCGAACCGCTTGCTGAGGGGCAGGCTGATGCCGAAGCCCAAGAGGACGCGCACGCAATGACGCGATCCTCATGAGTCCCCAGCCTCTCGGCCGGGGATCGAGAAATCGGCGCGACGCGCGCGGCAGGTGTGCCGCGCGCGTTTTCGTATGCAAGTTCCCGGGCGGTAACCAGCGCCGCGGCGATGCCGCATTACTCACTTCTTGCGATCGCGGTACCAGGGGACGCGCCGGCTCGCTTCCTCACGATAACGAAGCTCGAACCGACGCGATTCGTGGAGCACCTGGCGCCAGGTGCGACAACCATATTTCTCCGGCGTCTGATCCGGATGGCGTGAGCCAATCCATTCGATGGCGTCATCGAGTGACGCCCAACCATCAACGGCAAGCGCAGCCGCCGCTTCGCGCAGCGCGCTGACACAGCCCGCTGCCGCCCAATCCACGGTCCCGTCTGGCGCAATGCCGTTGACCACGAGGTCGAGGTACACGGGCGACTGCATGAACGATGCTGCGAGCTGGCGGGCTTGCTCCATGTGTTCGGCCCAGGACCGCAACTGCTCATAGTGCCCATCGATGCGGGTGTAGCAGGCGAGCAGGTGCTCCCGCGCTGCGGTGCAGCCGTCGGCCTGCCAGAGGTCGTACCGTTCAATGAAGTGATGCACCAGCCCATTGCGCAGATCCACCAACTCCTTGAGTCCATCGCGGGTGCGGGCATAGTCTTCCGCCGCCATCTGGATGTTCATCCGGAAACCGAAGGAAATCACATCAGCGGGTGTGTCGTCGCCCAGGATCTCGCGCTCGGCGCCGTCCACCACGACGTAGCGTTCCAGAAGTTTGCCGACCAGCGTTCCGAGCGTTTTGGTCGCCGCGTCCTGGACGCGTGCGTCCCGGATTCCCTCGATCGAGTGCGCGGGACCGGCGAGTTCATGATGCGCCACGATCGCCTTGAGGAGGCGTTCGTATTGCTGCAGCCGCAGCATGCAGCGGCCCAGCAGGCGCTGGACCTCGCGTTGCAGGTCAGGCGCCTCGCCTGGAGCCGGGACCGTCTCGGGCAGTTGCTGATTGTTTGACATCGATGCGCACAAGCATAGAGCAGTGCTGACGCCGCATCGCCGCGCGGCTGCCGGAGTGGTTTGGCACTCGTGCCGAATTGCGACACGGTCAACGATGGGCGCCCATTACGCCTTGGTTCCCATTCCGCAGATGCCTTTACTTCGCGCCATCGATGCGGCGGTGCGTTCTGCCGTGTCCCTGGGTCAGCCGGCCCGGCATTCGGCGTGGCCGAATCCTTGCCTGAACGCCGTTGCTGCTGGGGGATCGTCGGTGCTGGGCCTCCTTTGCGAGGACAGATCCGCTCCCGCGGCCTTGTACTTGCCGTGAATCCTGGCGCGGGCACAGCGCACGCTCTCTGCGTTCGGTGCGCCCCGGGCTTCTTCGCCGCAACCTGCTTGCCCGACAAACTTCCCCGACCTGCGCTCTTCCTCGCGAGGCAAATTTGTCGGGCCTGCCGTTCCTCCACTGCGTTACGGCCTTCGGTGCGGCGCGCCCGGCACCGCGCCGTCCAGTTCACGCCAAGGCCGCGATGGGCGCGGACCTGGAATCAACCTCTCAAAGAAATCATCATGAGCACCATCGGCAATTTCACCGCTTCGGGCAACGGCTACACCGGACAGAGATTTATCGATAGCAACCGAATGTCCGCGAAATGCTCAAATCACTCCCACTCGATCGTCGCCGGCGGCTTGCTCGAAACGTCGTAAGTCACCCGGTTGATCCCGCGCACTTCATTGATGATGCGCCCCGACACCTTCTTTAGCAGCGCATACGGCAGCTCCGCCCAGTCTGCCGTCATGAAGTCGCTGGTCTGCACCGCGCGCAGCGCGACCACGTAGTCGTAGGTGCGGCCGTCGCCCATCACGCCCACGCTCTTCACCGGCAGGAACACGGTGAAGGCCTGGCTCGTGAGGTCGTACCAGGTCTTGCCGGTTTCGGCGTCGGTGAAGTTGCGCAGTTCCTCGATGAAGATCGCGTCGGCGCGGCGCAGCAGGTCGGCGTATTCCTTCTTCACTTCGCCGAGGATGCGCACGCCCAGGCCGGGGCCCGGGAACGGATGGCGATACACCATCTCCGGCGGCAGGCCGAGCGCCACGCCCAGCTCGCGCACTTCGTCCTTGAACAGGTCGCGCAGCGGCTCCAGCAGCTTCAGGCCGAGCTGCTCGGGCAGGCCGCCCACGTTGTGGTGGCTCTTGATGGTGACGGCCTTCTTGCTCTTGGCGCCGCCCGACTCGATGACGTCGGGGTAGATGGTGCCTTGCGCCAGGAAGGTCGCGCCCTTGTGGCCCCCGTCGCCCGCCTTCAGCTTCGCGGCTTCCTGCTTGAACACGGTGACGAATTCGCCGCCGATGATCTTGCGCTTGGCTTCGGGGTCGCTCACGCCGGCGAGCTTGCCGAGGAACAGCTCGCTGGCGTCCACGCGGATCACTTTCGCGTGCAGCTTGCCTTCGAACATTTCCATGACCATGTCGCCTTCGTTCAGGCGCAGCAGGCCGTGGTCGACGAACACGCAGGTCAGCTGGTCGCCGATGGCGCGGTGGATGAGCGCGGCGGCCACGCTCGAATCGACACCACCCGACAGGCCGAGGATGACTTCTTCGTCACCCACCTGCTCGCGGATTTTCTGCACGGCTTCCGCGATGTGGTCGCGCATGACCCAGTCGGGCTTGGCGTCGCAGATGCCGAGCACGAAGCGCTCGATGATCGCCTTGCCCTGCACGGTGTGCGTCACTTCGGGGTGGAACTGCAGCGCGTAGTAGCGGCGCGCCTCGTCGGCCATGCCGGCGATGGGGCAGCTGTCGGTGCTGGCCATGAGCTTGAAGCCCGGCGGCAGTTCGGTGACCTTGTCGCCGTGGCTCATCCACACGTTGAGCATGCCGTGGCCTTCGGGCGTGGTGAAGTCGGCGATGTCCTTCAGCAGCGCGGTGTGGCCGTGGGCGCGCACGGCCGCGAAGCCGAATTCGCGCTTGTGGCCGCCCTCGACCTTGCCGCCGAGCTGGTGCGCCATGGTCTGCATGCCGTAGCAGATGCCGAGCACCGGCACGCCGAGGTCGAACACGGCTTGCGGGGCCTTGTCGGTGGTTTCCTCGTACACGCTGGCGTGGCTGCCCGAAAGGATCACGCCCTTGAGGTGGCCGTCGGCGGCGTATTCGCGCACCCATTCGTCGGTGACGTCGCAGGGATGCACTTCGCTCAGCACGTGGGCTTCGCGCACGCGGCGTGCGATCAGCTGGGTGACTTGCGAGCCGAAATCGAGGATGAGGATCTTGTCGTGTTGCATGGCGAAGGACTCAGAGCGTTGAAATGTCGAACAGCCGAACGCCCGCTTGCGGCGCGGCCTGGATGAGGCGCTCGTCGAAGGTGGCGAGCGGAAGATTGAGCGATTTTGCAAGCCAGAGATAGCCGGCGTCGTACTGGGACACGCCCGCGTCGATGGCCACGGCAAGCACGGCCTTGTGCTGCGCCGGCGCCAGCTCGTGCAGCTCGACGCGGTGGCGTATGGCGTCGAGCACGCTCCACAGCCCTTCGACCGCGGACGAGGGAATGCGGCCGCTTTGCACGCCGTTGGCCAGGATGTTGGCGCACTCCCATTGCCACACGTTGGGCGCCTGCGGCTCGACCTCGTCGCGGCGGATGGCGGCGTAGAGCTTGCGGGTGTGTTCGGTGGTGTGGTCGGGCAGCAGCCAGGCTGCGGTGACCGAGGCGTCCATGACGAAGGCTGTCATGGCTGGCGCCCTTCGGCGCGCAAGGCGCTCGGCGAGGCGCCGGGCTGGATGGTGGCGTGCAGCGCGTCGATCTGGCCGAGCTCGCGCTGGATCTGCTCGTCGGTGATGACCGGCTTGCGGCGCACCGGCAGCATGCGCACGACTTCCTTGCCGTGGCGGGTGATGCGAACCTCCTCGCCCTTTTCGACCGAGTCGATCAGGGCCGAGAAGTTGTTCTTGGCTTCGGCGATACCGATGGATTGCATTTGGGCCAGAAAATCTTAATCTGGCCCAAATTCTAAACCCGATCTGGCCTGACTTTCAAGGTCTGGCCAGATTGGGCTTATTCAGCGCGGTAGTTCGGCGCTTCCTTGGTGATCTGCACGTCGTGGACGTGGCTCTCACGAATGCCGGCCGTGGTGATCTCGACGAACTCTGCCTTGTTCTGCATGTCCTCGATGGTCGCGCAGCCGCAGTAGCCCATGCTGGCACGCACGCCGCCGGCCATCTGGTAGACGATGGAGACGATCGAGCCCTTGTAGGGCACGCGACCTTCGATGCCCTCGGGCACCAGCTTGTCGGTGTTGGGGTTGCCGGTGGTCGATTCCTGGAAGTACCGGTCGGCGCTGCCCTGCTGCATCGCGCCGATGGAGCCCATGCCGCGGTAGCTCTTGTAGCTGCGGCCCTGGTACAGCACGATTTCGCCCGGTGCCTCTTCGGTGCCGGCGAACATGCTGCCCATCATCACGGTGCTGGCGCCGGCCGCGATGGCCTTGGCGATGTCGCCCGAATAACGCACGCCGCCGTCGGAGATCAGCGGAATGCCCGTGCCCTGCAGCGCGGTGGCCACGCTGTCGACCGCCATGATCTGCGGCACGCCCACGCCGGCCACGATGCGGGTGGTGCAGATGGAGCCGGGGCCGATGCCGACCTTGACCGCGTCGGCGCCGACGTCGGCCAGCGCGCGCGCGGCGTCGCCGGTGGCGATGTTGCCGCCGATGACGTCGACCTGCGGGTAGTTCTTCTTGACCCAGCGCACGCGCTCGATCACGCCGGCGCTGTGGCCGTGGGCGGTGTCGACCACGATGGCGTCTACGCCGGCCTTCACCAGCGCCTCGACGCGCTCCTCGGTGCCGTCGCCCACGCCGACCGCAGCGCCCACGCGCAGGCGGCCGTTGGCGTCGCGCGCGGCGTTGGGAAAGCTGGTCTGCTTGGTGATGTCCTTGACGGTGATCAGGCCCTTGAGCTCCCAGTCGCCGTTGATGACAAGCAGGCGCTCGAGCTTGTACTTGTTGAGCAGTGCCTTGGCTTCGGCCAGCGTGGTGCCGTCGGGCACGGTGATGAGCTTCTCGCGCCGCGTCATGATTTCGCTGACGGGCACGTCGTAGCGGTTCTCGAAGCGCAGGTCGCGCCCCGTGACGATGCCGACCACCTTGCCGGCGTCGACCACCGGGAAGCCCGAGATGCCGAGCTGCTCGGACAGCGCCATCACCTGGCGCACCGAGTGCGTGGGGGTGATCACGACCGGGTCGCGCAGCACGCCCGATTCGTATCGCTTCACACGGGCCACTTCCGCGGCCTGCTGCTGCGCCGTGAGGTTCTTGTGCACGATCCCCATGCCGCCCTCCTGCGCGATGGCGATCGCAAGGCGGGCTTCCGTCACGGTGTCCATGGCCGCCGAGACGAGCGGCAGGTTCAGCGTGATGTTGCGGGAGAGTTTGGTGGCGAGGGAGGTGTCCTTGGGCAGGACCTGGGAGAACGCTGGCACCAACAACACGTCGTCGAAGGTGAGCGCTTTGCCGAGAAGGCGCATGGGTGAAGCTCCAAAAGACGGATTGTAACGAGGGCCCCGAGGGGTTTGCTGGCGCAGGCCATTAACGAACGTTGCAAAACCACCCAATGAGGATGTTGCAAAAAGTAAGGCAAGGCTAAACTTCGGGGATGAAATTCGTGCACTGGCTGCTATTGGGATGTGTCGTTGCGATGCCGCTGTCTGCGAGCGCGCAGTGGCAATGGATCGACAAGAACGGCAAGAAGGTCTTCAGCGACCAGGCCCCGCCGCCGGACGTGCCAGAGAAGAACATCCTGCGCCGCGTCGGCCCGGCGCCGGGGGCGCGCTCCACGGCGAACCCGAACGTAGACGCCGCGCCGGCCGAAGGCGCGGCCGATGCCGCTGCAGCCGCTCCCGCAAAGGCCGCGGCCGCCCCCAAGCCGACCGGCGTCGACAAGGAGCTCGAGGAAAAAACCAGGAAGGCCGAGGCCGACGCAAAGACCAAGCAGGCTGCGGAAGCCGCCAAGGTGGCCCAGGCCAAGGCCGAGAACTGCACCCGCGCCCGTCAGGCCAAGGCCACGGTCGACAGCGGCATGCGCATTGCGCGGGTCAACGCGCAGGGCGAGCGAGAAATCATGGATGACACGGCACGCGCTGCCGAGCAGAAGCGCGTGCAATCGGTGATCGACGCCGACTGCAAGTAAGGCGCCGGCACCGCCGGCTTCAGTAGCCGGCCTTGCCGCCCTTGCGACGGTTCGCAAAAAGGCCGGTGCCCTTCGCGCCCTGGCGCTGGAAACGCTCCCGCCGCGCCACCTTGGGGTCGACCGCCAGGGGCCGGCACAGCTCGATGCGGTCGCCGTCTTTTACGGGCTGCTCCCACTCGACCACCCTGCCCCAGATGCCCGGCGTCATTGCGTGGCGCCAGTCCAGGTCCGGAAATCGCGCGGAAAGGCCGCTCGCCTTCACCGCTTCGGCCAGCGTGGCACCGGGCGCGAGCTGCAGCGCCTGCTCGAACACCTCGCGCGCAGCGGGTGAACAGCTCAGCGTGACCTCGATCATCAGGGGCTGCCGTAGACCTGCTCGGCGCGCTTGACGAAGGCCTCCACCAGGCTCGATGCGATGGTGTCGAACACCGGCCCCACCAGCGCCTGCAGGGCGAAGTTGCTGAAGCCGTAGCTCAGGTGCAGCTCGACACGGCAGGCGCGCTCGCCCTCTTCGCCCACGGGCACGAATTTCCACTTGCCGTCGAGGTTGGAGAAAGGCCCGTCGACCAGCTTGAGCTGGACTTCGCGCCCCGGCACATGCGTGTTGCGGGTGGTGAAACTCTGGTGCAGTCCGGCAAAGGCAAGGCCGACTTCGGCGGTCATGCCGGCCTCGTCCTGCTCGATGACTCGCGACTTGTCGCACCAGGGAAGAAATTGCGGATACTTGGCCACATCGGTGACGAGCGCATACATCTCTTCGGCGCTGTACCAGATGAGGACGGACTTGTTGACTGTTTTCATAGAATCGGCACAGCGTGCGCGATGGATTGTATTGAAGCCATGCAGCCCCAACATTCCCGAGTCATGGCCACAAAGAAACAAGATACCTCTTCCCGAATCGCCGACAACAAGAAGGCCGCGTACAACTATTTCTTCGAAGAGCGCTTCGAGGCCGGCATGGTCCTCGAAGGCTGGGAAGTCAAATCGCTGCGCGAAGGCAAGGTGCAGCTCACCGACGGCTACGTCGTGATCCGCAACGGCGAGCTGTTCGTCGTCGGCTGCCAGATCAACCCGCTCAAGAGCGCGTCGACCCACGTCAACCCCGATTCGGTCCGCACCAAGAAGCTGCTGCTGAAGAAGGACGAGATCCGCCGCCTGATCGGCAAGGTCGAGCAAAAGGGCTACACGCTGGTGCCGCTCAACCTGCACTGGAAGGCCGGCAAGGTGAAATGCGAAATAGCGCTGGCCAAGGGCAAGGCCGAGCACGACAAGCGCGACACCATCAAGGACCGCGAAGGCAAGCGCGAAGTGGAGCGCGCCATGAAGAGCCGCAACCGCTGAAACTTTTTTTGCACGCGATGGAATAAAAGACGGGCTGCGGGCGTTTGTGCGGTTGTCATCGGATCGCCGGTGGCAAGCCAACCATCCCAGGAGCCCTTTCATGTCGCCTTTTCGTGCCTCTTCCGCCGGCCTTGCCGCCATCCTGCTGAGCGGCGTGCTCGCCCTGCCGGCCCTCGCCCAGCCCAAGCCTGCCGACGGCGCGCTGGTCGGCCCCAACGGCATGACGCTGTACACCTTCGACAAGGACACGGCCGGCGCCGGCAAGTCGGTCTGCAACGGCGCCTGCGCCACCAACTGGCCGCCGTTCATGGCCGCCGACAGCGACAAGCCCGCGGGCGACTTCACCATCGTGACGCGCGACGACGGCAAGAAGCAATGGGCCGCCAAGGGCTGGCCGCTGTACTACTGGGCCAAGGACACCAAGCCGGGCGACAAGACCGGCGACGGCGTCAACGGCAGCTGGAAGACCGCCAAGCCCTGACGCGCCGATTCCCATGGACGCCCGCCTGCTGGTCGAGCACATCCCGAGCCTGCGCCGCTACGCCCGGGCGCTGACCGGCAATGCGTGGGCGGCCGACGACCTGGTGCAGGACACGCTGGAGCGTGCCTGCGGCAAGTGGCGGCTGTGGGTGGTGGGCAGCGACCTGCGCGCGTGGCTCTTCACCGTCATGCACAACATCTTCGCAAGCCAGGTGCGGCGCGCGCCGCCGCCGCACGCCGTGGTGCCCCTCGACGACCTGCCGCACGAACTGCACGGCGGCGTCGACCCCGGACGCGGCAATGACACCAGCCTCGACCTGCAGCGCTGCCTGATGCAGTTGCCCGAAGAACAGCGTGCGGTGCTGCTGCTCGTGACGCTGGAAGACCTGTCGTATGCCGAAGTGGCCAAGGTGCTGGGCATCCCCGCCGGCACAGTGATGTCGCGCCTGTCGCGCGCCCGCGTGCGGCTCCAGGAGTTGATGGACGGCACTTCGGCGCCGGTCCGCCCCGGCCTGCGCCGCCTCAAATGAAACCCGCCGCATCATGAACCGCCCCGTACCGCCCCCCACCGACGACGAGCTGCACGCCTGGGTCGACGGCCAGCTGGCCCCGGACCGTCATGGCGCGGTCGAAGATGCCATCGCCCGCGACCCCGCCGTGGCCGCCAGGATCGCGTCCTGGCACACGCAGCGCGACACCTTGCGCCGGCTGCACGGCGAGCTGCTCGATGCGCCCGTCCCGGAAGCGCTGATGGGCGCGCTGAACCGCAACCAGCCCCGCCACGCCCAACGCGGCGCATGGATGCGCCTGGGCGGCATGGCGGCCGGCGTGCTGCTGGCCTTTGCCGCCGGCTGGCTGGGCAATGCGCAATGGTCCGCGCAGCGCGGCGGTGCGCAGCTGCAGCAGCAACTGGGTCGCGCACCGGCGCTGAAAGAGTTCGTGCACGACGCATCGATCGCGCATGCCGTCTACACGCCGGAGAAAAGACACCCGGTCGAAGTGACCGCCGCCGAGCAGCAGCACCTGGTGCAATGGCTGTCGAAACGCCTCGACCGGCCGCTGAAGGTGCCCGACTTCTCGGCCCAGGGCTACACCCTGGTCGGCGGCCGCCTGCTGCCCGGGGAGACCGGCGCGCGCGCCCAGTTCATGTTCGAAGACGCTGCCGGCGAGCGCGTGACGCTCTATATCGGCACCCTCGACGCGAATGCCGCCGGTGCCATCGCTGCCCGCGAGACAGCCTTCCGCTTCGCCTCCGAAGGCCCCGTACCCAGCTTCTACTGGGTCGACCAGGGCTTCGGCTACGCCATTGCCGGCAAGCTGCCGCATGACCTTTTGCTCAAACTCGCGACGCTGGCCTACCGCGATCTGTCTTGATCAGCGCATAAACTGCCGGCTCGCGCAACCACCCCGGCCAGTCACCCGGCCTTGTTTTCGCGATTCATCAACTGAAGGAGAAACTGCATGAAATTGCTCAGCGCCTCGATCCTCGCAGCGGCACTGCTTGCCGGCTGCGGCAGCATGTCCCCGGCCGCCCCCGACACGCCCACCCGCACCGCCGACGGCATCCTGGTCGGCCCGAACGGCATGACGCTGTACACCTTCGCCAAGGACACGGCCGGCGCCGGCACCTCCGCCTGCAACGCCCAATGCGCCACCAACTGGCCAGCGCTCGGCGTGGCCGAAACCGCAAAGCCCATGGGCGGCTACACCATCATCATTCGCGAAGACGGCAAGCGCCAATGGGCCTACAAGGGCTGGCCGCTGTATTACTGGGCGAAGGACGCCAAGCCCGGCGACAAGACCGGCGACGGCGCCCTCAACGGCGCATGGAAAGTCGCCCGTCCCTGATTCCATCGGGACCTGACGCAAGACAACGCCGGCACCCGCCGGCGTTTTTTTGTGCGCTTCGGCCGACGCGAAGGCACCGGGCACCCACGGCAGAATCCCCGCATGATTCCTGACGCCAATCCCGACGCGTTCCTCGCCCTGCTGAGCCAGGGCCTCATCACCGACTCGCAGCACGACGCAGTGCTCGCCCACCCCGAGACCTCTACCCTTGCCGCGCTTCCGAGCCCGGCCCACGCGCTCGCGTGGATGCGCGTGAAAGGCCTCGTCACCGAAGAAGAACAGGACGCGGCACTCGACCGGATCGAGGCCGCAACGCCACCGGACCCGAACGCAGAAGACGCGGCCGACACCGCCTTCGACGCGGACGACCTCATGGAATGCGCCGAGCGCGGAATCACGCACGAGGCAGTGCAGGCGCTCTACCGCGACGGCCTGATCGACGCGCAAACGCGCGACATCGCACTGCAGGAAACGCCGGTCGCGGGCACCGTTCCCGCCGCGCCGGGCGCCACGCTCGCCTGGCTGGTGACGGACGGCCCCCTCGAGCGGGAGCACTTCGACGCCACCCGCGCGCAGGTTGCCGCCGAGCCTGCTTTTGCAATGGCGGCCGAACGCGCCCGCATCGTCGCCGAGGCCCAGGCATTGATCGAGGCCGAAGACCGGACCATCGCGGAATGGAAATCGCGCTCGCAGCGCCAAGGCCGAATCGGCGCCTGGAAGTTCATCCTCACGGTGCTCGTGATCGGCGGCGGCTTGGGCTGGTATCTGTTCGCACCCGACAGCGTGCCCGCCTGCGACGCCAGTTCCACGCGCAAGACGCTGAACAACATGCTGTTCCGCGTGACCCTGGACGTGCGCATGCGCACCTTCGACGCCGAGAAGCGCGCCGAGATCCGCACGCCCTTGCTCGGCGGCATCCGCGAAGTCGGCTACCGCAAGGACCAGCGCGTACGCGGTTGCATCGCGACCCTGACCCGGGGCGACGACAAGGACACGATGGCCTTCACCATTGGCGCGACATCGCCCAAGAGCGACGACATGGTGGTGCGCGGCGCGGATGCGGACATCGTCGAGGCACGTTTCGGCCACCTGGACGCCAGCGGCAAGCCGCTCTTCAACGCCGAACCCATCGGCCGCGAGGCGATGGAAAAGGCTTTCCGCGAAGGCGCCGAGTCGCTGTCGGCCCGTTCACAGTCTCGCGCGCTGGCACGCATGCGTGCCCAGGAGCGCGCCGCTTCGGGGCTGTCGGACCTCGACCCGGACCGCACGCGCGAAATCGCCGACATCGAGCCCACGGGCCCGTGCCGGGCGCTCGACGGCGACGCGGGCCGGCAGGCCTGCCCGCTGGTCGTCGAATACAACGACAGCCTGCTGGGCGCCCTCGCCGGCAGCGGCGGCGCGTCGCTGCCGCTGACCGGCGAATTCACCTTCGTGCAGGACAACGGCACCTGGCGCGTGGGCGACGATTTCATGCAGGCGTTCATGCGCAAGGTGGTCGAGGCCCGCATGCGCAAGATCGGTGCCACCGATGTCGCCATGCCGGCCTTCCCGGCCCCTGCCAAGAAGCCATCCCCCTGAGAAGCAAGGCCCCGGACGGCAAAAATCACCAGCGGTGACAGCTTCACGAAGAAGCCGCACCGGATGGTGACTTTGGGAGCATGCCTCGCCGTGCGCCAGGGCACACGGAAAGGCACAGGCAGTCGATCAGCCTTGCGACGTGTCGCGGCCGGCGCGCTTGCGCTCGTGTTCCTTCAGGAAGCGCTTGCGCAGGCGAACGCTCTTGGGCGTGATTTCGACCAGCTCGTCGTCCTCGATGAATTCCACGCCGTATTCGAGCGTGAGTTCGATCGGGGGCGTGATCTTGATCGCGTCTTCCTTGCCGCTCACGCGGAAGTTGGTCAGCTGCTTGGTACGCGTGGCGTTCACCACCAGGTCGTTGTCGCGGCTGTGGATGCCGACGATCATGCCTTCGTACACCGGGTCGTTGGCACGCACGAACATGCGGCCGCGGTCGTCCAGCTTGCCCAGCGCGTAGGTGAAGATTTCACCGTCGTCCATCGAGATCAGCACGCCGTTCTTGCGGCCGCCGATGTCGCCCTTGTGCGGCTCGTAGCTGTCGAAGATGTTGCTGATGAGGCCCGAGCCGCGCGTCAGGTTCAGGAATTCGTTGGTGAAGCCGATCAGGCCACGCGCCGGAATGCGGTATTCCAGGCGCACGCGGCCACGGCCGTCCGGTTCCATGTTGACGAGCTCGCCCTTGCGCTCGCCCAGTGCCTGCATCACGCCGCCCTGGTGCTGTTCCTCGATGTCGGCCGTGACCAGCTCGATCGGCTCGTGCTTCTCGCCGTCGATGGTGCGGAACACCACGCGCGGCTTCGACACGGCCATTTCATAGCCTTCGCGGCGCATGTTCTCCAGCAGGATGGTCAGGTGGAGTTCGCCGCGCCCCATGACCTCGAACACGCCTTCCTCGTCGGTCTCGTTCACGCGCAGGGCCACGTTGTGCTGCAGTTCCTTCTGCAGACGGTCCCAGATCTGGCGGCTGGTGACGTACTTGCCTTCGCGGCCGGCCAGCGGGCTGGTGTTCACGCAGAAGTTCATCGTCAGCGTGGGCTCGTCGACCTTCAGCATCGGCAGCGGTGCCGGGTTGGCCGGGTCGGTGATGGTCACGCCGATGCCGATGTCGGCAATGCCGTTGATCAGCACGATTTCGCCGGGGCCGGCTTCCGTGGCCTGCACGCGGTCCAGGCCCTGGAACGTCAGCACCTGGTTGACGCGGCCCTTGATGGACTTTCCGTCCGGGCCTTCCATGACCACGACGTCCGTCATGGGCTTGATCGTGCCCTGGCTGATGCGGCCCACGCCGATGCGGCCGACGAAGGTCGAGAAGTCGAGAGCCGAAATCTGCAGCTGCAGCGGCGCGGCGGGGTCACCCTTTTGCGACGGCACGTGCTTCAGGATGGTGTCGAACAGGGCCGACATGTCGGGGCCCCACTGCTCGCCGGGCGCGCCCTCTTCGAGCGACGACCAGCCGTTGATGCCCGAGGCGTACACCACCGGGAAGTCGAGCTGTTCGTCGGTCGCGCCGAGCTTGTCGAACAGGTCGAAGGCGGCGTTGACCACCTTGTCGGGGTTGGCGCCGGGCTTGTCGACCTTGTTCACCACCAGGATGGGCTTCAGGCCGAGGGCCAGCGCCTTCTTGGTCACGAAGCGCGTCTGCGGCATCGGGCCTTCCTGGGCGTCGATCAGCAGCACCACGCCGTCGACCATCGACAGCGCGCGTTCCACCTCGCCGCCGAAGTCCGCGTGGCCCGGGGTGTCGACGATGTTGATGTGCGTGCCCTGCCAGGTCACGGCGCAGTTCTTGGCCAGGATGGTGATGCCGCGTTCTTTTTCGATCGCGTTGTTGTCCATCACCGTGTCGACCACCTTCTCGTGCTCGGCGAAGGTGCCCGACTGGCGCAGCAGCTGGTCGACCATGGTGGTCTTGCCATGGTCCACGTGGGCAATGATGGCGATATTGCGAATTTGCTTGGTACTCATGGTGTCGCTTCGGTCTGTTGTGCGTTCAAAAGAATTTGCTGGATTTCGATGGGGTTCAGCAAGCGCCCCGGAATCAGTTCGCCGCCGGTGACATGGGCGGTTCCGAGAAAGGCGGCAGGCTCGGCGCCGAAAACGGCCACCTCGCCCGCATCGGCCCAGCTGCCACGGCGGCGCAGGCCCGAAAGAAAGCGTGCAGCATCTTCCGCGCCAAGCATGACGCGGCTGTGGCCGTCCACCAGCGCCTCGGCGGGCAGGAGCCGCGCCAGCCGCTCGTCTTCGTCCATGGCCTCCAGCGCCTCGAGCGTGACGCACTGCGCCTCGACGAAATCGCCGGTGGCGACGCGGCGCAGCGAAGTCAGGTGCGCGCCGCAACCCAGTGCCTCGCCGATGTCCTCGCCGAGGGTGCGGATGTAGGTGCCCTTGCTGACGGTGGCACGGATGCGGATGAGGTTGTCGCCCACCGCGCCGGCCACGCCGATGTCGAGCTCGTGGATCACCACGTCGCGCGGCGCCCGCTCCACTTCGACGCCCTCGCGGGCGTATTCGTACAGCGCCTTGCCGTCCTTCTTGAGCGCGCTGTGCATCGGCGGCACCTGCCGGATCGGGCCGGTGAACTGCGCCTCGACGCGCGCCAGGTCTTCCGGCGTGACGTGCACGGGCCGCTCGGCGATGACTTCGCCCTCGGCGTCGCCGGTCGCGGTTTTCACGCCCAGGCGGGCCGTGGCCTCGTAGGTCTTGTCAGCGTCCAGGTGGAGCTGGCTGAATTTGGTGGCCGCGCCAAAGCACAGCGGCAGGACGCCCGTCGCGAGCGGATCGAGCGTGCCGGTGTGGCCCGCTTTTTCCGCGCGCAGCAACCACTTGGCCTTCTGCAAGGCCTGGTTGCTGGAGAGTCCCAGCGGCTTGTCGAGCAACAACACCCCATGCACAGGGCGCCGCTGCACCCGTGTGCGTGGCGCGTTCATGGCTAGTCGTCTTTCGAGCGCGAAGCGACGGCCTGCGCGATGAGCGCGTTCATGTCGGCCGCACGCTCGGTGGTGCGGTCGAACAGGAAGTGCAGCGTGGGCACGGTGTGGATATGCAGGCGCTTGAACAGGCCGTTGCGCAGGAAGCCCGCGGCCTGGTTCAGCGCTTCGGTGGTCTCGGTCACGTCGCCCGTGAGCATGCTGAAGAAGACCTTCGCATGCGCATAGTCGGGCGTCACCTCGACCGCCTGGATCGTGACCATGCCCACGCGCGGGTCCTTCAACTCGCGCGCGATCAGTTCCGTCAGATCCCGCTGGATCTGGTCGGCGACCTTGAACGCGCGGTTGGGGGCGGCGGCTTTTCTTTTCGGCATGGACTCTCTCGCGTCGAACGCTTACAGCGTCCGGGCGATTTCCTTGATCTCGAAGAATTCGAGCTGATCGCCCTCTTTGATGTCGTTGTAGTTCTTGAGCTTGATACCGCACTCAAAACCTTCGCGGACTTCGCGCACATCGTCCTTGAGACGCTTGAGCGAGTCGATTTCGCCGGTGTAGACCACCACGTTGTCGCGCAGCAGGCGGAAATGCGCACTGCGGTTAACCGAGCCCGAGGTGATGTACGAACCTGCGACGGTACCGATCTTCGAGGCCACGAACACCGTGCGGATCTCGGCCGAGCCGATGATTTCCTCGCGGCGCTCCGGTGCCAGCATGCCCGACATCGCGACCTTGATCTCGTCAACGGCGTCGTAAATGATGCTGTAGTAGTTCAGCTGGATGCCATTGCCTTCGGCCAGCTTGCGCGCACCGGCATCGGCGCGCACGTTGAAGCCGATGACGACCGCCTTCGAGGCGATGGCCAGGTTGATGTCGCTTTCGCTGATACCACCCACGCCGGCATACACGATCTGCACCTTGACCTCGTCGGTCGCCAGCTTGAGCAGCGACTGGGCCAATGCTTCCTGCGAGCCCTGCACGTCGGCCTTGATGATGATGCGCAGCGTCTGCACTTCGCCGGCCGACAGGTCGGTGAACATGTTCTGCAGGTTCGCGGCTTGCGCCTTCGCCAGCTTGGTGTTGCGGAACTTGCCGGCACGGTAGGTCGCGATTTCGCGCGCACGGCGCTCGTCGCTCATCACCATGAACTCGTCGCCCGCCTGCGGCACTTCGGTCAGACCCTGGATTTCGACGGGGATCGACGGGCCGGCGGCCTTGGTCGACTTGCCGTCCTCGTCCAGCATGGCGCGCACGCGGCCATAGGTGGAGCCGGCCAGCACCACGTCGCCGGTCTTGAGCGTGCCGGACTGAACCAGCACGGTGGCGACCGGACCGCGGCCCTTGTCGAGCTGGGCTTCGATGACGAGGCCCTTGGCGGCGGCATCCACCGGCGCCTTGAGTTCCAGCACTTCGGCCTGCAGCAGCACCTGCTCGAGCAGATCGTCGATGCCCTGGCCGGTCTTGGCCGACACGCCGACGAACGGAACGTCGCCGCCGTACTCTTCGGGCACGACCTCCTCTGCCACCAGTTCCTGCTTGACGCGGTCCAGATTGGCATCGGGCTTGTCGATCTTGTTGATCGCGACCACGATCGGCACACCCGCCGCCTTCGCGTGCTTGATGGCTTCCTTGGTCTGGGGCATGACGCCGTCGTCGGCCGCCACCACCAGGATCACGATGTCGGTGGCCTGCGCACCGCGGGCACGCATGGCCGTGAAGGCCTCGTGACCCGGGGTGTCGAGGAACGACACCATGCCGCGTTCGGTCTGCACGTGGTACGCGCCGATGTGCTGCGTGATGCCGCCGGCTTCGCCCGCGGCGACCTTGGCGCGGCGGATGTAGTCCAGCAGCGAGGTCTTGCCGTGGTCAACGTGGCCCATGACGGTCACGACCGGAGCGCGCGGCAGGGCTTCCGCCGTTTGCGCCGACACGTCCTCGTCGGTGAAGGCTTCGGGATCGTCCAGCGCGGCAACCACCGCGTTGTGGCCCATTTCCTCCACCAGGATCATTGCGGTGTCCTGGTCGAGCGACTGGTTGATGGTCGCCATCTGGCCGAGCTTCATCAGCTGCTTGATGACTTCCTGCGCCTTGACGGCCATCTTGTGGGCGAGTTCCGCCACGGTGATGGTTTCGGGCACGTGCACTTCGAGAATGCGCGCCTCGACCGGTGCGGCCGGTGCATGCTGCTCGTCGTGACCGCCGCGGTCATTGCCACGGCGACCACGCGGGCCTCCGCGCCAGTTGCCGCGACCGACACCGCCGCTGGCGTCGCCGCGGGTCTTGATTTCCTTCTTCTTGGCAGGATCGCCGGCCCAGCTCGAGGAGAGCTTGGCGGACTTGACTTCCTTGCCGGCACCGGCTGCAGCGCCGGGTGCGGCCGCGGCGCCGGGCGCCGCAGGCGCGCCGGGGCGAGCCGCAGGCGTGGCCGGCTTGTGCAGCGTGCCCTTGACCGCGGCCTTTTCGGGCTGCGGCTTCTCGGGCGCCTTGTGCGGCACCAGCACGCGGGCCGGTGCGTTCATCATGGCGCGAATGGCTTCGGCTTCGGCCAGGGCCTTGCGGCGGCGCTCGTCGAGGTCCTTGGCGCGAGCGGCTTCTTCGTCGGCACGGGCCTTCGATTCGGCGGCGGCCTTGGCCTTCGCGTCTTCCTTGGCTTGCGCGGCGGCGTTCTGCGCGGCGAGCTTGGTGTCGGCAGCCTGCTGCTCGGCGGCGGCTGCCGCGGCGGCCGCTGCCGTCACTGCGGGAGCAGGTGCGGGCGCAGCCGGCTTGGCGGGGGTGCTCTTGGCGGCGGCGGCGAGAGCGGCTGCCTCGGCGGCGGCCTTCTTCTCGGCGGCGGCGCGCGCAGCTTCCTGCTCGGCCTTCTCGGCGCGCTCGGCCTTCTCGGCCTGTTCGCGTTCGCGGGCTTCGGCTTCTTCGCGCAGGCGGCGCTTCTCGGCCAGTTCTTCTTCCTGGCGGCGGATCAGTTCGGCCTGGCGGCGCGCCTCTTCCTCGCGGCGGGCCAGTTCGGCCTCGTCGACGCGGGGAGCGGCGGGTGCCGCGGCGGGCGCTTCAGCCGCCTGTGGCGCAGCCTCGGGCGAAGCCGGATGGCCGTCGTCGCGCTGGATGAAGGTGCGCTTCTTGCGCACCTCGACCTGGATGGTGCGGGCGCGGCCTGTGGCGTCGGCCTGCTTGATCTCGCTGGTCGACTTCTTGGTCAGCGTGATCTTCTTGCGCTCGGGCTCGACAGTGCCGTGGCTGGCCTTGAGGTGGCCAAGCAGGCGCTGCTTGTCAGCCTCGGTGAGCGCATCGGTGACGGCCGCTTTGGGCACGCCTGCGCTCTTGAGCTGGTCAAGCAGGGTTTCGGGAGTCTTCTTGAGCTCGTTCGCGAACTCGGCGACAGTGGTACTGGACATATTGGTTTCGTGCCTCCATGACCGTCACTCTTGGCCGGCGAACCAATGTTCGCGGGCTTTCAAGATGAGGGCTTTGGCGTCATCGGCGCTTTGGCCGGTGATCTCGGTGAGTTCATCGACCGCGAGGTCGGCAAGATCGTCACGGGTGTTCACACCCGCTGCGATCAGCTTGGGAATCAGCTCGGGGTCGAGCCCTTCGAGGTCGTGCAGGTTCTGTGAAACCTGCGACTGGGCCTCGACGCCCTCTTCCTTGGCGATTTCCATGGTCAGCAGCGCATCCTTGGCACGCGCGCGCAGCTCGTTGATGGTGTCTTCGTCGAATGCCTCGATCTCCAGCATTTCGGAAATCGGCACGTACGCGACTTCCTCGAGGCTGTTGAAGCCTTCGGAGATGAGGATGTCGGCGATTTCCTCGTCGACGTCGAGCTTTTCCATGAAGAGCTTGCGGCTGGCATCGGTCTCGGTCGCCTGCTTCTGGGCCGACTCGTTGGCGTCCATGATGTTGATCTTCCAGCCGGTGAGGTCGGAAGCCAGGCGCACGTTCTGGCCGCCGCGGCCGATGGCGATGGCGAGGTTTTCCTCGTCGACCACCACGTCCATGGCGTGCTTTTCTTCGTCCACCACGATCGACGACACGTTGGCCGGAGCCAGCGCACCGATCACGAACTGGGCCGGGTCTTCGCTCCACAGCACGATGTCGACACGCTCGCCGGCGAGTTCGTTGGTCACGGCGTTCACGCGGGTGCCGCGCACGCCGACGCAGGTGCCGATCGGGTCGACACGCTTGTCGTGCGAGAGCACGGCGATCTTGGCGCGCGAACCGGGGTCGCGGGCGCAGCTCTTGATTTCGAGCAGGCCCTGCTCGATCTCGGGCACTTCCTGGCGGAACAGCTCGACCATGAACTCGGGAGCGGAGCGCGAAAGGATGATCGGCGCGCCGCGCAGCGTCAGGTCGACTTCCATGATCATGGCGCGCACGCGGTCGCCATTGCGCAGGTTTTCCTTGGCGATCATCTCGCTGCGGCGCAGGCGGCCTTCGACACGGCCGGCCTCGACGATGATGTCGCCCTTGTCCAGGCGCTTGACGGTGCCCACGAAGATCTTGTCGCCGCGCGACATGAAGTCGTTGAGCAGCATCTCGCGCTCGGCATCGCGGATCTTCTGCAGGATGACCTGCTTGGCGGCCATGGCACCGATACGGCCGATCGGCACCGACTCGACCGCTTCCTCGATGTACTCGCCGACCTCGATGTCCGACATTTCTTCCTTGGCTTCGAAAAGCAGGATTTCCTGGTCGGGCAGTTGCAGGCCGGCTTCGTCCGGGACGACGTGCCAGCGTCGGAAGGTTTCATAGTCGCCGCTGTCGCGGTCGACCGAGACGCGGATGTCCACGTCGCCCTGATGGAGCTTCTTGGTGGCTTGCGCCAGCGCGGACTCGACCGCGCCGAAGACGACGTCACGCTCGACGTTCTTCTCGCGCGAGATCGCATCCACCAACATCAACATTTCGCGATTCATGCCACCACTCCTCTGTCATTCCGGAACTTGCGTTCCGTCGTCAATATCCGAAAAACCCGGTTGGGTTTTGGCCTTGCGGCCCTTGAAATCCACAATGGGCGCGAGCCGCGCCTCGCGCAGCTCGTCCAGCACGAAGCCCAGCGCATGCAACGGTGCAGGCGCGCGCTTCTTGCTCACTTTTTGACCCGGCTTGGGTTCCGGCGCCTCGCTCCAGACGATTTGCCAGCCCGGGGCTGCGTCAGCCCCCTCTGCCACTGCAGCACGCTCCAGCGTGCCGCGAAACTTCTTGCGGCTGGCCGACACCTGGCCCGCCGCGGCGGCGCCCATGGGCGCCTTGAGCGTGATGTCGATCACCTCGCCCACAAAACGTTCGAAATCCTGCTCATTGCGCAGCGGACGGTCGATACCCGGCGAGGACACCTCGAGCCGCTTGTAATCGACACCATCGACCTCCAGCGCGAACTGCAGCTGGCGGGTCACCTTCTCGCAGTCTTCCACCGTCACGAAGGGCTCGGGCACGCCGGCAGCCACAGCTTCGGAGGTGGGGGCCGTCCAGGGCAAATCAATCGTCACGCGCAGCAATCCCCCGGCGGAGCGCTCGATCTCTACCAGGTCGTAGCCCAGACCGGCTACGGTTTGTTCCACTATTTGCTGCAATGCCACGTGTTCGAAAAAGCCTTTTTAAGAATCGGTTTCCGTGTCACCCGCCCGCCGTGGGTGCCACCTGCATGAATAAAGCCAAAAGCTCGAGAATGCATAGACCAAAAAAAACGGGCGGTTGGTACCCGCCCGTTTGGTCGTGAGCCTCGAATTATATGCTATTCACGTGATAAATGAAGGGCCTCGACCACTCAAACTGCCACCAGACGCCGAGATTTGGACCAGACCACCGCAAATAAGACCGATCCGAGCGCCAGGGCAGCCGCCGCGACCAGCAACGGCAGCTGGAAAGAGCCGGTGCGCTGCGCGAGCGGCGCCGCAAAGAGCGGCCCGACGATCTGCCCCACCCCATACGACGCCGTGGCATAGCCGATCAGCCCTGCCGCCGCGTTTCCGCGCAGCCGCCGTGCTTCCCGCACCGCGAAAAGGGTGATGGCGGTAAATGGCATGCCCAGCAGCAAGCTGCCGAAGGCGAACCCGACGATCGTCGGCCAGACGACCGACAGCACCACGCCGAGCGCCTGCAATGCGTAAGCCACCGCCAGCAACAGCCGGTTGTCCCAATGCGTCGGCGCGCGGGCACCGATCAGTGCCCCTGGAATGACGGCCAGCCCGAACAGCGGCCAGAAATAGTCCGGCCACGACGAACCGGGCAGCGCCTGGCGCGCGATCACCGGCAGGAAAGTGGCCGTGATGATGTAGCCGAAGCCGGCCAGCCCGTAGAGCGACACCAGCCAGATCGCATCGCTGCGATCCATACCCGTCGCCGTCGCGCGCGAATCAGCAACCAACGCGGCGCCTTTGGACAACGCCAGTTGCCCGTCGTCGAAAACCCGCCAGATCACCGCGATCAGCACGAAAGCCAGCAGGCCCAGCCCGATCCACCCGGCCTCGGAGCCCCACCGTCCGAGCGCGCCGCCCAGCAAGCCGGTCATCGCGATCCCGATGCCGGGACCGGTGTAGATCACGCCGCCCAACGTGGGCGCATTGGTCTCGGCCAGCCTTCGCAACCCCCAGCCCGACGCGAAGACGAAAACCCACGCGCTCATCACCCCCGCGGTCCAGCGCAGCACGCCCCAACTGGTGAAACTGTGCAACAGACCCATGCCGATCAGCAGCAGCGCCGTGGCGACCAGCCCGCCGCGCACCATGGTCGACGCCTTGACGCCGATGGCCGCGCAAGTGACCGCCCCCAGGAAATAGCCCAGGTAATTGAGCGACGCCAACACCCCGCCGGCCGCCAGCTCCAGCTTTCCCTCGTGAAGCATGATGGGCAGCATGGGCGTGAAGGCAAAGCGCCCAAGGCCCATTGCCACCGCGAGGGTGACCATGCAGGCCAGCGCCGCGCGCCAGGCCTCGCGCCGGTCGCGTCCGGTTTCCGACATTTCTTGCTTGCTCCGTTTATTCCAGCAGCGCGGCGGCCACCAGTTTTTTTGTATAGGGATGCTCGGGCTCGTCGAGCACGCGCTCGACAGGCCCGTTTTCCAGAATGGCTCCGTCCTTCATCACGATGACCTGATGGGCCATGGCCCGGATCACCTCCACGTCGTGCGTGATCAGCAGGTAGCTCAGCCCGCGCTCGCGCTGCAGCCGCTGCAACAGGCCCAGCACCTGCTTCTGGATCGTCACGTCGAGCGCGCTGGTCGGCTCGTCGAGCACCAGCAGCTGCGGATCGACGATCAGCGCCCGCGCAATGGCCAGCCGCTGCCGTTGCCCGCCAGAGAATTCATGCGGATAGCGGTCGAGCAGCGACGGAAACTGCGATTCGGTCAGCCCCACGTCGGCCAGCGCGGCGAGCGCACGGGTCCGGCGCGCCTCGGCGTCGAGTTCGGGCGCATGCACGCGCAGTCCCTCGCCCACGATCTGCTCCACCGTCATGCGCGGCGACAGCGACGAGAACGGGTCCTGGAACACGACCTGCATCACCCGGCGCAAGCGCAGGTCGGACGCGCGGTCGACCGCCCAGTCCTTGCCGGCAATCTTCAGCGCTCCCTGGTGCTTCAGCAGGCCCAGCGCCGCCAGCGCGAGCGTCGACTTGCCCGAGCCCGACTCGCCGACCACGCCCAGCGTCTCGCCCGGCACGATGCGGAAATCCGCACCCTGCACCGCCACGAACTCGCCCTTGCTGAACCAGCCGCCGATGCCGGGCTTCGGCACTGGATAGATCACGCGCAGCGCCTTGGCTTCGAGCACCGGCAAGGCGCCAGGGCTGGCCGCCACTGCGGCGACGTCGCGCGTCGGATGGCTGTCTATCAGCTTGCGGGTATAGGGGTGCTGCGGCGCATCGAACACCGGGGCCACGGCGCCGTGCTCGACGATGTGCCCGTTCTCCATCACGACCACGCGGTCGGCGAAGCGGCGCACCAGGTTCAGGTCGTGCGTGATCAGCAGCACGGCCATGCCGTATTTGCGCTGCAGATCGGCGAGCAGCTCCAGAATCTGCGCGCGCACCGTCACGTCGAGTGCCGTGGTCGGTTCGTCGGCCAGCAGCAGGCGCGGCTTGCAGGCGAGCGCCATCGCGATCATCGCGCGCTGACGCTGGCCGCCCGACAACTGGTGCGGAAACGCCCTCGCCCGCCGCGCCGGCTCGGGAATGCCGGTGTCGGCCAGCAACTGCACTGCCGCCGCCTGCGCGGCGCGGGCCGACAACGCTTCGTGCAGCTCGAGCACCTCGGCAATCTGGTCGCCCACGCTGTAGAGCGCGTTGAGCGCGGTCATCGGCTCCTGGAAGATCATCGCGATCTCCTTGCCGCGGATGCCGCGCAACTCGCGCTCCGGAATCGACAACAGGTCGCGCGGCGCTTGCTCGCGCTGCGGGCCGAAGAGCCGCGCCTCGCCGGCCACGTCGGCGTTCTGCACCAGCCGCAGCAGCGACAGCGCGGTGACGGTCTTGCCCGATCCCGACTCGCCGACGAGCGCCAGCTTTTCACCCGTGGCGATCTGGAAGTCGATGCCGTGCACCACTTCCTTGCCGCCGAACGCGACGCGCAAGCCCTTCACGTCGATCAGGGGCTGGCCGGTTTTGGTGTTGTTGTTCTCGCTCATCACTTGTCAGCCTTGCGCGGGTCCAGCGCGTCGCGCAGCGCGTCGCCCATGAAAGTCAGCAGCATCAGCGTGACGACCAGCACGCCGAAGGTGGAAATGGAAATCCACCAGGCGTCGATGTTGGCCTTGCCCTGGCTCAGCAGTTCGCCGAGAGACGGCGTGCCCGGCGGCACCCCGAGGCCGAGGAAATCGAGCGATGTCAGCGCCAGGATGGCCGCGCTCATGCGGAACGGCAGGAAGGTGACGACCGGCACCATGCTGTTGGGCAGGATGTGGCGCCACATGATCTGCAGGTTGCTCACGCCCAAGGCGCGCGCGGCACGCACGTAGTCCATCTGGCGGTTGCGCAGGAACTCGGCGCGTACATAGTCGGCCAGCCCCATCCAGCCGAACAGGCTCAGCAGGATGAGCAGCAGCGCCACGCTGGGCGCGAAGATCGCGCTGAAGATGATCAGCAGGTAGAGCTCCGGCATCGAGCTCCAGATTTCGATGAAGCGCTGGAACGCGAGGTCGGTCTTGCCCGCGAAATAGCCCTGCACCGCCCCCGCCGCCACCCCCAGCACCGTGCCGATGGCAGTGAGCGCCAGGCCGAACAGCACGCTCACGCGAAAACCGTAGATCAGCTGCGCGAGCAGGTCGCGGCCGCGGTCGTCGGTGCCGAAGATGTTGTCGGCCGTCGGGGCTGCCGGACTGGGCGCCTTGGCAAAGTAGTTGAGCGTCTTCGGGCCGTACGGGTTGGGCGCGTAGATCGCCCAGTTGTCGCCCTTGGTGATCCGGTCGCGGATGTAGGGGTCGAGGTAGTCGGCGGGCGTCTCGAAGTCGCCGCCGAAAGTCTTCTCGGAGTAGTCGCGCAGCACCGGGAAATAAGTGCGGCCTTCGTAGCGCAGCACCAGCGGCTTGTCGGTCGACAGCACCTCGGCGAACAGGCTGAGCACCACCATGATGGTGAAGAGCACCAGGCTCCAGAAACCGAGCCGGTTGCGCTTGAAGCGAAGCCAGGCGCGGCGGCCGGGCGAGATATGGGTAGAGCCGCTCACCATGGGTGCAACAACCCCGCCGCGGCTGCATTCGGCAAAGCCCATTCCAGAAACACCGCGGAACCGGCTTTGCCGGGCCGCAGGTGTTGCCCCCGGTAGGGGGAAGGCGAAGCGACACGAAGTGCGCGCAGCCTGGGGGCGAGCCAGTGCTCATTCGAATTTGACACGCGGGTCCACCCATACGTAGCAGAGATCGGAAATCAGCTTCGTCACCAAGCCGATCAGCGTGAAGAGGTACAGCGTGCCCAGCACCACCGGATAGTCGCGCCGGATCACGCTCTCGTAGCCCAGCAGGCCCAGTCCGTCGAGCGAGAACAGGGTCTCGATGAGCAGCGAGCCCGCGAAGAAGGCGCCGATGAACGCCGACGGCAGGCCCGTGATGATCGGGATCAGCGCATTGCGGAACACGTGCTTCCAGAGCACCTGCCGCTCGCCCAGGCCCTTGGCCCGCGCGGTCAGCACATATTGCTTGCGGATTTCCTCGAGGAAAGCGTTCTTGGTGAGCATCGCGGTCACCGCGAAACTGCCGAGCACCATGGCCGTCACCGGAAGGGTGATGTGCCACAGGTAGTCGACGATGCGCGCTCCCCAGCCGAGCTCGTCCCAGTTGGCCGAGGTCAGCCCGCGCAGCGGGAACCACTGCAACTGCCCGCCGAAGATCACCAGCAGCGCCACCCCGAGCACGAAACCCGGAATGGCATAGCCGATCAGCACGATCAGCGTGCTGATCAGGTCGAAGCGCGTGCCCGCCCTCACCGCCTTGGCAACGCCCAGCGGCACCGCCACGCCATAGCTGATGAAGAAGGTCCACAGGCCCAGGCTGATCGACACCGGCAGCTTTTCGAGGATCAGCGTCCAGACATCCTTGTTCTGGAAGAAGCTCTTGCCCAGGTCGAAGCGCGCGAACTGCCCGAGCATCTGCCACAGGCGCTCGTGCGGCGGCTTGTCGAAGCCATAGAGCGCCTTGATCTGCTCCAGGCGCTTGGGGTCCACCCCCTGGTTGCCCCGGTAGCTGCCGCCACCCGATTCGAAACCGCCGCCTCCGCCGCCGCGCCCCGCCGTCTTGGCTTCGGCCAGGTACTGCTCGACCGGCCCGCCGGGCACGAACTGGATGACCAGGAAAGTGACGAGCAGGACACCGAGCAAGGTCGGAATGAACAACAGCAACCGCTTGAGGACATAGGAGAGCACTGGCTGTTTCCTTCTCTTCTACTTGTTCGATTGCTTCTGCGGCTGCCTGGCCCACCAGGTGCCCATGACCCAGTCTTCACCGCCGGCATAGGGCGGCATCGGAGACTTGAACGCCAGGCGCCAGTCGTCGTAGACGATGCGGTGCGAGGTCAGCGTCCACTGGGGGATCAGGTAGTGGCTGTGCATGATGACGCGGTCCAGCGCGCGGCAGGCAGGCATCAGCTCGGCCTTGGTGTCGGCATCGACGATGTCCTTGAGCAGGGCATCGACCGCCGGGGTCGAAACGCCCATGTAATTGCCCGAGCTTTCCGTCCTGGCCGCCTTGCTGCCGAAGATTTCGAGCAATGACTGGCCCGGGTTGTTGGTGCCAGGGAAGTTGATGGTGGTGATGTCGAACTCGAAGCGGTCGAGCCGCTCCTGGTAGAGCGCGAAATCGACCGTCGCGAAGTTCAGCGTGATGCCGAGCTTCTCGAGGTTGCGGACCCACGGCGACACCGTGCGCACGCCGCCTTCCTTGCTGTCGAGGTACTCGAGCGTCATGGCGTCGCCCTTGGCGTTGCGCAGCGCGCCGTCGCGGTATTCCCACCCGGCCTCCTTCAGCAGGTCCCGTGCGCGGCGCAGGTTGTTGCGCAGCGAGTGGCCCTCGCCCTCCGTGGTGGGCGGCGTGTACATCGGCCCGAAGCTCGCGTCCGGGATCTTGCCGCGCCAGGGTTCGAGCAGGGCTTTTTCTTCCGGGGACGGCAGGCCCTGGGCCTCGCAGTCGGTGTTGCCGAACAGGTCTTTCACGCGCGGATAGCCGCCGTAGAACATCTGCCGGTTCATCCATTCGTAGTCGAGCGCCAGGCCCAGCGCCTCGCGCACGCGCGGGTCCTTGAGCTTCTCGCGGCGGCTGTTGAGCACGAAGCTCTGGAAGCCCGCGGGCTTCCTGTGCTGGAACTCGCGCTTCACCAGTTCCCCGGTGTTGAAGCGCTTGCCGTTGACCCGCCGCGCCCAGTCGCCGGCCGAGTAGAAGCTCATCATGTCGAACTCGCCCGCCTTCAGCGCCTCGAGCCGGGCCGTGTTGTCCTTGTAGATCTTCACGGTGATGCGGTCGAAATTGTGCGAGCCGCGATTCACGGGCAGGTCGCGCCCCCAGTAGCCGGGGTCGCGCACGTAGGTGATGTCCTTGCCGAAGCGCACCGGACCGATCTTGTAGGCGCCGCTGCCGATGGGAATGTCCATCACCACCTTGTCGAAGGGCTTGGCCTTGCCGTTCTCCATGCCCCACGCGCGGCTGAACACCGGCAGGCTGCCGACGATCAGCGGCAGCTCGCGGTTCGGCGTCTTGAAGCGGTAACGGATGGTGCGCGCGTCGATCACGTCGGCGCCATCGACTTCCTGCAGCAGGGTCTTGTAGCCGGGCGAGGTGTAGGGGCCGATCAGCGTGTCGTAGCTGTGCTTCACATCGGCCGCCTCGACCGGCATGCCGTTGTGGAACCGGGCCTCGGGCCGCAGGCGGAAGGTCACGCTGCGGCGGTCGGGCGCCACGGTGACGTCTTCGGCCAGCAGGCCGTAGCCGGACGCGGTTTCGTCCATCGAGCCGGCCAGCAGCGTGTCGAACAGAAGGCTGTCGAGGTAGGCCGGCGCCGAGCCCTTGATGGTGAACGGGTTGTACTTGTCGAAGGTGGAAACGCGCAGGTTGCTCACCAGCCGCAGTTCGCCGCCCTTGGGCGCCGCCGGATCGACGTAGTCGAAGGCCTTGAAATCGGGCGCGTACTTCAGGTCGTCCCAGAGTGCATATCCATGCGCAGCCCAAGCGGGAACCGCACACACCATCAACGACCAGGCCCAGAGAAACCGCATGCGAGAATTCTGCCCAAGATTTTCACGAGGCAACTTCATGGGCTTTCTTTCCGGCAAGAAACTGCTGATCACTGGTGTATTGAGCAATCGCTCCATTGCTTATGGCATTGCCAAGGCCTGTCACGAACAGGGCGCGGAGCTCGCCTTCAGCTACGTCGGCGAGCGATTCAAGGACCGTATCACCGAATATGCCGCAGACTTCGGCTCGAAACTCATTTTCGACTGCGATGTGGGCGACGACGCGCAAATCGACAAGCTCTTCGCCGATCTGGCGCAGACCTGGCCCAAGTTCGACGGCTTCGTTCACAGCATCGGCTTCGCGCCGCGCGAGTCCATCGCCGGCGACTTCCTCGACGGGCTCTCACGCGAAGGCTTCAAGATCGCGCACGACATCAGTGCCTACAGCTTCCCGGCCATGGCCAAGTCGGCCCTGCCCTACCTCAACGACAAGTCGGCCCTGCTCACGCTGACCTACCTCGGCGCCGAGCGCGCGCTGCCCAACTACAACACCATGGGACTGGCCAAGGCCTCGCTCGAAGCGTCGGTGCGCTACACGGCCGCCTCGCTCGGCCCGAAGGGCATGCGGGTCAACGGCATCAGCGCCGGCCCGATCAAGACGCTGGCCGCCAGCGGCATCAAGGGCTTCGGCAAGATGCTCGCGGCCGTGGCCGACGCCTCCCCGATCCGCCGCAACGTGACGATCGAGGAAGTCGGCAACGTGGCCGCCTTCCTGCTGAGCGACCTGGCCAGCGGCGTGACTGCCGAGATCACCTATGTGGACGGCGGCTTCAGCAACGTGGTCGGCGGGATGGCTGAGTAAATCCGGCCATCAAGACCCGGCACGGCCGCCAGCTGGCCGTGCTTAGCTATTCATTTCATAGCATCGTGCTGAATCGACGCTCCCTCCTGCTTGCCGCTTTCGGCCTGGTTGCCGCGCCCGCCGCGTTCGCGCGCGCGGCGGCACCCTCGCTGATGCTGGCCGACGTCTACCGCCCCGGCATGTCGCTGAATGACTACTGGGTGAGCGAGAAGTACGACGGCGTGCGCGGCTACTGGGACGGCAAGCAGCTCTGGACTCGCGGCGGCGAGCGGATCGCGGCGCCCGCGTGGTTCACCGCCGCACTGCCCGCGCAGCCGCTCGACGGCGAACTGTGGGCAAGACGAGGCCGCTTCGCGCACGCCGTGTCAACGGTGCGCAGCCAGATGCCCAACGACGTCGCATGGCACGAGATGCGCTTCATGGTGTTCGACCTGCCCAACCAGCCCGGCGACTTCACGGCGAGGCTGGGCGCACTGCGCAAGCTGCTGCCCATCACCGACGCACCGTGGGTCGTGGCCGTTCCGCAGGAGCGCGCGACCACGCACGCAGAGCTGCAGTCGCTGCTCGACAAGACGGTGAAGATGGGTGGCGAGGGGCTGATGCTCCACCGCGGCAGTTCGCAGTACCGTGGCGAGCGCAACAACGATCTGCTGAAGGTCAAGCCCTACGAAGACGCCGAGGCCCGCGTGGTCGAGCACGTGCCCGGCAAAGGCAGGCACGCCGGGCGGCTGGGCGCGCTGCTGGTCGAGATGGCCGACGGCAAGCGCTTCAAGCTCGGCACCGGGTTGACCGACGCCGAGCGTGAGAATCCGCCCGCCATCGGCAGCTGGGTGACCTACCGCTACAACGGCACCACCACGAAGGGCCTGCCCCGCTTTGCCCGCTTCATGCGGGTGCGCGAAGGCTAGGCCGGCCCTGGCCCTATTTCACCTGCTTGACGCAGTCGGCGTAATAGCGCTTCTTGCCGGTCTCGTCGACGCGCGCCACCAGGCCGTGGATGTCGGTCTCGAAGCCCGGGCACTGCAGGTTGAACTCGCGCGAGAACTTCAGGTAGTCGACGATCTTCTTGTTGAACACTTCGCCCGGGATCAGCAGCGGAATGCCCGGCGGGTACGGCGTGATCAGGCTGGTGGTGATGCGCCCTTCGAGCTCGTCGATCTCCACGCGCTCGGTCTTGCGGTGGGCAATGTGGGCGAAGGCGTCGCTGGGCTTCATGGCCGGCGTCAGGTCGCTCAGGTACATCTCGGTCGTGAGGCGTGCCACGTCGTAGCGCGCGTACAGCTGGTGGATGTGCTGGCACAGGTCGCGCAGGCCGAGGCGCTCGTAGCCGGGATGCTGCTGGCAGAACTCCGGCAGGATGCGCCACATCGGCTGGTTGCGCGCGTAGTCGTCCTTGAACTGCTGCAGCGCCGTGAGCAGCGTGTTCCAGCGGCCCTTGGTGATGCCGATGGTGAACATGATGAAGAAGCTGTACAGCCCGGTCTTCTCCACGATCACGCCGTGCTCCGCCAGGAACTTGGTGACCACGCTGGCGGGGATGCCGGTCTCCGCGAAGTTGCCTTCCAGGTCGAGGCCGGGCGTCACGATGGTCGACTTGATCGGGTCGAGCATGTTGAAGCCGTCGGCCAGCTCGCCGAAGCCGTGCCAGTTGCGCGGCGACTTCTTGCTCTTGGCCTTGGACGGGCCGTTCTTCTCGCCGTGCATGATCCAGTCCTCGGCGCGGCCGATGCCCTCGTCGACGAGCTTCTCGGGGCCCCAGACCTTGAACCACCACTCGTCCTTGCCGAATTCTTCCTCGACCTTGCGCATGGCGCGGCGGAAGTCCAGCGCCTCCAGGATGCTCTCTTCCACCAGCGCGGTGCCGCCGGGCGGCTCCATCATGGCGGCGGCCACGTCGCAGCTCGCGATGATCGCGTACTGCGGGCTGGTCGACGAGTGCATCAGGTAGGCCTCATTGAAGAGGTCGCGGTCGAGCTGGCGGTTCTGCGAGTCCTGCACCAGCACGTGGCTGGCCTGGCTGATGCCCGCGAGCAGCTTGTGGGTGGACTGGGTGGCGAACACCAGCGATTCCTTCGGCCGCACGCGGCGCTTGCCCATTGCGTGGTAGGCGCCGTAGAACGGGTGGAAGGCGGCATGCGGCAGCCAGGCTTCGTCGAAGTGCAGCGTGTCGACGTAGCCGTCGAGCATGTTCTTGATGGTCTCGGTGTTGTAGATCACGCCGTCGTAGGTCGACTGCGTGAGCGTCATCACGCGCGGCTTGACCTTGTCGGGGTCCACGTCGGCCAGCAGCGGGTTGGCCTTGATCTTGGCCTTGATGGCGCTCTGCTCGAACTCGCTCTTGGGAATGGGGCCGATGATGCCGAAGTGGTTGCGCGTGGGCTTCATGAACACCGGAATCGCGCCGGTCATGATGATCGCGTGCAGGATCGACTTGTGGCAGTTGCGGTCGACCACCACCACGTCGTCCGGCGCCACCGTGTGGTGCCACACCATCTTGTTGCTGGTGCTGGTCCCGTTGGTCACGAAGAAGCAGTGGTCGGCGTTGAAGATGCGCGCCGCATTGCGCTCGCTGGCCGCGACCGGGCCGGTGTGGTCGAGCAGCTGGCCCAGTTCTTCCACGGCGTTGCAGACGTCGGCGCGCAGCATGTTCTCGCCGAAGAACTGGTGGAACATCTGTCCCACCGGGCTCTTCAGGAACGCCACGCCGCCCGAATGGCCCGGGCAGTGCCACGAGTAGGAGCCGTCTTCCGCGTAGTCGATCAGCGCCTTGAAGAACGGCGGCTGCACGCCTTCGAGGTAGCTCTTGGCCTCGCGGATGATGTGGCGCGCCACGAATTCGGGGGTGTCCTCGAACATGTGGATGAAGCCGTGCAGCTCGCGCAGGATGTCGTTCGGGATGTGGCGCGAGGTCTTGGTCTCGCCGTAGATGTAGATCGGCACATCCGCGTTCTTGCGGCGCACTTCGCCGATGAAGTTGCGCAGGCTCAGCACGGCCGGATCGAGGTCGGGGCCCACGGTGAATTCCTCGTCGTCGATCGACAGGATGAAGGCGCTGGCGCGGCTTTGCTGCTGGGCGAACTGGCTCAGGTCGCCATAGCTCGTGACGCCCAGCACCTCGAAGCCCTCCGTCTCGATGGCTTGCGCAAGCGCGCGGATGCCGAGGCCCGAAGTGTTTTCGGAGCGGAAGTCCTCGTCGATGATGACGATGGGAAAGCGGAATTTCATGAGCGGGGCTCCGGGTCAGGCAATGAGACGAGGCGCGAAGTGTACGGAATTCAGATGAAGAATCCGGTCAGCTTGCCGCAACCCATTCGCCGGAGGCAGGCATGTGCCGCGCCGGCCCGGCGCCAGTACCCCTACGCGGGACAAGCGCTTGGGGGCAATGCCGCAGAATGGCGCGCATCGAACAAGCAAGAAGAGGAGTCGACAACATGGCGAATTCCACCGTCTGGTGGCTGATCGCGGGGGCAGCCATCGTGGCCGAGCTGCTTTCGGGCACGGTCTACCTGCTGTTGCTGGCCGCTGGCTTCGCCGGCGCGGCAATCTCGGCACACCTGGGCTTCGACATCGTCACGCAATTGATCGTGGCCTCGGTGATCGGCGTGGGGGCCGTGCTGGCCTGGTATTCCATTCAACGCAAGCGACCGCCCGCCCCGTCCAGCGGCGCCAACCCGGACCTGAACCTCGACATCGGCGAGATCGTGCACGTGGAGGCGTGGAACGCCGACGGCACGGCCACCGTGCGCTACAGGGGCGCGCAGTGGACGGTGGTGCCCCGCGCGGGCCGCGCGCCTTCGACCGGCGAGCACCGAGTGGTCGAGGTGATCGGCAGCCGTCTGGTTGTCGACAAGGTTTAGTCAGTACGTCCGTAGAACTCAGAAAAGGAAGCGCACCATGGAATTTTCGGTCCCTCTCATCATCCTGGTCATCGCGATCATCTTCATCAGCCAGTCTGTCAAGTTCGTGCCGCAGCAGAACGCCTGGGTGCGCGAGCGCCTGGGCAAGTACCACGGCACCATGACGCCCGGCCCCAACTTCCTGATTCCCTTCATCGACCGCGTGGCCTACAAGCACAGCCTGAAGGAAATCCCGCTCGACGTGCCGAGCCAGATCTGCATCACGCGCGACAACACGCAGCTGCAGGTCGACGGCATCCTGTACTTCCAGGTGACCGACCCAATGCGCGCGAGCTACGGTTCGTCGAACTACATCGTGGCGGTGACGCAACTCGCGCAAACGTCGCTGCGCAGCGTGATCGGCAAGCTCGAGCTCGACAAGACCTTCGAGGAACGCGACGTCATCAACGCCCAGGTCGTGGCCGCCATCGACGAAGCCGCACTCAACTGGGGCGTGAAGGTGCTGCGCTACGAAATCAAGGACCTGACGCCGCCGAAGGAAATCTTGCTGGCCATGCAGGCGCAGATCACCGCCGAGCGCGGCAAGCGTGCGCTGATCGCGGCTTCCGAAGGCCGCCGCCAGGAGCAGATCAACATCGCCACTGGCGAGCGCGAGGCCTTCATCGCCCGCTCGGAAGGCGAAAAGCAGGCGCAGATCAACAATGCGCAGGGCGAGGCGGCCGCGATCACGGCGGTGGCCACGGCCACGGCGGACGCCATCGAGCGCGTGGCGGCGGCCATCCGCCAGCCGGGCGGCGAACAGGCTGTCCAGCTCAAGGTGGCCGAGCGCGCGGTCGACGCCTACGGCAAGGTGGCGGCCGATTCCAAGACCACGCTGATCGTGCCGAGCAACATGTCGGAGACCGCCGCGCTCGTCGCTTCGGCAATGCGCATGGTCCAGGCAGGCAAACCTTCGAATCCGGCCTGAACACACTGCTACAATCGTGGGCTCAGGAGCGGTGGATGAGCGGTTTAAGTCGCACGCCTGGAAAGCGTGTGAGGGTTAATAGCCCTCCGCGGGTTCGAATCCCGCCTGCTCCGCCAGAGATTGATTGTTCGTAACCGTTCGCGAACATTGCTGATCAGGAAAAGCCCGAGTCGCCACAAGCACTCGGGCTTTTTTGTCGTCCGCATGACCGCCAAGAGCGTTGCTTTACAACAACTGGCTTCGGCACCCCAGGCACTTTCGTCTGGCGTACGATCCAAAGGTTTTACTTTCAAGCCCGCAAAGGAGCCTCGATGGCTGGACAACCGCAACCCTCGCCGCGTGGCACGACATCGCTGGACAGCACCCTGAAAAAGAGCGAACAGGTGGCCGCAGACGTGCAGCGGGCATCGGACAACCTCGCCGTGGTGAACACGGTGCTCGAACAGGAACTGCCTGAAGAAGTTCAGGTCGGCGAAGTGGCACAGGCCATCGAACACACGAACCAGCTCGAGGAGAAACTGGCTAGGTCCGCCGAGAAACTGGCCGAGGTCAACGCAGCCCTGAGCGAAGAAATCGAGAAGCGCCTCGAAGCGACCGCCGAGCGCGACGAGAGCCAGGCGCTGGCCGAAAAGCTAAAGGCCAAGCTCCGTTCGGGACAGGCGGACTGAACGTCGCATCGCGCGCCGCTCTCTCCGTCCGTCTCCCTTCTCCTACGCTGCGCCGGCAACAGGCACGCTACGCTATTGGTTCTCAAAGCGAAACCACGGCATGGCCCTCATCACGTTCCTCGTCGAGGACAACAAGACCATCAGGGACAACCTGGTCCCGGCACTGGAGGACCTGGTCAATGGCCGCGTGGTCGGCTTCGCCGAAACCGAGTCGGACGCACTGGCATGGATCGCGGCGCATCCTGACGACTGGCAACTGCTCATCGTCGACCTGTTCCTCAAGGAAGGCTCCGGCCTGGGCGTGCTGGCGGGCTGCAAGACGCGCAAGCCCGGCCAGCGGGTCGTGGTGCTGAGCAACTACGTCACCGCTGACATCCGGGCGCGCTGCGGCGCACTGGGCGCCGATGCCGTGTTCGACAAGTCGCGCGACCTCGATGCCTTCATCGAGTACTGCAACGCCGACCGGCCGTCGGGTCTCGCGCCGCTCTGACCCCCGCCTTCACGCGGACATGAAAAAAGGGCCCGAAGGCCCTTTTTCTTTTGCGGCAGCCGCGCGACTCAGCGCACCACGGCGATCTGCGTGCGCACACCACCCTTGTAGGTGTACAGCGTCAGCGCGCCGTTCTTGATGTCGCCCTTTTCGTCGAAGGCGATCGGGCCGGTCACGCCCTTGTATTGCACCTTGCCGACTTCCGGCAGGTACTTTTCGGGGTCGGACGAACCGGCCTTGACCATGGCTTCGGCCAGCACGTTGACCGCGTCGTACACGTACGGTGCGTAGATCTGCACTTCCACGCCGTTCTTGGTCTTGAACTTGGCCTTGAAGTCTTCCAGCGGTTGCTTGAAGTCGCCGTCCACGCCGCCTGCTTCAGCGCACACCACCATGTCTTCGCCGATGGCATCGCCAGCCAGCTTCGGCAGTTCGCCGGTGCACAGGCCGTCGCCGCCCATGAACTTGACGTTCAGGCCGAGCTGCTTGACCTGCTTGAGCATCGGGCCGCCGACGGCGTCCATGCCGCCGAAGAACAGAACGTCGGGCTTGGCGGACTTCAGCTTGGTCAGGATGGCGTTGAAGTCGGTCGACTTGTCGGTGGTGAATTCGTGGCCCACGATGGTGGCGCCGGCAGCCTTGGCCGACTTCTCGAACTCTTCTGCGACGCCCTGGCCGTAGGCGGTGCGGTCGTCGATCACGGCGATGTTCTTGCCCTTGAGCGTGTCGACCGCGTACTTGCCCAGCGTGCCGCCGAGTTGCGTGTCGTCAGCCACCACGCGGAACGTGGTCTTGAAGCCTTGACGCGTGTACTTGGGGTTCGTGGCCGAAGGCGAGATCTGCGGAATGCCGGCGTCGCTGTACAGCTTGGAGGCGGGGATGGTGGTGCCCGAGTTCAGGTGGCCGACCACGCCGTTGACCTTTTCGTCGACGAGCTTCTGGGCCACTGCGGTGCCCTGCTTCGGATCGCCAGCGTCGTCTTCGGCGACCAGTTCGAACTTGGCGGTCTTGTCGCCGATCTTCACGCCCTTGGCGTTCAGGTCTTCGATGGCCATCTTGGCGCCCATTTCGTTGTCCTTGCCCAGGTGGGCGATAGGACCGCTGGTAGGTGCAACGTGGCCGATCTTGACGACCAGCGTGTCCCCGGCAGGTGCTGGTGCAGGCGCGGCGGCCGGAGCAGCGGCCGTTGGCGCGGGCGCTGCAGCGGGAGCAGCGGCTTCTTCTTTCTTGCCGCAAGCCACAAGCGTGATTGCAGCCAGTGCGACCGCAGTCCATTTCAATTGCATGAGAACCTCCAGAACTTGGATGAAAAGAATAAAAAACCGGTCGTGTGATCCGGGCGGCTAGACCTCGCAAGTTTCGCGCCGCGGACCAGCGGCACCCTCACGCCCTTCCGACCTGCGGCGCAGTTTAGCCGAGGATTTATGCGCCGGAAGCTGGCGTAGACCCTGTGTTTTCGCTGAGTTCGGCGGCCATTGCCTCGATCACCAGCGCACGCAGAACGGCTTCGATTTCATTGCGCAAACGCGGCACCATTGCGTCGAGTTGATGCTGAACGGCAGCTGACACGGTGTCGCTCAAACGCTCTTCCAAAGAGAGGTCGACACGCTGCAGCACACGATGCAGAAGTTGCTCCTCGAGGCTGACGATTTCGGCCTGCGAGAACTGCGCGGCAGGCGGCAACGCCATGGTGCTTGCCGGGTCGGGCTGCGCTGCCGGCGCGGCCTGCGGCGGCTCTGGCCTCGCGGGCTCCGCCGGGATCTCGAGCACCGTGGTGAGGGTGGGAACGAAACGGGGCGGCGTGCGCAGCGTGCTGGCCATGTCAGGAACTCTTTGCGAAGTCGTGCGGCTGGATGGCGTAGCCGCGGTCGGCGTAGTGGCGCCAGCGCGAGCGGCCGACCTGGCGGTCGTTGCCTTCGTCGCTCACGATGTCGATGAGGCGCTCATAGCGCTCGAAGCCGGCCGGCACCTCGAGCCCGAGGTTCACCAGCATCTCGCGGTGCGGCAACGTCGCCACGTCGGCGCCGTCGGAAGAAAGAACGACGGGCGTGCGCGCCAGCACGTGGGCCGGCGCGTCACCGCGGCAATGCGCGACGAAGTCGACCGGCGAGAGCTGCCAGAGCGCGGCATCCACCACGTCGAGCGCGCGCGCGTCACCCACCACCACGACGCGCAGGCCGCGCGCATTGACGGCCTTGCGAACCAGCCGGCAGGCGTAGTTCAGCTTGTCGGGCGCGTTGTAGTGGAAGCCGATTTCCGTCACTTGGCGGACCGGGCCTTCCTGGCCGGGGCCTTGGCCTGCGCGTTAGCGGCGGCACGGCTCGTGAGGTACGACACCAGCAGCCCCACCGGGCGCCCGGTCGAACCCTTGGCCGCCCCGCTCTTCCAGGCCGTGCCCGCGATGTCGAGGTGGGCCCAGGCGAAGTCGCCGGCAAAGCGCTGCAGGAACTTGGCCGCGGTAATGGCACCGCCGGCACGCCCCGCGATGTTGGCCACGTCGGCGAAGTTGCTCTTGAGGCCCTCGGCGTAGTCGTCGTCGAGCGGCAGGCGCCAGCAGCGGTCCTGCGAAGCTTCGCCGGCGGTTTCGAGCGCGGCGGCCAGCGCTTCGTCGCTGGAAAACAGGCCGCTGCGCACGCCGCCCAGCGCCACCACGCAGGCGCCCGTCAGCGTGGCGATGTCGATCACCGCGGCGGGATCGAAGCGCTTGGCGTAGGTGAGCGCGTCGCACAGGATCAGGCGGCCCTCGGCGTCGGTGTTGAGCACCTCGATGGTCTGGCCGCTCATGCTGGTGACCACGTCGCCCGGCTTGACCGAGCGGCCGTCGTTCATGTTCTCGCAAGACGGGATCAGGCCGACGACGTTGATCGCGGGCTGGATGTCGCGGAGCGCGCGGAAGGTGCCCAGCACGCTCGCGGCGCCGCACATGTCGAACTTCATCTCGTCCATTTCGGCCGCCGGCTTGAGCGAGACGCCGCCGGTGTCGAAGGTGATGCCCTTGCCCACCAGCACCACGGGGGCCTGGTCCTTGGGGCCGCCCTGGTAGCGCAGCACGATGAAGCGCAGCGGCTCGGCCGAGCCCTGGGCCACGGCCATGAACGAGCCCATGCCGAGCTTCTCGACTTCCTTCGGGCCCAGCACCTCGCACTTGATCTTCGGCAGCTTGGCCAGGTCCTTGGCGGCCTCGCCCAGCAGCGTGGGCGTGGCGTGGTTGGCGGGGCGGTTGCCCCACTCCTTGGCCAGCTCGATGCCCAGCACGGTGGCACGGGCATCGTTGAAAGCGCCGGTAACAGCCGTTGCGTCATTCACGCCGACCGTCAGTTGCCGGATGCTGCGCGGCTCGGCCTTCGACTTGGTGGTGGTGTAGACATAGCTGGCGTCGGCCGCCGCCGTGACGGCGCAAGCCACCGCCGCGCCGTCCGCGGGTTGCGCGAACACCAGGACCACTCGCTTGGGCGCATGGGCCTTGGCCGCATTCACCGCCGCCGCGACGCCGCTGCGCACCGAACCGGGCTTGCCGTCGCCGATGGCCGCGAGCACCACGCGGGCCGCCACGACGTCGTCCGGACGGTAAAGCGCGAGCAGTTTTCCCGCCTTGTCGGGCAGGTCTCCGGCCTTGCGGGCACTGGCTGCCAGCACGGAAAGCGGGTCTTTGGTGGCGAGGGGAGCGCTGCCGACGAGCACGATCAGGACATCGGATTTCTCGGCTGCAGCCTGGGCGACGGTGAGGGTCTTGAGTTGAAAGTCCATAATCCTTTTTTTCCTCGAACGATGTTATTCCATTCTTCCCTACGCAAGGAGCTGTCCCGCAGCTTCGGAGCGACCCTCGTGGTTCTGGTCACCATCGTGATGACCATGATGCTCATCCGTACCCTCGGGCTCGCGTCCAAGGGCAGTGTGAACCCGCAGGAGGTGTTCCTGGTCATGGCCTACACGGTGCTCGGCTACATGCCGACCATCCTGAGCCTGAGCCTGTTCATCGCCATCGTCGGCACGCTCTCGCGCATGTACCGCGACAGCGAAATGGTGATCTGGTTCTCCAGCGGCCGCGGCCTCATGGACTTCGTGCAGCCGCTGTTCCGCTTCGCCTGGCCGGTGCTGATCCTGATCGCGGTGATGGCGCTGGTCGGCTGGCCGTGGGCCAACTCGCAGACCATCGGCATGCGCAAGCAGTACGAGCAGCGCAGCGACATCGAGCGCGTGGCGCCCGGTGAGTTCCGCGAATCCGCGGGCCGGGTGCGGGTGTTCTTCATCGACAAGGAAACGCCGGACAACTCCAAGGCCACCAACGTCTTCATCTGGTCGGTCGAGCGCAACATGCAGATCACCACCTCGGCGCGCAGCGGCAGCATCGAGAACATCGGCGATTCCCGCTATCTGCTGCTCAACAACGGGCAGCGCCTGGAACAGCCGATGGCCAACACCGGCCTGAAGATCAGCGAATTCAAGACGTACGGCACCCGCGCCGGCGGCAGCGACGGCCTCACGAACGACGCCACGCCCTCTCGCGCCCGCACCACGCTGTCGCTGCTGACCGATCCGAGCGACATGAGCCGGGGCGAACTCGCCTGGCGCATCGGCATGCTGCTGACGGCCATCAACTTCGTGCTGCTGGCGCTGAACGTCTCCGTCGCCAATCCGCGTGTCGGGCGCAGTGGCAACCTGCTGCTCGCGCTGTTCGCCTTCGTCATCTACTACAACATGCTCAACCTGGGCCAGAGCTGGATCAGCTCGGGCCGCTTCAGCATGGGCGGCTTCATGCTCGTGCTGCACGGCGGCGTGCTCCTCATCAACCTCGCGTGGTTGAGCGCGCGCCAGAACAACTGGGGCCGCCGCGCCAGGAAGGCCGGCGCCGCCGCGCCCGCGACCACAGCCAAGATCGAACCCACCGCGTGAAAACGATAAGACGCCTGATCTATGTGGAGGTACTGAAGTCCGTCGCGTTCGTGACGCTGGGCTTCCTGAGCCTCTTTTTCTTCTTCGACTTCGTCGATGAACTTCAGTCCATCGGCAAGCCGGACAGCCTGAACTACGGGCCCTTGCAGGCGCTGATCTACGTCGCCCTGCTGATCCCGAGCCACCTTTACGAGCTGCTGCCCATCACCGTGCTGATCGGCTCCATCTTCGTGATGGCGCGGCTCGCGCAGAGCTCGGAATACACCATCCTGCGCACCAGCGGCCTGGGCCCCTGGCGCGCGCTGCGCACCCTGCTGCTGCTGGGCCTGAGCTTCGTGGTGCTGACCTTCGCGGTCGGCGACTACGTGGCGCCGAACTCGGAGCGCACCGGACAACTGCTCAAGGCGCGCTACCAGGGCACCTATTCGCTGGCGGGCAACACCGGCGCGTGGCTCAAGGAAAAGCGCGGCGATGTCTCGTACGCGGTGAACGTGCTGGCCATCGACCGCGGCGGCGCGCTCAAGAGCCCGCGCATCTTCGAGTTCGACGACAAGGGCTACATCAAGACGCAGACGCTCGCGGCCTCCGCCCGCATCAGCGACGACGGCCACTGGATCCTCTCCGACGTCGACCAGCAGAAGTACGACACGCAGGGCTCGGCCGACCAGGCCCACATCGTCAGCACCAAGCTCCCCGAGCTGAACTGGCCGACCTCGCTGACCGCCGAGATGGTGTCGGTCGCCCTCCTGCGCCCCGACCGCATGAGCACGATCGACCTGTTCGACTACATCCGCCACCTCGACGCCAACGGCCAGACCGCCCAGCGCTACGAGATCGAGTTCTGGCGCAAGGTGTTCTACCCGCTGTCGTGCCTGGTGATGGTGGTGCTCGCCCTGCCCTTCGCCTACCTGCACTTCCGCCAGGCCGGCATCACGACCTACGTGTTCGGCGGCGTGATGATCGGCATCAGCTTCTTCCTGCTGAACAACGTGTTCGGCTACCTGGGCAACCTTGGCAACTGGTCTCCGTGGCTCACGGCGGCGGCGCCGGGGCTGATCTATTCGGTGATGTCGTTGACGGCATTCAGCTGGCTGGTGCTTCGGCGATGACGGCGCAGGCACGAGGAAGGCAGGTCCAGGGCATCGTGCTGCTGGCGCACGGCTCACGTGACGAGCGCTGGCGCGAACCCATCGAGGCCGTGGCCGCGCGCGTGACCAGCCGCACGCCGGACGCGCTGGTGGCCTGCGCCTACATGGAGCTGGCCGCGCCCGATCTCCCCACCGCGGTGGCGGCCCTGGTGACCGCCGGCGCCACGGCCGTCCGGCTCGTTCCGCTGTTCCTTGGCATGGGCAAGCACGCCCGCGAAGACCTGCCGCTGCAGGTCGAGGCGCTGCGCCAGCGCTGGCCCGCCATCGACATCTCGTTGGCCCGGATCGTGGGCGAAGAGCCTGAACTGGTCGACCTGCTGGCCAAAATTGCTATCAAAAGCTGAATTGCGGCAATTTCGATAGATTCCGAAGGCATAATGAATTCCGCAATAAGACGGAATTTGATATGAATCTGCATCAGTTCAAGTTTGTTCAGGAAGCCGTGCGGCGCAACCTGAACCTCACCGAAGCGGCCAAGGCGCTCCACACCTCGCAGCCCGGTGTCTCCAAGGCCATCATCGAGCTCGAGGAAGAACTGGGCGTTGAAATCTTCGCGCGCCACGGCAAGCGGCTCAAGCGCGTGACCGAGCCGGGCCAGCATGTCATTGCCAGCATCGAGCTCATCATGCGCGAGGTGGGCAACCTCAAGCGCATCGGCGAGCAGTTCAGCGCGCAGGACAGCGGCACCCTTTCCATCGCCACCACCCACACCCAGGCGCGCTACGTGCTGCCGGTGCCCGTGGCCAACCTGCGCGAGGCCTACCCGAAGGTCAACGTGAGCCTGCACCAGGGCTCGCCCGACCAGGTGGCGCGGATGGTGATCGACGAGATCGCGGAAATCGGCATCGCCACCGAATCGCTCGACGGCTACGCCGAACTGGTGACGCTGCCCTGCTACGAATGGCAGCACGTGCTGGTGCTGCCCAAGGACCATCCGCTGGCGGCCAAGGAGCGCATCTCGCTCGAAGACCTGGCCAGCGAGCCGATCATCACCTACCACCCGTCGTTCACCGGCCGCACGCGCATCGACCACGCCTTCGCGCAGAAGAAGCTCACGCCGCGCATCGCGCTCGAAGCCATCGACTCCGACGTGATCAAGACCTACGTGCGCCTCGGCCTGGGCGTGGGCATCGTGGCCGAGATGGCGGTGCGGGACGAGTCGAACGCCGACCTCGTGGTGCGCCCCATGGGCCATGTGTTCGGCCAGAATATTGCCCGCGTCGCCTTCAAGCGCAGCGCCTACCTGCGCAACTTCGTCTTCAAGTTCGCCGAGCTGCTCTCCGACCGCCTCGACCGCAACCTGATCGCCAAAGCCCTCAGCGGCCACCAACAAGATTACGAGCTGTAAACAGGATCACCCCCAGGCTTCGCGCACTTCGTGTCGCTTCGCCATCCCCCTTCCGGGGGCAACACCAGCGGCCCGGCAAAGCCGGTTCCGCGGTGTTTCCGGAAGGGGCAGCGACGAGCAAGTGGCATGCTGAATAACAGTTGAAGAAATCACGAACATCATGAGCACGTCCCCGCGCACGCCCGAAGTGGGCACCAAGCTGCCCTCCGTCGGCACCACCATCTTCACGGTCATGTCGACGCTGGCGGCCGAGAAGAACGCGGTCAACCTCGGCCAGGGCTTTCCGGACTTCAACTGCGACCCGAAGCTGCTCGAGGACGTGACGGCGGCCATGGCCGCCGGCCACAACCAGTACCCGCCGATGCCGGGCATTCCGGCGCTGCGCGAGGCCATCGCCGCCAAGATCTCTGCCCTCTACGGCCACGGCTACAGCGCGGCCACGGAGATCACCGTCACCGCCGGTGCCACGCAGGCCATCATCACGGCCATCCTGGCCGTGGTGCGCCCGGGCGACGAGGTGATCGTGCTGGAGCCCTGCTACGACAGCTACGTACCCAACATCGAGCTGGCCGGCGGCAGCGTCGTGCGCGTGCCGCTCATCCCCGGCACCTTCCGCCCCGACTTCGACAAGATCGCCGCCGCGCTCACGCCGCGCACGCGCGCCATCATCATCAACACGCCGCACAACCCGAGCGCCACCGTCTGGACCGAGGCCGAGATGCGCAAGCTCGAGGAACTGCTCGCGCCCACCGACGTGTTCGTGATCAGCGACGAGGTCTACGAGCACATGGTGTTCGACGGCGCGCGCCACGAGAGCGTGGCGCGCTTCCCGGGCCTGGCGGCGCGCAGCTTCATCGTCAGCAGCTTCGGCAAGACTTACCACGTCACCGGCTGGAAGGTCGGCTTCGTGGCGGCGCCCGCGCCGCTGATGGCCGAGTTCCGCAAGGTGCACCAGTTCAACGTGTTCACCGTGAACACGCCGATGCAGCATGCGCTCGCGCGCTACATGGCCGAGCCCGCGCCCTACCTCGAGCTGCCCGCCTTCTACCAGCGCAAGCGCGACCTGTTCGCCGCCGGCCTGGCCGAGAAAACCCGCTTCAGGCTGCTGCGCAGCGAGGGCAGCTACTTCCAGTGCGTCGACATCTCGGCGGTGAGCGAGCTTTCGGAGGCCGACTTCTGCCTCTGGCTCACGAGCGAGATCGGCGTGGCGGCGATCCCGCTGTCGGCGTTCTACGGCAACGGCTTCGACCAGCGCGTGGTGCGCTTCTGCTTCGCCAAGAGGGACGAGACGCTGCTCTCGGCCCTGGAGCGGCTCGCGCGACTCTGACGCCTGCAGAGCGCCGACGCCAGCGGTAGGACGTTGGCTGACCACCGAAGGGGCGGCTATCCGGCGCCCCGCGCGACATGGCGGGGTGAGCATGAAGGTTCATCACAACAACGCCCTGGAGAAAACATGTCGCTCTCGTTCATTCTGCTGATCGTCCTGATCCTGATACTGATTGGCGCGCTGCCGAGCTGGGGCTACAGCCGGTCCTGGGGCTATGGTCCCAGCGGCGGCGTAGGCCTGATCGTGCTGATCGTCGTCATCCTCGTGCTCATGGGACGCATATAGGAACGGCCGGCCCATGAAGAAAAAGCCCGCATCCGCGGGCTTTTTTTCGTCCGCCTCGGCGCCCCTCGGCGCTCAGGCCTGCAGCTGCGCCCAGGCCTTGTCCAGCCGCTTCACGCTCACCGGCTGCGGCGTGCGCAGTTCCTGGGCGAAGAAGCTCACGCGCAGTTCCTCCAGCAGCCAGCGGAACTCGAGCATGCGGTCGTCCACCGCGCCCTTGCGCTCGGCCACCAGGCGCCAGTAGCGCTGGTCTTGCGGCTTGAGTTCGGCGAGCTTCGCCGCGTCCCGCGCGGGGTCCGCGCGCAGCTTGTCGAGCCGCAGCACGATGGCCTTGAGGTAGCGCGCGAAGTGCTGCAGCTGCGTCCACGGCGCATCGGCGATGAAGCGCTTGCCGACCAGCCGCTGCAGCTGCTGCGCGGCGTCCTGCACCGCGTCGGGCTGGATCTTCGTGTCCTTGATCTTGCGCGCCGCGGCGGCGTATTCGACGAGGATGGCCGAGGCCAGCCGCGCCACTTCGTTCGCGATCAGCGTGAGCCGGCCACGGCCTTCGTCGAGCCGCTTCCTGAACGCGAATTCGTCGGTCGGCAGCGGCTCCTGCAGGAAGGCACGGTCGATCGCCACGTCGATGATCTGGGTGCGCAGCTCCTCCGACGTGCCCAGCGGCATGTACGCCACCGACATCTTCTGCAGGTCCGGGATGTTCTTCTCGAGGTACTTGAGCGCGTCTTTCAGCTGCAGCGCGAACAGGCGGCGCAGGCCGGCGCGGTGCTTGGCTGCGGCCACGGCCGGCTCGTCGAACACCTCGATGGTCACGGCGTCCCCTTCGTCGCGCAGCGCCGGGAAGCCGATCAGCGACTGCGAGCCGCGCCGCACTTCCATCAGTTCGGGCAGTTCGCCGAAGGTCCAGCCCGTGTAGCGCTGGCCGGCCGGCAACGCGGCGGCGGCTGATGCGCTGGCAGCCTTGGCTGGGGCCCTGGAGCCCTGTTCCGGCGAGGCTGCTTCCTTCCTGTCCGGTGACGCCTTCACGTTCAGCCCCGCCAGCGCCTGGAACGCGCCGCGCGCCTGCGCACCGAGTTCGGCCTTCAGCGCACCAAGATTGCGCCCCATGCCCAACTGACGCCCGTGCTCGTCGATCACCCGCAGGTTCATGAACAGATGCGGCGGCAGCATGTCGAGCTTGAAGTCGGCGCGCTTGACGTCGATGCTGGTCATGTCGCGCACGCGCTTGAGCAGCACGTCGGTCAGCGAGCCGGTGCCGAACAGCTCCGGCGCGGACAACTCTTCCGCCAGCTTGCCGGCCGATTCGGGCAAAGGCACCAGCCGCGAACGCGGGCGCTGCGGCAGGCTCTTGAGCAGCGCCTGGATCTTGTCCTTGAGCATGCCCGTCACCAGCCACTCGCAGCGCTCCTCGCTCACCTGGTTGAGCACGAACAGCGGCACGCTGACCGTGAGGCCGTCCTTCGCGTCGCCCGGCTCGTGCAGGTAGCTCGCGGCGCAATCCACGCCGCCCAGGCGCAGCGTCGGCGGGAACGACTGGGTCGTGATGCCCGCCGCCTGATGGCGCATCAGCTCGTCGCGCGTCAGGTAAAGCAGGCGCGGCTGCTCCCTGGAGGCGTGGCGATACCAGTTCTCGAAGGTGATGCCGCTCGCCACGTCGGCGGGCAGTTGCGCGTCGTAGAAGGCGAAGATCAGCTCGTCGTCGACCAGCACGTCCTGCCGGCGCGACTTGTGCTCCAGCCCCTCGACCTCGCGCACCAGCTTGCGGTTGGCCGTGAGGAAAGGGAACTTGCTTTCCCACTGCCCGCCCACCAGCGCCTCGCGGATGAATATTTCGCGCGCCGCGACCGGATCGACCTTGGTGAAGTCGACGCGCCGCCCGCTGTAGACCACCAGGCCGTACAGCGTGGCGCGCTCCAGCGCCGAGACCTGCGCGCCCTTCTTCTCCCAGTGCGGGTCGAGCAGCTGCTTCTTCAGCAGGTGGCCCGCCACCTGTTCGAGCCACTGCGGTTCGATGTTGGCAATGCCGCGCCCGAAGAGCCGCGTGGTCTCGACCAGTTCGGCCGCCACGATCCAGCGGCCCGGCTTCTTCTTCAGGTGCGCGCCCGGGTGCTTGTAGAACTTGATGCCGCGCGCGCCCAGGTACGCCTCGTCGTCCTCGAGCTTCCAGCCCACGTTGCCCAGCAGGCCGGCGAGCATCGACAGATGCAGCGGCTCGTAGCCCGCGGGCTCGGCGTTGAGGCGCCACTTGTGCTCGGTGACCACCGTGAGCAGCTGCGAGTGGATGTCGCGCCACTCGCGCACACGGCGGATGTTGATGAAGTTCTGGCGCAGCAGCTGCTCGTATTGGCGGTTGCTGAGCTTGTGGGTGTCGCCGTGGCCGCCGCGCGCGTCGGCGATCCACTTCCACAGCCGCAGGTAGCCGCTGAACTCGCTTTTCTCGTCGTCGAATTTCGAGTGTGCCTGGTCGGCCTGCTGCTGCGCGTCCATCGGGCGGTCGCGCACGTCCTGAACGCTGAGGGCCGAGGCGATGATCAGCACTTCTTCGAGCGCGCCGCGCGCGCGGGCTTCCAGGATCATGCGGCCCACGCGCGGGTCGAGCGGCAGCCGCGACAGCTCGGCGCCGGTGTGCGTGAGTTCGTTGGCGTCGTCGACCGCGCCAAGCTCGTTCAGCAACTGGTAGCCGTCGGCAATCGCGCGCGGCGACGGCGCCTCGAGGAACGGAAAACGCGCCACGTCGCCCAGCCGCAGCGACTTCATCCGCAGGATGACGCCAGCCAGCGACGAACGCAGGATTTCCGGATCGGTGAAGCGCGGGCGGCCCTCGAAGTCTTTCTCGTCGTACAGGCGGATGCAGATGCCGTTCGCCACCCGCCCGCAGCGCCCCGCGCGCTGGTTGGCCGCGGCCTGGCTGATCGGCTCGACCAGCAGCTGCTCGACCTTGCTGCGGAAGCTGTAGCGCTTGACGCGCGCGGTGCCGGTGTCGATCACGTAGCGGATGCCCGGCACCGTGAGCGAGGTCTCGGCCACGTTGGTGGCCAGCACGATGCGCCGCCCGTTGTGGCTTTCGAAGATGCGGTCCTGCTCGGGGCCCGACAGCCGCGCGAACAGCGGCAGCACCTCGGCGCTGCGGAACAGCGGCTGGTGGCTGACGTGGCGGCGCAGGTGGTCGGCCGCCTCGCGGATTTCACGCTCGCCGGGCAGGAAGACCAGGATGTCGCCCGCGTTGTGCGGGTCGCGCCAGAGCTCGTCGACCGCATCGGCGATGGCGTCGTTCAGGTCGTGCTCGCGCGACTCCTCGAACGGGCGGTAGCGCTGCTCCACCGGGAAGGTGCGGCCCGACACCATGATGGTCGGCGCCGGCCCCTTGGCCGAGGCGAAATGCTGCGCGAAGCGGTCGGCGTCGATGGTGGCCGAGGTGACGATCACCTTCAGGTCGGGCCGGCGCGGAAGAATCTCGCGCAGGTAGCCCAGCAGGAAGTCGATGTTCAGCGAGCGCTCGTGCGCCTCGTCGATGATGAGGGTGTCGTAGGCCTTCAGCAGCGGATCGGTCTGCGTCTCGGCCAGCAAGATGCCGTCGGTCATGAGCTTGACCGAGGCATCGCGCGACAGGCGGTCCTGGAAGCGCACCTTGAAGCCGACCACGTCGCCCAGCGGCGTCTTCAGTTCTTCGGCGATGCGCTTGGCCACCGAGCTGGCGGCGATGCGCCGCGGCTGCGTGTGGCCGATCAGCCGGCCCTTGCCCGGCTCCGCGTTGAGCTTGCCGCGCCCCAGGGCAAGCGCGATCTTGGGCAGCTGCGTGGTCTTGCCCGAGCCGGTTTCGCCGCACACGATCACGACCTGGTGCGCCGAGATGGCGGCCATGATCTCGTCGCGCCTGCCCGAGACAGGAAGCGATTCGGGGAATTCGATGCGAAGGGGTGTCGAGGTCGTCAAGGGGAAACAGTCGTCGGAACCGGCGCGGCGGGCAAACCGTCGATTATCGGTGCGAGCGGGGCGTGGCCGCCCGACTTCGGCCAGGTCAGGCAAACGCCTTTTCATGAATGCACAATCACGCCCCATGTCCACCGTCTTCAATTTCACCTTCGTGCCCTGGTTCCGCTCGGTCGCGCCCTACATCCACACGCATCGCGGTAAGACTTTCGTGGTCGGGCTGGCGGGTGAGGCGATCGCGGCGGGCAAGCTGCAGAACATCGCGCAAGACCTGGCGCTGATCCAGAGCATGGGCGTCAAGATCGTGCTGGTGCACGGCTTCCGCCCGCAGGTCAACGAACAGCTCGCGGCCAAGGGCCACGAGGCAAAGTACTCGCACGGCATCCGCATCACCGACGAAGTGGCGCTCGACTCCGCCCAGGAAGCCGCCGGCCAGTTGCGCTACGAGATCGAGGCCGCCTTCAGCCAGGGCCTGCCGAACACGCCGATGGCCGGCTCGACGGTGCGCGTGATCTCCGGCAACTTCATCACCGCGCGCCCCGTGGGCGTGGTCGACGGCGTCGACTTCAAGCATTCGGGCCTGGTGCGCAAGGTGGACGCGGCGGGCATCCGCCGCACGCTCGACTTCGGCGCGATGGTGCTCATGTCGCCCTTCGGCTTCTCGCCGACCGGCGAGGCCTTCAACCTGACGATGGAAGAAGTCGCCACCAGCGTGGCCATCTCGCTGCAGGCCGACAAGCTGATCTTCCTGACGGAGATCCCGGGCATCCGCATGGACAGCGAGCTGCCCGAAAGCGAAGACAACCCCATCGACACCGAACTGCCGCTGGACGCCGCCGAAAAGCTGCTCGCCTCGCTGCCGCCGCCGCAGAAGCCGACGGACACGGCCTTCTACCTGCAGCACTGCGTGAAGGCCTGCAAGGCCGGCGTGGAGCGCAACCACATCCTGCCCTTCGCGCTCGACGGCTCGCTGCTGCTCGAGGTCTACGTGCACGACGGCGTCGGCACCATGGTGATCGACGAGAAGCTCGAAAGCCTGCGCGAGGCCACGGTGGACGACATCGGCGGCATCCTGCAGCTGATCGAGCCCTTCGAGCGCGACGGCACGCTGGTCAAGCGCGACCGCAACGAGATCGAGCGCGACGTGGGCCACTACACGGTGATCGAGCACGACGGCGTGATCTTCGGCTGCGCGGCGCTCTACCCCTACCCCGAGGAGCGCACCGCCGAGATGGCCGCGCTCACGGTGTCGCCGCATACGCAGTCGCAAGGCGACGGCGAACGCATCCTCAAGCGCATCGAGCACCGCGCCAAGGCCATGGGCCTGGACAGCATCTTCGTGCTCACCACGCGCACCATGCACTGGTTCCTCAAGCGCGGCTTCCAGCAGGTCAACCCCGACTGGCTGCCCGAGGCCCGCAAGCGCAAGTACAACTGGGACCGCAAGAGCCAGGTTCTGGTCAAGAAGATCTGACGCGAAGGAGACCCACGATGACGCTCGCCACCGCCCTGCTGTTCGCCATCGTGGCCTTCGCCGCCATCGCCACGCCCGGCCCCACGGTGCTGCTGGCGCTGAGCAACGGATCGCGGCACGGCGTGCGGCGCGCGCTGCCGGGCATGCTCGGCGCGGTGCTTTCCGACTTCGTGCTGGTGGGCGCCGTGGCGCTCGGGCTGGGCGCGCTGCTGGCGGCGTCGGAGTTCTGGTTCTCGATGCTGAAGTGGGTCGGCGCGGTCTACCTCGCTTGGCTGGGCCTGCGCATGCTGCGCTCCAAGGGCGGCTTGCACCTGCCCACGGCCGATTCCGCCGCGTCGGTGACGGCGGGCGAAAGCCGCCGGATCTTCTTCAAGTCCTTCCTGGTGGCGGTGACCAACCCGAAGGGCTACATCTTCTGCTCGGCGCTGTTGCCGCAGTTCATCGATCCTTCGGCTGCGCAGGCACCGCAGTACCTGATCATTGCGCTGATATTCGCGGGCCTGGACATGGCCGTGATGCTGGCCTACGCCTTCGTCGGCGCCCGCGCGATCCGGCTTTTGACCGTGTCGGCCACCCGCTGGATCGACCGCGCCTGCGGCGGCATGCTGCTGGCGCTGGCCGGCTCGCTGGCCTTCTACCGGCGCGGCGCGGCCTGAGCGCCCCTGCCGCCCCCCAATATTCCCGCCTGGCCGGCCCTGCCGGCCAGGCATGTCTGCGCGTTTCTTTTTAACGGAGGAGAAGAAAGAATGAATCACTGGAACTGGAAAACTGCCCTGGGCGCGTCGCTCTTCGCGGCATCGGCACTGCTGGCCGGCTGCGGCGACAAGACGGCACCGGCCGACAAGACAGGCGCGGCCCCGCAGGCCAAAGCCGCGCCCGCCGACACCGAGCAGCAGCAGATCGAGAAATACAACATCTACGTCGACGTATCGAACAACCTGCGCACCTCCTTCCAGCAGGCGCGCGAGGAATACGTCGCGCAACAGGTTCCGCTGCTGCAGGCCAAGGCGCCGCTGACCAGCCTGCACATCCAGAACGACATCCTGATCGACCGCTCGGCGAAGAAGCTCGACACCGCCGCGGCCATCGGCGCCCCGATGCCCGAGATCGATGAATCGGCCAAGGCGTTTTCCGCCGCGCTCAAGGTGCTTTCGCCGCTGAGCCGCGAGCTCAACAACTATGCCAACTCCAAGGGCTACCTTGCCGACAACGGCGACAAGGCCCGCCAGATGAACACCGACTACCTGGCCGCGCTCACCAGCGTCGCGAAGGCCGAGGCCGCGTTCGACGACGGCCTGAGCGCCCGCGACCGGGCGCTGACCAAGGAAGCCTTCGAGAAGGCTCCGAAAGACACCGCCGCCTACTACCGCGCCGGGCTCATCTACCACGGCAAGCTCAACCACGCCGACGCCAATGCGTTGTTCGAATCGCCCAACGACCCCAAGGCGCTGGCTGCCTTCGAGGCTTCGCTGGCGCTGGTGGCCCAGTCGGCCGAGGGCTGGAGCAGGAAGATGGGCGAGCAGTCGGCCAAGAGCGGCAAGGTCTGCGACGGCGGCATGCTGAAGATCAACGAGTTCATCGGCCAGTCGCGCTCGATGGTCAAGGACATCAAGGACGGCGTGTTCAAGCGCAAGGAAAGCGGTGCGATGGCACGGCTGCCGGCGCACATGCGCAGCTCCAGCATCGTCAACTCGGCCAACCGCTACAACCAGAACTTCGCGAACATGATCGGCCAGTTCAACCACCCGCTCTGCTGACGCCCTGCCGGCCGCCATCGGCGGCACGGGCTGTCGCCGATAATCCGGGCCATGAATCCCTTGCTCTCCAGGTTGCAGCCCTATCCCTTCGAGCGGCTGAAGCAACTGTTCGCGGGCGTCACGCCCAACCCCGAATTCCCCGCCATCAGCCTGGGAATCGGCGAACCCAAGCACGCCACGCCGGCGTTCATCAAGGAGGCGCTGAGCAACAGCCTGGGCGCGCTGGCGGCCTACCCGGCCACCGCCGGCGACCTGAAGCTGCGCACCGCCTTCACCGACTGGCTCCAGACCCGCTACAGCCTGGCGCTCGACCCGGCCACCCAGGTGCTGCCGGTCAACGGATCGCGCGAGGCGCTGTTCTCGCTGGCCCAGACCGTGATCGACGCCACCGTGTCGCCGCAGCCGGTGGTGATCTCGCCCAATCCGTTCTATCAGATCTACGAGGGCGCGGCCCTGCTCTCGGGCGCCGAGCCGTACTACGCACCGAGCATTCCCGCGCGCAATTTCGCGGTCGACTGGGACAGCGTGCCCGAAGCGGTCTGGGCACGCACCCAGCTGGTGTTCGTGTGCTCGCCGGGCAACCCGACCGGCGCGGTGATGTCGCTCGACGAATGGAAGAAGCTCTTCGCCCTGTCGGACCGCCACGGCTTCGTGATCGCGGCCGACGAGTGCTACAGCGAGATCTACTTCCGCGACGAGCCCCCGCTCAGCGGCCTGGAGGCCTCGGTGAAGCTGGGCCGGCCCGACTTCAGGAACCTGATCGCGCTGACCTCGCTTTCCAAGCGCAGCAACGTGCCCGGCCTGCGCAGCGGCTTCGTGGCCGGCGACGCGGCCATCATCAAGAAGTTCCTGCTCTACCGCACCTACCACGGCAGCGCGATGAGCGGCACCGTGGCGGCGGCCAGCATCGCGGCCTGGGGCGACGAGGCCCACGTGGTCGAGAACCGCGCCATGTACCGCGCCAAGTTCGCGGCCGTCACGCCGCTGCTCGAACCGGTGCTCGACGTGCGGCTGCCCGACGCCAGTTTCTACCTCTGGGCCGGCGTGCCCCAGGTGTGGGCTGGCGACGACGAAGCCTTCGCCCGTGCGCTCTACGCTCAATACAATGTCACGGTTCTGCCGGGCAGCTATCTGGCGCGCGACACCAGCCACAGCGCCAACCCCGGCCGGGGCCGCATCCGCATGGCGCTGGTGGCCGAGACGGCCGAGTGCGTCGAGGCCGCCGAGCGCATCGTCCGCTTCTGCAACGACAACACGGCCGGCCGCCGCTGAACCGCGCCCCGGCTCCCATTTTTCACACGAGACCTTCTCCATGACCCAGCAACTGCAACAAATCATCGACGCCGCGTGGGAAGACCGCGCCAACATCTCGCCCTCCGCCTCGTCGGCCGAAGTGCGCGACGCCGTCGATCACGTCATCACCGAACTCAACAACGGCAAGCTGCGCGTGGCCACCCGCGAAGGCGTGGGCCAGTGGACCGTGCACCAGTGGATCAAGAAGGCCGTGCTGCTGTCGTTCCGCCTGAAGGACAACGAGCAGATCCAGGCCGGCTCGCTCGGCTTCTACGACAAGGTGCCGACCAAGTTCTCGCACCTGTCGGCCAGCGAGCTGAAGGAATCGGGCGTGCGCATCGTGCCGCCGGCGGTGGCCCGCCGCGGCAGCTACATCGCCAAGGGCGCGATCCTGATGCCCTCGTACGTGAACATCGGCGCCTACGTGGGCGAGGGCTCCATGGTCGACACCTGGGCCACCGTGGGTTCCTGCGCGCAGGTCGGTGCCAACGTGCACCTGTCGGGCGGCGTGGGCCTGGGCGGCGTGCTCGAGCCCCTGCAGGCCAACCCGACCATCATCGAGGACAACTGCTTCATCGGCGCGCGCTCCGAAGTGGTCGAAGGCGTGATCGTCGAAGAGAACTCGGTGCTCGGCATGGGCGTGTACATCGGCCAGAGCACCCCGATCTTCAACCGCGACACCGGCGAAATCTCCTACGGCCGCGTGCCGAGCGGCAGCGTGGTCATCAGCGGCAACCTGCCCAAGAAGACCAAGTCGGGCCAGGACTACAGCACCTACGCCGCGATCATCGTCAAGACGGTCGACGCGCAGACCCGCTCCAAGACCAGCCTGAACGACCTGCTGCGAGACTGACCGCTCCCCCGGAGCGAGCGCCTTTCCGCCCGAGAGAACAACAGCACCCGAGGAGAGAGACCGATGAACATGATGGAGCGAATCCTTCGCCTGATGGCCGAGCGCAGGGCCTCCGACATCTATCTGTCGGCCCACTCCCCGGTGCTGATCCGCATCAACGGCAACTGCGTGCCCATCAACGCGCAGGTGCTGCCGCCCACGGCGCCGCTGGCGCTGCTGTCCGAGGTGGCGCCTCCCGAGCGCATCCAGGAACTGGAGAGCACCGGCGAGCTCAACATGGCGCTGGCCCTCGAGGGCACCGGCAACTACCGCATCAGCGCCATGCGCCAGCGCGGCTCCTATGCGGTGGTGGTGCGCTATATCAGCCACACCATTCCGCGCTTTGCCGACCTGAACCTGCCCGACATCCTGAAGACGCTCATCATGGAACGCCGCGGGCTGATCCTGATGGTGGGCGCCACGGGCGCGGGCAAGACCACCACGCTGGCCTCGATGCTGGACTACCGCAACGAGAACGCCAGCGGCCACATCATCACGGTCGAAGAGCCGATCGAGTTCACCTTCACCAACAAGAAGTCGGTGGTGAACCAGCGCGACGTGGGCAGCGACACCGCCTCGCTGCATGTCGCGCTGAAGAACGCGCTGCGCCAGGCGCCCGACGTGATCCAGATCGGTGAAATCCGCGACCGCGAGACCATGACGGCCGCCATCGCCTACGCGCAGTCGGGCCACCTGTGCGTGGCCACGCTGCACGCCAGCAACAGCTACCGCGCGCTCAACCGCATCCTGGGCTTCTATCCGGTCGAGGTGCGCGCCACGCTGCTGGGCGACCTGGGCGGCGCGCTGCGCGCCGTGATCTCGCAGCGCCTGCTGCGCACCCAGGCCGGCAGCCGGGTGCCCGCGGTCGAGGTCATGCTCAACACCGCGCTGGTGGCCGAACTCATCGAAAAAGGCGACTTCTCCGGCGTCAAGGAAGCCATGGAGAAGTCGATGGCCGAGGGCTCGCAGACCTTCGAGGAAGACATCGCCCGCCTCATCACCGAAGAGCGCGTGACCCGCGAAGAAGGCCTGGCCCAGGCCGACTCGCCCACCAACCTGCTGTGGCGCCTGCAGAACCGCGCCGCGCCCAAGGCGGCGGCCGACGACCGCAGCCTGACCGACCAGGTCGACGAACCCACCTTCACGGACATCACGCTCGACGTCCGCTTCTAGTTTCAGCGCCCCTCCCTCCGCCCTCCGACATGTCCCGCACCCTCCAGCTCGCCGAACAACTCATCTCGCGTCCCTCGGTCACTCCCGACGACGCGGGCTGCCAGCAGATCCTCGGCGAACGGCTGGCGCAACTGGGCTTCACGCTGGAGACCATCGAGAGCGGCCCGGCGGACTTCCGCGTGACCAACCTCTGGGCCGTGCGCCGCCCGGCCGACACCGCAGCTGCCACCAGGACGCTGGTGTTCGCCGGCCACACCGACGTGGTGCCCACCGGCCCCGTCGAGCAATGGACCAGCCACCCGTTCACGCCCACGCACCGCGACGGCAAGCTCTACGGCCGCGGCGCCTGCGACATGAAGACCTCGGTGGCCGCATTCGTCACCTCGATCGAAGAATTCCTGCAGGCCGTGCCGCAGCCCCGGCTCACCCTGGCCCTGCTGCTCACCAGCGATGAGGAAGGCCCCGGCGTCGACGGCACGGTCGTCGTCTGCAATGCGCTGGCCGCGCGCGGTGAGGTCATCGACTACTGCATTGTCGGCGAGCCCACGGCCGTGGAGCGCTGCGGCGACATGATCAAGAACGGCCGCCGCGGCACCATGAGCGGCAAGCTCACTGTCAAGGGCGTGCAGGGCCACATCGCCTACCCGCACCTGGCGAAGAACCCGGTGCACGCCGTGGCGCCCGCGCTGGCCGAACTGGTGGCCATCAACGCCGCCGGCGGCTGGGACGCCGCGAGCAACCCCTACTTCCAGCCGACCAGCTGGCAGATCAGCAATTTCCACGCAGGCACCGGCGCGAGCAACGTGATCCCGGGCAGCGCGGTGATCGACTTCAACTTCCGCTTCTCGACCGAATCCACGCCCGAGTCGCTGCAGCAGCGCGTGCAAGCCGTGCTCGACGCGCACCAGGTCGACTGCACGCTGGCCTGGACCATCGGCGGCCTGCCCTTCCTGACCACGCCGGGCGAGCTCGTCACGGCCGTGCAGGGCGCCATCCGCGACGAGACCGGCATCGAGACCGAACTGTCGACCAGCGGCGGCACCAGCGACGCGCGCTTCATCGCCAAAATCTGCAGGCAGGTGGTAGAACTCGGCCCGGTGAACGCCAGCATCCACAAGATCGACGAGCACATCGACGTGGCCGAGATCGAGACGCTGAAGAACATCTACGTGCGCACGCTGAAGCAGCTAGATGCTGCGCTTGCCGCCATTGCCGCATGAGCACCGTCATCGAGCTCATCGAATCGGGCGCCGGACAGCTCGAAGCCGCCGGCGTGGCTTTCGGTCACGGCACCGCCAACGCCTTCGACGAAGCCGCCTGGCTGGTGCTGTGGCGGCTGAAGCTGCCGCTGGACGACATCGACGCCGTGGCCGACAAACCCGTGTCGCCCGCCGACGCCGCCAAGGTGGCCGCGCTGATCGACGAGCGCATCGCCAGCCGCAAGCCCGCCGCCTACCTCACGAAAGAAGCGTGGCTGCAGGGCGTGCCCTTCTACGTGGACGAGCGCGCCATCGTGCCGCGCAGCTTCATCGCCGAGCTCATTGCCGACGGCAGCATCGACTACTGGCTGGGCGAACACACGCGGCGCGTGCTCGACCTGTGCACCGGCAACGGCAGCCTGGCGGTGCTGGCCGCCCTCACCTATCCGGACGTGAGCGTGGACGCGGCCGACCTGTCGACCCCGGCGCTGGAGGTGGCGGCCATCAACGTCACCCGCCACCAGCTGGATGCGCGCGTCACGCTGATCGAGTCGGACGGGCTGAAGAACCTGCCCGGCCCCTACGACCTGGTGCTGTGCAACCCGCCCTACGTCAACAGCGCGAGCATGGCCGCGCTGCCCGCCGAATACCGCGCCGAGCCTGAACTGGCCCTGGCCGGCGGCGCAGACGGCATGGATTTCGTGCGCCAACTGTTCGCCGACGCGCCTTCGCGCATGAGCGAGCAGGCGGTGCTGGTGCTGGAAATCGGCAACGAGCGCGACTACTTCGAGGCCGCGTTTCCGCATCTCGAGGTGGTGTGGCTCGAAACCTCCGCAGGCGAAGACCAGGTGCTGCTCGTGACACGCGCGGCCCTGGCGTCGCTCACCGCGCCATGAGGGCCGGTGCCGGCGTGCGTTAGCTGCGCCAGTCCACGCCCCCCTTTCAGCCGCGTTCTCGCAGCAACTGGCTGCGAATCCCCCTTTACCGGGCGATTCCCCCGCGCCCAAGCCCCTTTTCGCCGAGCCGGAGGGGCCGGGCGGGATAATCGCCCCTACGGTTCTTTTTCATGATCACTCTCAAAAACGTCATTCTTCGCCGCAGCGCCAAGGTCCTGCTCGACGGCGCCACCGTCACCCTCAACCCCGGTGAAAAGGTCGGCCTGGTGGGTCGCAACGGCGCCGGCAAGTCGACTCTGTTCGCCCTGCTCAACGGCACGCTGCACGAAGACGGCGGCGACTTTTACGTGCCCAAGCAGTGGCGCATGGCCCAGGTGGCGCAGAACATGCCCGAGACGGACGAGTCGGCCACCGACTTCGTGGTCGGCGGCGACACCCGCCTCACCGAGCTGCGCGAGGCGCTCGCCACCATCGAGGCCGCCTACGCCGAGAACCCCGACGACGCCGACATCGGCATGCAGCTGGCCCATGCCTACACCGACCTGGCCGACGCCGGCGAGCACGACGCCGTGCCGCGCGCGCAGGCGCTGATCCTGGGCCTGGGCTTCAAGGCGCACGAGGTCGACGAGCCGGTCAACAGCTTCTCGGGCGGCTGGCGCATGCGCCTGCAGTTGGCCCGCGCGCTGATGTGCCCGAGCGACCTGCTGCTGCTCGACGAACCCACCAATCACCTGGACCTGGACGCCCTGGTCTGGCTCGAAGCCTGGCTGCAGAAGTACCCCGGCACCATGATCGTCATCAGCCACGACCGCGAGTTCCTCGACGCCGTGACCGACGTCACCCTGCACATCGCCAACGCCCAGCTCACGCGCTACGGCGGCAACTACAGCAAGTTCGAGGACATGCGCGCGCTGCAGATGGAGCAGCAGCAGCAGGCCTTCGTGAAGCAGCAGGACAAGATCGCCCACCTGCAGAAGTTCATCGACCGCTTCAAGGCCAAGGCCAGCAAGGCCAAGCAGGCGCAGAGCCGGGTCAAGGCGCTGGAGCGCATGGAGCGCGTGGCGCCGCTGCTGGCCGAAGCCGACTTCACCTTCGAGTTCAAGGAGCCCGGCAACATTCCCAACCCGATGCTGTCGATCACCAACGCGAGCTTCGGCTATGAGATCGAGAACGAAGAGCCCAAGACCATCCTGCGCGGCGTGAGCCGCTCGGTGCTGGCCGGGCAGCGCATCGGCATCCTGGGCGCCAACGGCCAGGGCAAGTCGACGCTGGTGAAGACCATCGCGCGCGAAATGGGCGCGCTGGCCGGCCAGGTGACCGAGGGCAAGGGCCTGAACATCGGCTACTTCGCGCAGCAGGAACTCGATGTGCTGCGCCCGCAGGACACCCCGCTCGAGCACATGGTGCGCATGGCGCGCGAGCTCGGCAGCAATGCCAAGGAAGCCACCGGCGAGCAGGCCCTGCGCGGCTTTCTGGGCAGCTTCAACTTCAGCGGCGACATGGTCAAGCAGCCCGTGGGCACCATGAGCGGCGGCGAAAAAGCCCGCCTCGTGCTCGCGATGATGGTGTGGCAGCGCCCCAACCTGCTGCTTCTGGACGAACCCACCAACCACCTGGACCTGGCCACCCGCGAGGCCCTGGCCGTGGCGCTGAACGAGTTCGAGGGCACGCTGATGCTGGTGAGCCACGACCGCGCGCTGCTGCGCTCGGTGTGCGACGAGTTCTGGCTGGTCGGCCGCGGCGTGGTCGGCGACTTCGACGGCGACCTGGACGACTACCAGCGCTACCTGCTCGACGAAGCCAAGCGCCTGCGCGAAGAAGCCAAGGTCGCCACGCGCGAGGCCGTCTCGGCGGCGGCCGCCGCAGCAGCCGCACCGGTGGCCGCGCCCGCCGCGCCGCAGCAGCGCAAGCAGGACGCCCAGGAGCGCCAGCAGCGCAGCGACCAGGCCAAGCCGATCAAGCGCGAGATCGCCCAGATCGACGAACGCCTGGCCGCCGCCGGCACCGAGCGCACCGCGCTCGAGGCCCGCATGAGCCAGCCGCTACCCTCCGCCGAGATTGCCGAAGCCGGCAAGCGGCTGAAGGCACTGAACGACGAAATCGGCCGCCTCGAGGAGCGCTGGCTGGCCCTGTCGGACCAGCTCGAAGCCCTCGCGGCCTGACCCAACCTGGAACCTGAAAGGGGCACTGGATGCCGTCTGCCATCGAACTGGCCCGGGGTGACGAGAAGCTCGTCGCCGCCGTGCACCGCGCGCGCCGGCTGATCGGCCGCAAGGCCCTCATGGCGGCCGCGGCCAGCGCCGTGCCCCTGCCCGGCGTCGACTGGATGGCCGACGCGGCGTTGCTCTCGCGGCTGGTGCCGCAGATCAGCGCCGAGTTCGGCCTGTCGGTCACCCAGGTCGAACGGCTCGCGCCGCACCAGCGCGAGCGCATCCAGAAAGCCGCCACCACGGTGGGCGCCCTGCTGGTGGGGCGGCTGGTCACGCGCGACCTGCTGATCCGGCTGGCCAAGCATGCGGGCGTGCGCCTGACGGCCAAGCAGGCGACCAAATACGTTCCCATCGCCGGGCAGATCGTTTCGGCGGCGCTCGGCTATGCCGCGCTGCGCGCGCTGGGCGAGCAGCACATCAAGGACTGCGTGCGCGTCAGCGCCACTCTCGCCTTAACGCCGCCCGAACCGCACGCGAGCGCCTGAGCGCATCGCCGTCCAGCAGCACCATCGCGGCCTGCAGCGCACCGGCCAGGCCGAACACGCCCGCGCCCGAAAAGGCCGGCCTCGCGGCGCACAGCCCGTAGATCAAGGACAAGGCCGACAGCAGCGCCAGCAGCACGCACAACACGCGGTCGAGGCGCGGCCCCGACGGCAATGGAAAGCGGCGCACCGCTTCACTCGCCGGCCCGCTTGCGCGGCGTGTAGACCCGGGCCGGCTGCACGAGCTGGCCCGTCACCTCCTGCTCATAGACCTTCAACAGCGCCAGGTAGTGGCGCGACATCACGTCGCGCACCCGCCCGAGGCCGATCTTGCTGATCGTCGGTTGCGGAATACCTGTTCTCGCCTCGATCTGCTTCTGCGTGAGCCCCATGGCTCTCAGCGCCTGTACCAACTCGCTTGGTTTCACGGCAATTTCCTCCCTGTTTTTCATATTCTAGAGTCCACGCAGAATATTCATTTGAGCTTAAATCCCGGCGCATGGACAGCATTGCCAGCCGCGCCCTTGCAGCGCGCAAATTCGCGAAGATGACGCAGAAGCAGGCGGAAGCCGTGTCGGGCGTCAAGCAGTCGAGCATTTCGAAGATCGAGCGCGGCGACACCAGCCGTTCGATGAGCGTGCTCGCACTGGCGCGCGCCTACCGTGCCGACCCGAACTGGCTCGACACCGGCGACGGCCCCGCGCCCTGGGACGAAGACCAGGTCCGCCCCGCACGCGACCGGGCCAACGAGCCGCCCGGCCCTTACCGCGTGACCCGCACGCCGCCCGCGGGCCCTTCGTACAACCCGCGCACGCCGCAGACCGTGCCGCTCATCGAGTGGACGGATGCCGCGCGTTGGGACAGCCGCGAAGTGTCGGACCAGCCCCGGGCCGAACGCTGGATTCCATGCATCGCCCACCACAGCCTGCAGACCTACGCGCTGCGCATGCGCGGCGACAGCATGACCGCGCCCAGCGGCCACCTCAAGAGCTACCCCGCCGAGTCGATCATCTTCGTCGACACCCAGCTCAGGACGCCGGCCGACGGCGAGCGCATCGTCGCCAGGCTGGAGGACACCGGCGAAGTCAGCTGCAAGGTCTACAAGGAAGAAGACGGGCGCCGCTGGCTGCTGCCGCTGAACCCGAGGCACGAGCCCATACGCACCGCCTTCACCATACTGGGCACGGTCATCGGCAAGTGGGAAGACGAGGACTGACCGCGCTGGCCGCACGAACGGCGGGCAAAAAAAAGCCCGCACGAAGGCGGGCTTCAAGGTGACCTGCTGGAGGAGGGAGGATCAGAGGATTGCAGGCCACAGGGAGAAACTTGAATATCGCTTGCGAACCTGCTTGCAACCTGACCTCGCCGGAATCTAATTTCCGGCTAATTCTTCTCCCGCGCCGCCTTACTTGGGCAGCAGCACCTTGTTCACGACGTGGATCACGCCGTTCGACTGGTAGACGTTGGGGATCGTCACCGTGGCGGTACCGCCCTTTTCGTCGGTGATCATGATCTTGCCGCTCTTTTCCTTGGCCACGAGCACGCCGCCGGCCACGGTCTTCAGCTCGGCGGAGCCCTTGCCGGCCTTGATTTCCTTCTTGAGCTCGGCCGCGTCGAGCTTGCCCGACACCACGTGGTAGGTCAGCACGCCGGTCAGCGCGTCCTTGTTCTCGGGCTTGAGCAGGGTGTCGACGGTGCCGGCCGGCAAGGCGGCGAAGGCCGCGTTGGTGGGAGCGAACACGGTGAACGGGCCCGGGCCCTTGAGGGTGTCGACCAGGCCCGCGGCCTTGACGGCGGCCACCAGCGTGGTGTGGTCCTTCGAATTGACGGCGTTGTCGATGATGTCCTTGGTCGGCAGCATCGGTGCACCGCCCACCATGACCGATGCCGCGATGGCCGAAACGGCACCGGCGGACATGGCGAATGCGAGAGTGACGGCTGCGAGACGATGAAGTTTGCGTTGCATGGAAATGCTCCAGGTTGTTGAATGGACCCCCGTGAAAATCGCGGCGGCTGCGATCAGTACGGCGCCATGTACACAACAGATTCGGCCCCGGCGATAAAAAGCCGGCCGCGTCCGCCCGCACTTGACGCCGCGCCGATGCATTTCGCGCCGGGTAATGCCAATTTCGTCGCGCCGGCCTCGCGGCATGAAGCGATTGCTGCGAGATTCACGAAAGAGTCAGGTCTCCCGGCGTTTCCGGGTGTACAACCGCTGCCCCATGCATATCCAAGAAAACAAAGCGTCGGAGGATCACCCCGTCGAGCCGCGCGCGGTTGCCGCGCGCCGGCTCGCCAGGTGGCCCGTTCAAGGTGCCCTGCTCGGCACCGCCCTGCTGCTGGGCGCCTGCGCGGTCGGCCCGGACTTCAAGACCCCGGAGCTGCCCGCCGCCGCCCAGGGGCCTGACTACACGCCCGCGCCAGTGCCCGCGCGCACGGCGCAGGCAGAAGGCCCGTCCGGCCAGGCACAGGAGCTGGTGGCCGGCCGCGACATCCCCGCCCAGTGGTGGGACGTGTTCCGCTCCGAGCCGCTCGACCGGCTGATCCGCGCATCGCTGGCCCAGAGCCCCACGCTCGCGTCGGCCCAGGCCGCGCTGCGCCAGGCCGAGGCCACCTACGAGGCCAGGACCGGCAGCCTGTGGCCGCAGGTCTCGGCCCAGCTCGGCGCGCAGCGCGAGCGCGCTTCCGAAATCACCAGCCAGGTGCCCGGCGGCCAGTTGCTCACGCTGTACAACGCCAGCGTCAACGTCTCCTACAACCTCGACGTGTTCGGCGGCACGCGCCGCCAGATAGAAGGCGCGCAGGCCGCCGTCGACACGCAGCGCTACCAGGTGGAGGCGGTCTACCTCACGCTCACCTCCAACCTGGTGACCACCGCCATCCGCGAGGCCTCGCTGCGCGCGCAGTTGCAGGCCGCGCGCGAAGTGCTGCAGGCGCAGACCGAGCAGCTCAACGTGATCGAAAAGCAGTTCGACACCGGCGCGATCCCCAAGTCGATCGTGCTGCAGCAGCGCACGCAGGTGGCGCAGACCCAGGCCACCCTGCCGCCCATCGAGAAGGCGCTGGCGCAAACCCGCCACCAGCTCGCGGTGTTCGCCGGGCGGCTGCCGTCCGAGGCGGGCCTGCCCGAATTCGACCTCGCCAGCCTCACGCTGCCGCAGGCGCTGCCGCTCTCGCTGCCCTCCGAACTCGCGCGCCAGCGGCCCGACGTGCGCGCCAGCGAAGCGCAGCTGCACCAGGCCAGCGCGGCCGTCGGCGTGGCCACCGCCAACCTCTATCCGCAGATCCAGCTGAGCGCGAGCTACGGCAACAACGCGCTGCGCGCGCGCGACCTGTTCACCGGCCCGACCACGCTGTGGAGCATCGGCGCCGGGCTCACGCAGCCGATCTTCAACGGCGGTGCACTGCGGGCGCAGCAACGCGCCGCGGTCGCGGCCTACGACTCGGCGGCGGCGCAGTACCGCAACACCGTGCTCGGCGCCTTCCAGAACGTGGCCGACGCGCTGCGCGCGCTGGAGCTCGACGCCATCGCGCTGCAGAACCAGGCCGCGGCCGAATCGCTCGCCAGGCAGTCGCTCGACCTGTCGACCGCGCAGTTCCGCGCCGGCGCGGTGAGCTACGTCACGCTGCTCACCGCGCAGCAGGCCTGGCTGCAGACGCACACCGCGCTGGTGCAGGCGCAGGCCGCGCGCTATGCCGACACCGCCGCGCTCTTCCAGGCGCTGGGCGGCGGCTGGTGGAACCGCGCCGAGCTGGCCAACGCGACCCTGGCGCCGACCGTGCCCGCCACGCCCGCCGCGGCAACCGCGGCCCCGGTCCGCAACTGACCCCATCGACCCCGCGACGGCACCCCACTCCCCTGCCGCCGCGCCCAACCACTCATCCATAACTCGAAGAGAAGCCTACCCATGACCCGGAGAATGATCATCATGATCGGCTGCGTGCTGCTGCTGGTCGCCGCGCTGGCGCTCGGCAAGTTCCTGCAGATCCGCGCGCTGATTGCGGCCGTGCCCAAGCCGGGTCCGCAGACCGTGTCGACCGCCGAAGTGCAGAAGCTCCAGTGGCAGTCGCAGTTCACCGCCGTCGGCACGCTCAACCCGGTGCGCGGCGCCGACCTGAGCACCGAAGTCGCGGGCCTGGTGCGCACCGTGCACTTCAAGTCGGGCCAGGACGTGAAGGCCGGCGCGCTGCTGGTCGAGCTCAATGCCGACTCCGACATCGCCCTGCTGCACTCCGCCGAAGCCGCCGCCGCGCAGGCCGCCACCGTGCTCAAGCGCGACCAGGCGCAGCTCGCGGTGCAGGCCGTGAGCCAGGCGCAGATCGACGCCGACACCAACGACCTGAAGGCCAAGCGCGCGCAGGTGGAGCAGCAGGCCGCCGTCGTGGCCAAGAAGTCGATCCGCGCGCCCTTCGCGGGCCGCCTGGGCATCAGCGGGCTCAACCCCGGCCAGTACGTGAACGCGGGCGACAAGCTGGTCACGCTGCAGACGCTGGACCCGATCTACGTCGACTTCACGCTGCCGCAGCAGCAGCTCGCAGGGCTCGCGGTCGGCCAAGTGGTGAACCTCACGGTCGACACCTTCCCGGGCCAGAGCTTCAGCGGCAAGATCAACGCGATCAGCCCCAAGGTGGACGCCGCCACGCGCAACGTGCAGGTGGAGGCCACCATCGCCAACCCCAGGCAGGTGCTGCTGCCGGGCATGTTCGCGAACGTGAAGATCGACATCGGCGGCATGCAGGAATACCTGACGCTGCCCTCCACCGCGGTGACCTACAACCCCTACGGCTCGACCGTGTACGTGGTGAAGCCGGCCGATCCGCCCAAGGCCGGCGCGCCCGGCACGCCAGGCACGCCGGCACCGGCGAGCGCCACCGACGCCTCCGGCAAGCCCCAGCTCGTGGCGCAGCAGATCTTCATCGAGACCGGCCCGACGCGCGGCGACCAGATCGCCATCGTCAAGGGGCTGCAAGCCGGCCAGGTGGTGGTGAGCAGCGGGCAGAACAAGCTGAAGAACGGCACGCCGGTCACGGTGGACAACAGCGTCAAGCCATCCAACGACCCGGCGCCGACGCCGCAGGAAAAGTGAGGCCCCGCGCATGAACTTCACCGACATCTTCATCCGCCGGCCGGTGCTGGCGATGGTGGTGAGCCTGCTGATCGTGGTGCTGGGGCTGCGAGCGCTGGCGGGCCTGCCCGTCAACCAGTACCCCAAGACCGAGAACGGCGTGGTCACCATCAGCACCGCCTACTACGGCGCGGACGCGGCCACGGTCGCGGGCTTCATCACGCAGCCGCTCGAAGCCGCCGTGTCGCAGGCGCAGGGCATCGACTACCTGTCGTCATCGAGCAGCCTGGGCGTGTCGACCATCACCGCCACGCTGCGGCTGAACTACGACTCCAACCGCGCGCTGACCGAGATCAACACGCAGGTCAATTCCGTGCGCAACCAGCTGCCGCCGCAGGCGCAGCAGCCGGTGCTCACGGTGGCCACGGGCCAGACGACCGACGCGATGTACATCGGCTTCTACAGCGACACGCTGCCCAACAACAACGTGACCGACTTCCTGGTGCGCGTGGTGCAGCCCAAGCTGAACGCCATTGCGGGCGTGCAGACCGCGGAAATCCTGGGTGCGCGCACCTTCGCGCTGCGCGCCTGGCTGGACGCGCAGAAGATGGCCGCCTTCGGCGTGACCGCCACCGACGTGAGCGCGGCGCTCTCGGCCAACAACTATCTGGCCGCCGTCGGCCAGAGCAAGGGCCAGATGGTGAGCGTGCCGCTCACGGCCGGCACCTCGCTGCACAGCGTGGACGAGTTCAAGCAGCTGTCCATCAAGAGCAGCAACGGCGCCATCGTGCGGCTGCAGGACGTGGCCAACGTGACGCTGGGCTCGGAGAACTACGACTTCAACGTGGCGTTCAACGGCGTGCGCTCGGTGTTCATCGGCATCAAGGTAGCGCCGGAGGCCAACATCCTGGACGTGGCCAAGCAGGTGCGCACCGTGTTCCCCGACCTGCAGTCGCAGCTGCCCTCGGGGCTGACGGGCAAGATCGTCTATGACTCGACCGACTTCATCAACACCTCCATCAGCGAAGTGATCAAGACGCTGGTCGAGGCGCTGGTGATCGTGACGGTGGTGATCTACCTGTTCCTGGGCAGCTTCCGCGCGGTGGTGGTGCCCGTCATTGCGATGCCGCTGTCGCTCATCGGCACCTTTTTCATCATGCTGGTGCTGGGCTACTCCATCAACCTGCTCACGCTGCTGGCGCTGGTGCTGGCGATCGGACTGGTGGTGGACGACGCGATCATCGTGGTGGAGAACGTCGACCGGCACATGCGGGAGGGCAAGTCGCCCATGCAGGCCTCGCTGCTCGCGGCGCGGGAGCTGGGCGGGCCCATCCTGGCGATGACGGTGGTGCTGGTGGCGGTGTACGTGCCCATCGGCTTCCAGGGCGGGCTGACCGGCTCGCTCTTCACCGAGTTCGCGTTCACGCTCGCCGGCTCGGTGGTGGTGTCGGGCATCGTGGCGCTCACGCTGTCGCCGATGATGTGCTCGCGCTTCTTCAAGCCGGAGCAGGACAGCGGCAAGTTCGCGATGAAGATCGAGCACATCTTCGAGCGGGTGCACCACCGCTACCAGCTCATCCTGCGCAGCGTGCTCAAGACCTGGCCGGTGATGATCGTCATGGGCGTGATCCTGGTGGCGCTGCTGTTCGTGATGTTCAAGATGTCGAAGTCGGAGCTCGCGCCCGAGGAAGACCAGGGCATCGTGCTGTCGCAGGTGGTGGGCGCGCCCACGGCCACCATCAACCAGATGCAGACGTACGCCGACCAGATCTTCAAGGTCGCGCACGACACGCCCGAATACGCGCAGCTGTTCCAGCTCACCGGCGTGCCCAGCACCAACGCGGGCATCGCCGGCGTGCTGCTCAAGCCCTGGGACGAGCGCACCCGCAGCGCGCACGACATCCAGACCGACCTGCAGAAGCGCTGGAACGGCATCGCCGGCGCCAAGGTGGTGGCCTTCCAGTTCCCGGCGCTGCCGGGCGCCTCGGGCCTGCCGGTGCAGTTCGTCATCAAGACGACCGAGCCCTTCGAGAACCTCAACACGCTCGCGCAGCAGGTCATGGACAAGGCGCGCGCCGACGGCAAGTTCTACTACATCGACGCCGACCTGAAGATCGACCTGCCGCAGGCCACCGTGGTGGTCGACCGCGACAAGATCGCCACGCTGGGCATCACCCAGCAGGACGTGGGCAACGCGATGGGCGCGGCGCTGGGCGGCGGCTACGTCAACTACTTCTCGATCTCGGGGCGCTCCTACAAGGTGATTCCGCAGGTGCAGCAGGTCGACCGGCTCAACCCGTCGGACGTGCTCAACTTCTACATCAAGACGCCCAACGGCGTGGTGCCCGCGAGCACCGTGGCGAGCCTGAAGTACTCGGTGCAGCCGGAAACGGTCAACCACTTCCAGCAGCTCAACTCGGTGACCATCCAGGGCGTGCCCAGCGGCACCCAGGGCGAGACGCTGGAGTACCTGCGCGGCGTGGTGCAGCAGCTGGCGCCCAGCGGCTATTCGGTGGACTACTCGGGCCAGTCGCGCCAGTTCGTGCAGGAGTCGGGCAACTTCGCCGTCACCTTCGTGTTCGCGCTGATCATCGTGTTCCTGGCGCTGTCGGCGCAGTTCGAGAGCTTCCGCGACCCGGTGGTGATCCTGGTGTCGGTGCCGCTCGCGCTCTTCGGCGCCATGATCTTCATCTTCTGGGGCTTCGCCTCGATGAACATCTACACGCAGGTGGGCCTGGTGACGCTGATGGGCCTCATCAGCAAGCACGGCATCCTGATCGTCGAGGTGGCCAACCGGCTGCAGAAGCAGGGCTTGAGCAAGCTCGACGCCATCGTCGAGGCGGCAGGCACCCGGCTGCGCCCGATCCTGATGACCACGGCCGCCATGGTGTTCGGCGTGCTGCCGCTGGTGATTGCCTCGGGCGCGGGCGCCGCCGGCCGCAAGGCGATGGGCATCGTGATCTTCAGCGGCCTGTCGATCGGCACGCTGTTCACGCTGTTCGTGGTGCCCGCGATGTACCTGGCCATTGCGGCGCGGCACCAGAAGGAAGACAAGGAAGACGAAAAGAAAGGCACTGCCAACGGCGCGCCGGCACTGCCGGGCAGCGTGGCGCCGGAGGCCTGAGCGCCGGGCTCATCCAGTCATCCGGCATAAAAAAGCCCGCGGTCGAGAAGGCCGCGGGCTTTTTTTTGCTTCAGTCGCAGCGGTAGAACACCTCGCCCTCCGAAACGCGCCTGGCCGGGTCTTCCGCCCCCTGGTTGGCCAGGAAGCGCATCGGCGCGCCGAAGTTGCGGCAGTAGTTCTCGGCATCCTGCGCGGTCGGCGACTTGAAGACGCCGTTGCCGAGCGGTGTGTAGCGAGGCGCCGTGCGGGTGACGCAACCTGTGGCCAATGCCGCGGCCAGGACAAGGACGGGAAGAGAAATGAAACGGTGCATCTGAGGGCAATATAAGGTGACAGCGAGCCGCAAGTAAGCCGAGCGGCTTAACCGCTTCATGGGATAGGCATGAGGGCCCCGGATTTTGCATGATGGGCCTCGATGGCTTGGCACAGCGCCCGGCCCCAACCCGGGAGCCGACGTGGCCAATCTCAACCAGGATCAACGCCTGCGACTTGCCTGCTACATCAACCTGATGGATGCCCGCCCGCTGGTCGCCGTGCACCCCACGCCCAGGCAGCGCACCGGCTTTGCCGTACCGGGAACGCACACCGGCAATATCTACGACAACGCTTGCTGGAACTGGGCGCTGACCGGGGGGACCGGCCGCATTGCAGATCCGGAAAGCGCGGTATCGATCTGGGAAGACATCATCGCGATGAACATCCTTGCCGAACCGCCCGCCGTTGCCGGAATCAATAATGTGGACGCGAACTACCCGGGCTCGGGCGCGGATTTCACGCTTCTGCGCAACAACTGGGTTGCCGCGGCTGGAGGCAACCTAGCAGCCCAAGCCACGTTCAAGGAAGCGATGCTGCGAATTGCCGCGCGCAAGAACGGCCTGACGGTATCCGTCGGCCCTTGGGCCAATGCCCCCTACTCACTGCACATGAGGACAGCCGAGTGGTACAGCTGGCACCACATGGGCATCGGCATCGAGCTTGCATACCGCGGCGCCATGCGACGCACCATCGTTCAAACCGTACCCAATACCCGCGTGTTGCACAGTTGCAGCGTGATGTGGGACGAAGGCCAGGCCGAGACCGTAATCGGGCTCAACTCGCTGAAGACCGCGCATGTCGACGTTCTCGACGAAGTGCCCGTGATGTGCTGCATCTGCAACGCTGTTCCTGTCGGCCTGCTCATGCCGACCAAAGGCTGGCACCGCTGCGGACATTGTTCAGCCGTCTATTGCCGCGTCCACAAGGCAGCGCTCATCGTGACCACGCAAAAGACGACATGGAATCCCCACACTGTGCGTACATGCAGTCGCCTGGGATGCGTCGGCCAAACGCGCCACATCTGACCGGCGACCGCCCGTTACGTTCGAAACGAAGACGGACGTCGCGGCCCGCCTTCTTCGAAGGTGGTCACTCCTCTCCGCTTCCTCAGCTCGCGTAGCGCTTTTCGAGCGCGTCCAGCTCGGGCTTGCGCACCAACCGCTGGCGCTCTGCGAAGGGCACGACCAGCGCCGGGTCTTCGTCCACGCGCCTGGTCTCGCGCAGCACCGTCAGCGCCTTCTGCATGCCCGCGACCGCGCCCTGCAGCGCCGCATTGGCGTACAGCACGATGCCGTAGCCCAGGCCGGCCAGTTCCTCGGCGCCGAAGATCGGCGTCTTGCCGCCGATCACCATGTTCATGAGCTGCGGCTTGTTCAGCCGCTTCGGCAACGCGCGGATTTCGTCGGCCGTGGTCACGGCCTCCACGAACAGGATGTCGGCGCCGGCCTCGCTGAACTTCTGCGCTCGCTCGATGGCGGCCTCGAAGCCCAGGGTGGCGGCTGCGTCGGTGCGGGCCATGATGAGCAGGTCGGCGTCGGTGCGCGCATCGACGGCGGCCTTGATCTTGTTCACCGCTTCCTCGGTGGAGATCACGTCCTTGCCCGAGAAATGGCCGCAGCGCTTGGGCGCGACCTGGTCCTCAAGCTGGATGCAGTCGGCGCCCGCGCGCTCGAGCACGCGCACCGTGTGGCGCACATTGAGCGCGTTGCCGAAGCCGGTGTCGGCATCGACGATCAGCGGCAGGCCCACGGCGTCGCGGATGCGCGCCGTGTGGTCGGCGATTTCGTGCAAGCCCATGAAGCCCTGGTCGGGCAGGCCGAACCACATGTTGGTGACGCCCGCGCCGGTGACGTAGATGGCTTCGAAGCCCAGGTCTTCGATCACGCGCGCCGACAGTGCGTTGAAGGCTCCCGGCACCAGCACGCCGCGGCGCGCCTCGGCCAGGGATCGGAGGGTCTTGCGAGTCGACATCGGTTTTTCCTGTGTATGAGTCGATGAAAAAAGAAGGGTCAGATGGCTTCGCCGGGCACGCGCACCCAGCCTTCCATCAGCACGCGGGCGCTACGGCTCATGACGGCCTTGGTCACTTGCCATTCGCCGTCGGCCAGGCGGGCCTGCGCACCCACGCGCAAGGTGCCCGAAGGATGACCGAAGCGCACGGCCTCGCGCTCGCCGCCGCCGGCCGCAAGGTTCACCAGCGTGCCCGGAATGGCGGCGGCCGTGCCGATGGCCACGGCCGCCGTGCCCATCATCGCGTGGTGCAGCTTGCCCATGGACAGCGCGCGCACCAGCAGGTCGACATCGCCCGCGCCCACCTGCTTGCCGCTGGAGGCGGTGTAGCCGGCGGGCTTTGCCACGAACGCGACCTTGGGCGTGTGCTGCCGGCCGGCCGCTTCGCCGATGTGCCTGATGAGGCCCATGCGCACCGCGCCGTGGGCGCGGATGGCCTCGAACCTGGCCAGCGCGGCGGGGTCGCCGTTGATCGCGTCCTGCAGTTCGGTGCCGGTGTAGCCGATGGCTTCGGCGTCGACGAAGATGGTCGGGATGCCGGCGTTGATCATCGTTGCCCGCAGCGTGCCGACGCCCGGGACCTCCAGCTCGTCGACCAGCTGGCCGGTGGGGAACATCGCACCGCCAGCGCCCTCTTCTTCCGCCGCCGGGTCCATGAATTCGAGCTGCACTTCGGCCGCCGGGAAGGTCACGCCGTCGAGTTCGAAGCCGCCGGTTTCCTGCACCGTGCCGTCGGTCATGGGCACGTGCGCGACGATGGTCTTGCCGATGTTGGCCTGCCAGATGCGCACCACCGCCACGCCGTTGCGCGGAACCCGCTCGGCGTCGATCAGGCCGTTGCTGATGGCGAAGGGCCCGACGGCGGCCGAGAGGTTGCCGCAGTTGCCGCTCCAGTCGACGATGGGCTGGTCGATCGACACCTGGCCGAACAGGTAGTCCACGTCGTGGCCCGGCCGCTCGCTTTTTGACAGGATGACCGTCTTGCTCGTGCTCGAGGTGGCGGCGCCCATGCCGTCGATCTGCTTGCCGTAGGGGTCGGGGCTGCCGATGACGCGCAGCAGCAGCGCGTCGCGCGCCTTGCCGGGCACCCGGGCCGCCTCGGGCAGGTCCTGCAGGCGGAAGAACACGCCCTTGCTGGTGCCGCCGCGCATGTAGGTGGCGGGAATCCTGATCTGTGGTGCGGAAGCCATGATGCGTGTGATTGTCGGGTTTGTCGGTTCAGGATGCCGAGGAGGCAGCCTTGGTCGAAGCCAGGAAGTCCTGCGCGAAGCGCTGCAGGACGCCGCCGGCTTCGTAGATCGACACTTCCTCGGCAGTGTCGAGTCGGCAGGTCATGGGCACTTCGAGCCGCTCTCCGTTGCGCCGGTGGATGACGAGCAGGAGGTCGGCGCGCGGCTTGCGCTCGCCGGTCACGTCGTAGGTCTCGGTGCCGTCCAGGCCCAGTGTCAGGCGGCTGGTGCCGGGCTTGAACTCCAGCGGCAGCACGCCCATGCCGATCAGGTTGGTGCGGTGGATGCGCTCGAAGCCCTCCGCCGCAATGGCTTCCACGCCCGCCAGCCGCACACCCTTGGCGGCCCAGTCGCGCGACGAGCCCTGGCCGTAGTCGGCGCCGGCCACGATGATGAGCGGCTGCTTGCGCTGCATGTAGGTCTCGATGGCCTCCCACATGCGCATGACCTGCCCTTCCGGCTCCACGCGCGCCAGCGCGCCAGCCCGCACCGTGCCGTCGGCGTTGCGCACCATCTCGTTCCTGAGCGTGGGGTTGGCGAAGGTGGCGCGCTGCGCGGTGAGGTGGTCGCCGCGGTGGGTGGCGTAGGAATTGAAGTCTTCCTCGGGCAGGCCCATCCTGTGCAGGTACTCGCCGGCCGCGCTGTCCATCATGATCGCGTTGGACGGCGACAGGTGGTCGGTGGTGATGTTGTCCGGCAGCACCGCCAGCGGACGCATGCCGCTGAGCGTGCGTTGGCCGGCCAGCGCGCCTTCCCAGTACGGCGGGCGGCGGATGTAGGTGGACGCGGCGCGCCAGTCGTACAGCGGCGTCACCTTCTCGCCGGTGTCGGGCTGGATGGCGAACATCGGTTCATACACCTGGCGGAAGTGCTCGGGCTTGACGCTCGACTTCACGATGGCGTCGATCTCCTCGTCGGCCGGCCAGATGTCCTTCAGGCGAATCTCCTTGCCGTCGACCACCGTCAGCACGTCTTTCTCGATGTCGAAGCGCACCGTGCCGGCAATGGCATACGCCACCACCAGCGGCGGCGAGGCAAGAAAGGCCTGCTTCGCATACGGGTGGATGCGGCCGTCGAAGTTGCGGTTGCCCGAGAGCACGGCCGTCGCGTACAGGTCGCGCTCGACGATCTCCTGCTGGATGACGGGGTCGAGCGCGCCCGACATGCCGTTGCACGAGGTGCAGGCATAGGCCACCACGCCGAAGCCGAGTTTTTCCAGCTCGCCCATGAGGCCCGCTTCCTGCAGGTACAGCGTCACGGCTTTGGAACCCGGCGCCAGCGACGACTTGACCCAGGGCTTGCGGGCCAGGCCGACGCGGTTGGCGTTGCGCGCCAGCAGCCCGGCGGCGATCACGTTGCGCGGGTTGCTGGTGTTGGTGCAGCTGGTGATGGCCGCGATGATCACCGCGCCGTCGGGCATGCGGCCCGGCTCGTCCTTCCACGGCGCGGCAATGCCACGGACCGCGAGGTCGGCGGTGGCCACGCGCGCATGCGGGTTCGACGGGCCGGCCATGTTGCGCACGACCGTGCAAAGGTCGAACTGCAGCACGCGTTCGTACTGCGCGTCTTTCAGCGCGTCGGCCCACAGGCCGGTGTGCCTGGCGTAGGTTTCGACCAGCCGCACCTGCTCGTCGGCACGGCCTGTGAGGCGCAGGTAGTCGATGGTCTGCGGGTCGATGGCGAACATGGCCGCGGTGGCGCCGTATTCGGGCGCCATGTTGGAGATGGTCGCGCGGTCGCCGAGCGTGAGGCTCGAGGCGCCCTCCCCATGAAATTCGAGGTACGCCCCCACCACCTTCGACTTGCGCAGGAACTCGGTCAGCGCCAGCACCACGTCGGTGGCCGTGATGCCAGGCTGCGGCCGGCCCGAGAGCTTCACGCCGACGATGACGGGCAGGCGCATCCACGAGGCGCGGCCGAGCATCACGTTCTCGGCCTCGAGCCCGCCCACGCCGATGGCGACAACGCCCAGCGCATCGACGTGCGGCGTGTGGCTGTCGGTGCCGACCAGCGTGTCGGGGAAGGCCACGCCGTCCTGCGCATGCACCACGGGCGACATCCGCTCCAGGTTGATCTGATGCATGATCCCGTTCCCCGGCGGGATCACCTCCATGTTCTTGAAGGCCCGCTTCGTCCACTCGATGAAGTGGAAGCGGTCTTCGTTGCGCCGGTCTTCGATGGCGCGGTTCTTCTCGAAGGCATCGGGGTCGAAGCCGCCGCACTCCACCGCCAGCGAATGGTCGACGATGAGCTGCACTGGCACCACCGGGTTCACCTGGGCCGGGTCGCCGCCCTGCCGGGCGATGGCGTCGCGCAGGCCGGCCAGGTCGACCAGCGCGGTCTGGCCGAGGATGTCGTGGCACACCACGCGCGCCGGGAACCACGGGAAATCGTGTTCCCTCTTGCCCTCGACGATCTGCGTCAGGCTCTGCCGGAGGATGGCCGGATCGCAGCGGCGCACGAGGTTCTCGGCATGCACGCGCGAGGTGTAGGGCAGCGTGGCCCAGGCGCCCGGGCGGATGGCCTCGACGGCTTCGCGCGCGTCGAAATAGTCCAGCGAGGTGCCGGGAAGCGGCTTGCGGTATTGCTTGTTCATGGGGCGGCGCTCGGGCCCGCACGTCGCGTGCGGACCTGCTTTCTCTCTTGTCTCTTCTTGTGTTTTTACTTCCGATCCTGGATCGGCGCGAACTTCAGGTCTTCCGGCCCGGTGTAGTTGGCGCTCGGCCGGATGATCTTGTTGTCGATGCGCTGCTCGATGATGTGCGCGGCCCACCCCGAGGTGCGCGCGATGACGAACAGCGGCGTGAACATGGCCGTGGGCACGCCCATCATGTGGTAGCTCACGGCGCTGAACCAGTCGAGGTTGGGGAACATCTTCTTGACCTCCCACATCACGCCCTCCAGCCGCTCGGCAATGTCGAACATCTTGGTCGAGCCGGCCTCTTCGGACAGCGACTTCGCCACGCCCTTGATGACCACGTTGCGCGGATCGCTCACGGTATAGACCGGGTGGCCGAAGCCGATCACCACTTCCTTTGCCTCCACGCGGCGGCGGATGTCGGCCTCGGCTTCGTCGGGCGAGTCGTAGCGCTTCTGGATCTCGAAGGCCACCTCGTTGGCGCCGCCATGCTTGGGGCCGCGCAGCGCACCGATGGCGCCGGTGATAGCCGAGTACATGTCGGAGCCGGTGCCGGCCACCACGCGCGCGGTGAAGGTGGAGGCGTTGAACTCGTGCTCGGCGTAGAGATTGAGCGACGTGTGCATCGCCCGCTCCCAGCTCGCCGAGGGCTTGCGTCCGTGCAGCAGGTGCAGGAAGTGCGCGCCGATCGAGTCGTCGTCGGTCTCCACGTCGATGCGCCTGCCCTGCGTCGACCAGTGGTACCAGTACAGCAGCATCGAGCCCAGCGACGCCATCAGCCGGTCGGCGATGTCGCGGGCGCCGGGCAGGTTGTGGTCTTCCTTCTCGGGGAGCATGCAGCCCAGCGACGAGACGCCGGTGCGCATCACGTCCATCGGGTGGGCGCCGGCGGGCAGTTGCTCCAGTGCTTCCTTCAGGCTCGCGGGCAGGCCGCGCATCGACTTGAGCCTGGCCTTGTAGGCGCGCAGTTCCGCCGCCGTGGGCAGCTTGCCGTGCACCAGCAAGTGCGCGATTTCCTCGAACTCGCAGACCTGCGCGATGTCGAGGATGTCGTAGCCGCGGTAGTGCAGGTCGTTGCCGGTTCGCCCGACCGTGCACAGCGCGGTGTTGCCGGCGGCCACGCCGGACAGCGCCACGGATTTCTTGGGCTTGAAGCCGGGGGCGGCGAGGGTTGCGGTGTCGTTCATGCTTCTTCCTTTTCCGGATGCGGGTGTGCTGGATATGCCTTGGGTATGCGCCTGGGCCGTCCGCTCTTGTCGACGGCGACCATCTCGAAGAAGGAGCGCAGCGCCTCGCGCGCCGGCTGCCCCGCTTGCTCGAAGGTCCCGGTGACGCTGACCGTGAGCGAACTGCGGCCCTGCCGGCTGACCCATGCGCGCAGCCGCAGCACGCTGCCGACCGGCACGGGCGCGAGGAACTGCGCGTCGCCGCAGCCGGCCATGACCACGTCGGCCTGCGCGAAGGCCCGCGCCGCCAGGAAGGCCGCCTTGGACATCAGCATCAGCGCGTTGCCGCCGAACAGCGTGCCGTAGTGGTTGGCGTGCTCCGGGAACACGATTTCCATGAGTTCGAGCGCCGTGTCCTTGTTTGTCATGGTTCGCAATTTACGCAAATGCGTGGCCATAATGAAGGGCTGAATTAGCCAATCATTGCGAATGAGAAAGCCCTCGTTTGCAAATCTTGCGAATACACAGGTTTCGCAAAACGGCGCGCATTCCGAAGGAGCTTCACGATGAGCAAGACATTCATGGGTGTGCGGCTGCGCAAGCTGCGCGCCGAACGCGGCATGACGCAGGTGGCGCTCGCCCAGGCGCTGGGCCTGTCGCCCAGCTACCTCAACCAGCTGGAGCAGAACCAGCGGCCGCTGACCGTGGCCGTGCTGCTGAAGATCAGCCGCACGCTCGGCGTCGACGTGCAGCAGTTCTCGGAAGACGAGGAAGCCCGGCTCGTCTCGAGCATGCGCGACGCGCTGGCCGACAACCCCGGCGGAGAAGCCGTCGCCCTGCCCGAGTTGCGCGAAGTGGCCTCGCAGATGCCCGCGGTGGCGCGCGCGCTGCTCGCGCTGCACCGCCGCCACCAGGAAGCCATGGAGCGCCTGGAGATCATGGCCGGCGAACTCGGCGACGGCCGGGGAGAACTGACGAACGCGCGCCCCATGCCTTTCGAGGCGGTGCGCGACTTCTTCTTCGCCCACCAGAACCACTTCGAGGAACTGGACCTGCTCGCGGAAAAGCTCGCGGACGAGGCGCGCGGCCACGGCGGCTCGCTGTCCGAATGGCTGCAGTCGCGGCTAATGAACCAGCACGGCGTGCGCGTGGTGCCCACGGACGACGACGCTATCGACAGCCAGCGCCGCTACGACCCCGCCAGCCGCGTTCTGCGCCTGTCGGGCAGCCTGGAGCCCGGCCAGCAGTCGTTCCAGCTGGCAACCCAGCTGGCGCTGCTGGAGCAGACGACGCTGATCGAATCACTGCTGCAGAGCGCCAGCTTCAACGACGCCTCCACGCACGCGCTGGCCCGCATCGGCCTGGCGAACTACTTCGCCAGCGCCGTGCTGCTGCCCTACGGCCTTTTCCTGAAGGCCGCGGAAACCCTGCGCTACGACATCGACCTGCTGGCGCGACGCTTCGGCGTCGGCTTCGAGACCATCTGCCATCGCCTGAGCGCCATGCAGCGGCCCGGGGCGCCCGGCGTGCCCTTCTTCTTCATTCGCGTGGACCGCGCCGGCAACATCTCCAAGCGGCAGTCGGCCACGCACTTCCACTTCTCGAAGACCGGCGGCACCTGCCCGCTATGGAACGTGTACGAGGCCTTCGCGCAGCCCGGGCGCGTGCTGCGGCAGCTCGCGCGCATGCCCGACGGGCGCACCTATCTGTGGGTGGCACGCACCGTGTCGCACGGGCAGCGCGGCTTCGCCTCGCCCAGCAAGACCTTCGCCATCGGCCTGGGATGCGACATTCGCCATGCGCCGCGGCTGATCTATTCCAAGGGCCTGGACCTGACCGACCAGGACGTGCCCACCCCCATCGGCATGGGCTGCAAGGTGTGCGAGCGCGTGGCCTGCCCGCAGCGGGCGTTTCCGTTCATCGGGCGGCCGCTGGACGTGAACGAGAACGAAAGCCGGTTCACGCCCTACGCCGTGGCGGATGCCTGAACCCTCCAAAAAAAAAGCAGCCCGCGCGAAGGCGGGCTGAATGGCCCCCATCTCGCAAAGGGCCTGTGGAGGGAGGTGCCCGCCGGAGGACTCGAACGGGCAACGCGATGATCGCGGCCAATCTGGGAGACTTCGTGGAGGACGCCAGCGCCGGCGGGCTCTTCGGCGGCTATTTGCGGTTCGCGCCTCTTGTCGGCATCGCGACCCGCACTTCAGCCACTGCGGCCACTTCGGCGGCGCGCGCCCGCAGCTGGCCGCAGCCGCCGTCGACATCCTGCCCCGCCGAATTGCGCAGCTTGGTCAGGATGCCGCGCTCGTGCAGCGTGCGGGCCACCTGCTCGCAGCGTTCCCACGACGGCCGGCTGAACGCCACGCCGTCGACCGCGTTGAAGGGAATCATGTTCAGCACGCAGTACTTGCCGGAAAGCAGCCGCACGATGCCGTCGATCTCGTCCTGCCCGTCGTTCACGCCTTCGAGCAGCGTCCACTGGTACTGGATCGGGTAGCCCGTGGCCCGCGCATAGCGTTCGCCTTCGGCGACCAGTTCTTCCGGCGTCATGTTCGGCGCACGCGGAAGCAGCTTCCTGCGCAGCTCGGCCTTGGTGGTATGCAGCGAAAGCGCCAGCGCGGGCCGCACGCGCTCCTGCAGCAGCCGCTCGAACACGCGCGGATCGCCCACGGTGGAGAACACCAGGTTCTTGTGGCCGACGTTGCCCACGGTGCCGAGCAGCTCGATGGCTTCCAGCACGTTGTCCAGGTTGTGCGCCGGCTCGCCCATGCCCATGAACACCACCTTGCGCACCGGCCGGCGCATGCGCGCGAGCGCCACCTGGGCAATGATCTCGGCGCTGCCCACCTGGCGCAGCAGGCCGTCGCGGCCCGTCATGCAGAACTGGCACCCGACGGCACAACCGACCTGCGAGGAAACGCAGAGGCCGTCGCGCGGCAGCAGCACGCTTTCGACGGTCTGGCCGTCCGCGAGCGCGACCAGCAGCCGCTCGGAACCGTCGGCGCCCGGGTGGACCGCATGGATGCGCGCCAGCCCGGCGAGCTCGGCTTCGATGGACGGCAGCGCTTCCATCAGCGACGACGGGAAGAAGCTCGCCGGCAGGCGCCTGCCGCTGTTGCGCGGCAGCGCATGGGACCACAGCCGCAGGATCCGCTGCTCGTGGCTGGGGCCCGCGCCGGCCTCGCGGAGTCGTCGTTTCAGTTCGTGGATTCGCATGCAATGTGGGGGCTGTAGCCCCGGATTGTGCCCGCCGGGCGCCGCGCGCCCGTCCGGTGGCAGACAATGCGCAAATGGCCCAAGGCAAACGAATTTCAGTCGATATCGGGGAAGACGCCCTCCAGACCATCAAGGCGCTGGGCGCCGCGGCCAAGCTGGCGCGCACGAGCGCCGGTGAAGGCCAAGCCGCCGCAGGGGCGCGGCTGGGGGTTCATGTGCAGACGATTGCGCGCATCGAATCGGGCGAGCCCGGGGTTTCGGTCGGGCACATGGTGGGGCTGCTGGCGCTCTATGGCATCTCGGTGAAGCTGGAAAAGCCGGGAGCGGATTGACTACTGCCCTGAACGAATTGCCAAGTGGGCAGCAGCCCATCGGGCATGCGACTTCCATACGGATCGAGGACCATTGATGCTGTCTGACCGTAACGATGCCTACAGCCTTCTGAGGAAGCTCGGCGCATCGATCCGCCTTCTGCTGCACCTCCAGTTGGTTGGAGAAGCTGCTGACGAATTGATCCATGCGCTTTCGAGCATGGGCGTCGCCTTCGATGCGAAATTGGTTGAACTGGGTGTTGCCGTGCACGATGCAGGAAAAATCGAGCACCCCGCTGAATTGGATGGCCCTGGCTCCCAGCATGAGCCATCCGGAGAACGGCTTCTTCTCACGCACCATGTCCAGCCAAAGGTCGCCCGCTGCTGCGTATCTCATGCGGCATGGAGTGCCCCTGGTGTCTGCTTCGAGGAGCGCCTGGTGGCCCTCGCTGACAAGCTGTGGAAAGGCAAACGGGAGCAGGCCCTTGAACTATGTGTCATCGACGAAGTCGCAGCGCGACTGCACTTGGATCGTTGGGACGTTTTCCCCAAACTAGATTCGATCTTCGAAGACATTGCGTCTGGAGGAGAGACGCGTCTCCAAAAGAGTTGCCTGATTTAAGGCGCCTGCAGGAAAAAAAGAGCACACCCGACCAGCCCAACCCCGCCGTCCCCAAATGGACTGCCGTCGACGCCTACTTCGCCGATAAGCTGGCCCCTCCGAAGAAGCTTCGGCAGGCGTGCCCGCACACGACGTCTCGGCCTTGGAAGGAAGGCGGTGCTGTCGCACGGCGCTGCAAACGGTCGGCGAAAAGGGCTGGGACGGGTTGCCGATTTCGGTCGTGGAATCGCAGGGGCCGCTCAGCGCAAGCCCGCCCCCTCCTCCTTCGACAGCTTGGTGAACGACAGCAGCGACAGCAACGTCATCGCTCCCACTACGCCAAATGCCGGAGAAAAATCTTCCGCCGTGAGCCGATCACCGCCGCTGCCGTTCCACCACGCGGCCAGCGTGACCAGCGTGGCGCCGAGCGTCACGCCCAGGCTCAGCGATAGCTGCTGCGCCATGCTGTTGAGCGTGGCCGCGTGGCTCATGCGTGGCTTGGGAATCTGCGAAAAGCCGAGCGTCTGCAGCGACACCATCGCCATCGAGTTCACCAGCCCGCCGAACAGCAGCGTGACAAATATCTGCACATGCGGGGTGCTCGGGCGGAAGTGGCCGTAGCTCACGTAGCAAAGGCTGGTCAGGCAGGTCGCGCCGATGAGCAGCGAGCGGAAACCGATCGTGCGGATCGCCTTGGCCATCAGGGTGCGCGTGGCCAGCGAGCCCAGCGCTGTGGCCATCGTCAGGCTGCCCGAGGCCAGCGGCGATAGCCCGAAGCCCAGCTGCAACATCAGCGGCAGCAGGAACGGCGAGGCACCGATGGCGATGCGCAGTGGCGTGCCGCCGATGATCGATGCACGGTAGGTACTGAACCGCAAGATGCCCAGGTCGATCAGCGGCGCTGCCTTGTTGCGGCTTCGCAGGTGATACACCAGCGAAACCAGCAAGCCGAAGCCCGCCATCGCCCAGATCGCCTGCACCGGCAGCAGCGACTTGCCGACCATCTCCAGGCTGCCGAGCAGCGACGTCAGGCCCACGGCCAGCAGCACGAAGCCCTCGAGGTCGAAGGGCGCGGGCGAGCTGTCTTCGGGCAGGTCGTTGATGAAGCGCAGCGCACCGGCAATCGCAAGCAGGCCGAACGGGATGTTGACGAGGAAGATCCACCGCCACGAAGCCAGCGTGACGATGGCGCCGCCGAACAGCGGACCGGCCAGCCGGCCGAACGCGGGCGGCACGGTGAACCACACCATGGCCGACACCATCTGCGCCGGCGGCACGCTGCGCAGAAGAATCAGCCGCCCCACCGGCAGCATCATCGCGCCGCCCAGCCCCTGCAGCACCCGGAACGCCACCAGCTGCGGCAGCGTCTGCGCGGCGCCGCACAAGGTCGAGCCCAGCGAGAAGAAAGCCACCGCCACGCAGAACACCCGCCTGGGCCCGAAGCGCTCGGCCAGCCAGCCGCTGACGGGAAGAAAAACCGCCAGGCTCAGCAGGTAGGAAGTGATCGCGAGGTTCAGGTGCAGCACGCTCACATCGAGCGCACTCGCGATGGTCGGCAGCGCCGTTGCCATGACCGAGGTGTCGAGGTTCTGCAGGAACAGAGGCGAGGCGACGATGAGGGGAACGATGCGGTGGCGCGGCGGCATGAGGACATTGTCAACGGCGAGCGTTGCCCCTGGCAGGTCTTGTCGGCGTGGGACCACACGGCTGTGCGCCGTGTGTCCTCACGGCGCGGCGTGCGGCGCGCTTACGGTGAGGTCTCTTCCTGATCGCACACATCCATCGCGATCCCTTCTTTGGCTTCACTTTTCTGGAGTTTCGACATGACGACGACCACCAACGACCAAGGCAAGCTCTGGGACCTCATCAAGGACACCCGCTTCGGCATGCTGACCCACCGCCACGGCGACGGCCAGCTGCACAGCCATCCCCTGACCACGCAGAACAAGGACGGCGACGACGTGCGCACGCTCTACTTCTTCGTGCCCAAGAACGGCGACATCGCGCGCCACGTCGCCAGCGACCCAGTGGTGAACATCGCGTATGCGAACACCGACGACGACAGCTACGTGTCTGTGTCGGGCAATGCCGCGCTGCTCGAAGATCAGGCAAAGAAAGAGGCGCTCTTCAACAAGATGGCGCAGGCCTGGTTCCCCAACGGCCCGACCGACCCCAACCTCGGCCTGCTCGCCGTGACCGTGGTCGGTGCGGAATACTGGGACGTGGACGACAGCAAGATGGTGCAGCTGTACAAGATGGCGAAGGCCGCCATCACGGGCGAGCCGCCGAAGGATCTCGGCGAACACAAGAAGGTCGCGCTCTGAGCAGAGCGTAGAGGGCCGCGCGCTGTTGATATTGCGAGCTGGCCCGCCGCAAAAAAAAGAGCGCTCGGCCTGTATGGCGAGCGCTCTGGAGTTCTGGTAGGACGTACTGGATTCGAACCAGTGACCAACGGATTAAAAGTCCGCTGCTCTACCAACTGAGCTAACGTCCCGGAACCATTCTTTGCTTCTTGCCGGCGTTGAATCCAGCAAAGCCTAAGATTATAGCGTGAGGTTTGAGGCGATTTTGTCGAGAACCCAACCTGCCGCACATTGGCCGAAAGTCGCAGTCACGCTGACGACCGATCCATAGCCGTGGCAGTTAAGCGAGCCATCGCCTTCGATCGCGCAAGAAGCATCGGGCGGCGCCACGCTCTCGCGGCTGAAGACGCAAGTCACGCCGATCTTGCGGCCTTCGCGTGGAGCGCCGTGCTCCTTGCGCAGGCGTTGGCGCAGTTGGGCCAGCAGCGGGTCATGCGTGACGAGCGACAGGTCGTCGATGTCGACCTTGTGTGCCTGCCGCTTGCCGCCCGCCGCGCCCACGGTGATGAAGGCGGCGCGCGATGCGCGTGCCCATGCGGCCATCGTCAGCTTGGCCTTTACCTGGTCGCATGCGTCGACGACGGCGGTCACCGGGCCGTTCGCTGCCTGCGCGGCCTCGAGCACGCTCGTCCAGTTGCCCGGCTCCACGAACTCGTCCACCGCCAGCACCCTGCAGTCCGGGTTGATCTGCGCAATGCGGTCGCGCATGGCCTCGACCTTCGCCTGGCCCACGGTCGCATCGAGCGCGTGGATCTGGCGGTTGATGTTCGATTCGGACACGTGGTCGAGGTCGACCAGCGTCAGCCGCCCGACCCCGCTGCGTGCCAGCGCCTCGACCGCCCACGACCCCACCCCGCCGATGCCGACGACCAGCACGTGCGCATTGCGGATGCGTGCCGCACCGGCCACGCCGTACAGGCGCTCCAGTCCGCCGAAGCGGCGCGCATGGTCAGGCGCCGCGGTGTCGATGACGACATCCGCGGCGGCAGGAGGAGTGGTGATCGCGGCAGTGATGATCGCGCTCAAGCGGAAAGCTCCGCCTGCATCAGCGCAAACGCGAAAGGCGTTCGCGGCCGGCTTGCGCGGCTTCCGACTGCGGGTAGGCCTTGGTCAGGTCTTCCAGCGTGCGGCGAGCAGCGCGCGTGTCCTTCAGTTCGATCTGGCAGTTCGCGATCGACAGCACGGCCTCGGGGGCCTTGGCATGGTCGGGCGCGAGCGACAGCATCGAGCGGAAATTCGCGATGGCTTCGTTGTAGTTGCGCGTGGCGTACTGGGCGTTGCCCAGCCAGAACAGCGCCGAGGCGTTGTAGCCGCTCTGCGGGTAGCGCTTGACGAATTCGGCGAACGCGGTCTGCGCCTGCGCGAACTGGCCCGAGCGGAACACACCGAGGGCGGCGTCGAAATCGGCCTTTTCCTTCGGATCGGCGTTGAACTCGCGGCCGTCCACCGACACCTTCGAAGGCTCGCTCTGCTTGAGCTTGTCGTCGAGAGTGGTCTGGCGCGACTGCATTTCGCTCACGGTGCGCGTGAGCTGCTCGTTCTGGCCGGTCATGCGCGCCAGGTCGCCTCGCATCTGCTCGATCTGGTTCTGCAGATCGAGCAGGCTGCGACGCAGTTGGCCGTTCTCGTCGGTCAGTCGCTGGTCGGTTTGCTGGCGCATGGCCTCGACGCGCTGGCGCAAGTCGAGGATGGCGCGGCGGGCCTCGTCATCCTCGAACAGTGCGGCCTGCGACCCCACCGAGACACAAAGCAAGGCGGCAGCCAGCGCCGCGCCTCGCAACACAGCGCGGTGCATCACTGGCGGTACGTGATTTCGGCGCGACGGTTCTGCGCCCAGACTTCTTCACCCGAACCCTGGACGGCCGGCTTTTCCTTGCCGAAGCTCACTGCTTCGATCTGGTTGTCGTTCACGCCCAGCAGCGTCAGTGCACGACGCACGGCTTCGGAGCGCTTCTGGCCCAGTGCCAGGTTGTATTCGCGGCCGCCGCGTTCGTCGGTGTGACCTTCGATCGACACGCGGCGCTGCGGGTTGGCCTTGAGGAAACGTGCATGACCATCGATGGCCGACTGGAACTCGGGCTTGACCGTGTAGCTGTCGTAATCGAAATAGATGATGCGCGCCACGCCCACCGGACCTTGCGCGGTGCCCGCGTTCGGATCGATGGTCACGGGAGCCACGGCGCTAGCGCCACCTTGCTGGCCGCCGGCGGTGCCGGAGCGGTCGGTCACCGGCGTTTCGTTGAGCTTCGTGCCCGACGAGCAACCGGCAATAAGAGCCACGATGGCCAGCGAATAGATCGTACGTTTCAACATTTGGAACTCCTCAAGTAAACCTAATCATTGCTTTTGAAACGGACCCCAGTCCGGTTCTCTTATGTCTCCCGCCTGCCCAGCCAGTCGTGCCTTTATTTTTCCATCCAAAGTGGTCGTCATCAGGGCCTCGCGGCCTTGCAGCTGCGTGGCGTAGACGATCAATTTGCTGTTCGGGGCAAAACTCGGGCTCTCGTCGGCGGTGGTGTCCGTGATGGCGCTGACATTGCCGGTGGCCAACTCCATCACATGGAGTTTGAATGCACCTCCCACACGGGAGATGTAGGCCAACCACCGGCCATCGCCGCTGACAGCCGGAGAAATGTTGTAGGTGCCGCTGAAGGTGACGCGCGTTGGGTTGCCGCCACCAGCGCCCATCTTGTAGATCTGCGGGGCACCGCCACGGTCGCTGACGAAGTAGATGGTGCTGCCGTCGGCCGAGAACGCCGGCTCGGTGTCGATGCTCGAGCTTTGCGTGAGGCGGCGCGGTTCCCCGCCGCCGGCCGGAATGGTGAAGAGCTGCGAGCCGCCGTCACGGCTGAGGGTGACCGCGAGCGAATTGCCGTCGGGCGCCCATGCAGGTGCGCTGTTCGACCCCTTGAAGTTCGCGAGCAGGCGGCGCTGGCCACTGGCCACGTTGTGCACGTAGACGACCGGCTTGCGCGACTCGAAGGACACATACGCCAGTTGCTGGCCGTTGGACGACCAGCAGGGCGAGATGATCGGCTCGGGGCTGGCCAGCGCGGCTTGCGCGTTCTCGCCGTCGGCGTCGGCCACCCACAGCGAATAGCGGCTGCCGGCCTTGGTGACGTAGGCGATGCGCGTCGAGAAGATGCCTTTTTCGCCGGTCAGCTTTTCATAGACGTAGTCAGCGATGCGGTGCGAAGCCAGGCGCAGGTCGCCTTGCGGCACCGTGTAGCTCTGGCCGCCGAGGTCCTGGCCCTTGACCACGTCCCACAGGCGGAAACGCACGTCGAAACGGCCGTCGGCCAGGCGGCTGACGCTGCCCACCACGAGCGAGTCGGCGGTGCGCTGCCGCCACAGCGACAGGTCGGGGCGCGATGCTTCGTCCAGCGCCTGGCCGGAAGCATCGACGCCACGGAACTGGCCGCTTCGCTCCAGGTCGGCCTGGACGATGTCGGAGATTTTCTGCGGGGAGGATTCCTGGCCCTTGAAGGGAACAAGCGCGATTGGCAGCTGCGTCAGCCCGACGCCCGACACTTCGACCCGGAACTGGGCCAGTGCAGGAAGCATGGGAGTGGCGGCAAGTGCCGCAATGAGAGTGCGGCGTGCAAATAGCGATGAAGAAGGAGTTGGAATTGGAGTTGGCAACGGCTTGTTCATGCGGTTCGGAGAGGTTTCCGGGTAAAAAGTTCTCCCCGGCTTGACGGGCCACATGTTACACACTGGTTTGGAGACGCCGTCACAAAACGTTTATCCAGCGGCGCGGTCCTACAGAATCACTTCAGGAAGCCCGAAACGGGCCCACCCGTAGAATCCGCCGCCATGCAAGCTTCCCCCGGCGGCGAGACTCCTCGCCCTCCCCTGATGCGCCGCCTGGCGCGACTCATGACCTGGTTCGGCGGCTCGCGCCAATGGTGGGCCCTTGGATTGAGCGGGGCGATGCTGGCGGCAATCACCGAGCCGCTCATGGCCGCCCTGCTCAAGCCGCTGCTCGACCGCGGCTTCACGCGCGGCGAGATGCCGCTCTGGTTCGTGCCCGCCGCCGTGCTGCTGCTGTTCGCGGTGCGCGGCATCGCCCAGTTCATTTCCCAGTACGCCCTCTCGCGCATCGCCAACGAGGGCATGCAGAAGCTGCGGCGGGTGATGTTCGAGCGCCTGCTCGGCGCCGAGCTCGCGCTGTTCGCGCGGCAGTCGGCCAGCGCGCTTTCGAACACCGTGGTCTACGAAGTACAGACCGGCGCGATGCTGCTGGTGCAGGCGCTGCTCGGCCTGTCGCGCGACGGCTTCACGCTGATCGCGCTGCTGGGCTATCTGGTCTACCTGAACTGGAAGCTCACTCTCATCGTGGCCTTCCTGGTGCCCAGCATCTCGTGGATCATGAAGGTGTTCTCCAAGCGGCTCTACCGGCTCACGCAGCAGGGCCAGCAGGCCACCGACGAGCTGGCCTACGTGGTCGAGGAAAACGTGCTCGCCCACCGCGTGGTGCGCCTGCACGGGGCCGAAGGCGCGCAGGGCCATCGCTTCGAACAGCTGAGCCAGCGCCTGAACCGCCTGGCCGTGAAATCGACCATCGCCCAGGCCGCGACCACGCCGCTCACGCAGATGATGGCCTCGCTGGCGCTGTCGGTGGTGGTGATGATCGCGCTGTGGCAAAGCGGCAAGCAGGGCTTCACCGTGGGCGGCTTCGTCGCCTACATCACGGCCATGCTGATGCTGATCGCGCCCATCCGCCGGCTGGCCGAGGTGGCCGGGCCGATCACGCGCGGACTGGCCGCGCTGGAACGCGGCCTGGTGCTGATCGACGAGGTCGCCCCGGAGTCGCAGGGCACGTTCAGCCTCGAGCACGCCGATGGCCACATCGAACTGCGCAACGTGCAGGTCAGCTACCGCGGCGACGACGAGCAGCGCGCCCTCGATGGCGTGAGCCTGACCATCCAACCCGGCCAGGTGGTGGCCTTCGTCGGACCTTCGGGTTCGGGCAAGACCACGCTGGTGAACCTGCTGCCGCGCTTCGTGCAACCCAGCAGCGGCCAGGTGCTGCTCGACGGACACGACACCAGCGAATGGCAGCTGAAGAGCCTGCGCGCGCAGTTCGCGATGGTCAGCCAGGACGTGGTGATGCTCAACGAGACCCTCGCGGCCAACGTGGCGCTGGGTTCGGAAATCGATCGCGAACGCGTGCTGCAGTGCATTGAGGCGGCCAACCTGAGCTCGCACGTGGAGAACCTGCCCCAGGGTATCGACACCGTGCTGGGCCACAACGCCACGCAGCTCTCGGGCGGCCAACGCCAGCGCTTGGCCATCGCCCGTGCGCTCTACAAGAATGCGCCGGTGTTGCTGCTCGACGAGGCCACCTCCGCGCTCGACACCGAATCGGAGCGCCTCGTGCAGGACGCCCTGCAGCGCCTGATGCAGAACCGCACCACGCTGATCGTGGCCCACCGCCTGTCGACCATCCAGCACGCGGACCGCATCATCGTGATGGAGCAAGGCCGCATTGCCGAGCAAGGCAGCCACGAGCAGCTGATGCAGCTCGACGGCCTGTATGCGCGGCTGCAGACGCTGGCGGTGCGCAGCGCGCCGCCGGGGCAAGACCCGACGCTCTGATCAGCGCAAAGCGGCCAGGGCCAGGTCAGAGCAGCACGATGTCGTACTGCCCCTGCCCGATCGCCGGCTCGGACTGCAGCGAAATCGGCTTGCCGATGAAGTCGCTCAGGCCCGCCAGGTGCTGGCTTTCCTCGTCGAGGAACAGTTCGATCACCTGCGGCGACGACACGATGCGGAACTCGCGCGGCGTGAACTGGCGCGCCTCGCGCAATATCTCCCGCATCACGTCGTAGGCCACGCTGCGCGCGGTCTTCACGATGCCCTGTCCGCCGCAGGCTGCGCAGGGTTCGCACAGCATGTGCGCCAGCGATTCACGCGTGCGCTTGCGCGTCATCTCGACCAGGCCAAGCTGCGAGAAGCCGCCAGCCGTCGTCTTCACCCGGTCGCGCGCCAGCTGCTTGCGGAATTCGGCCAGCACCTGCTCGCGGTGGTCGTCGCGCCCCATGTCGATGAAGTCGACGATGATGATCCCGCCCAGGTTGCGCAGCCGCAGCTGCCGCGCAATGGCCTGCGCCGCCTCCAGGTTGGTCTTGAAGATGGTGTCGTCGAAGTTGCGTGCGCCGACGAAGCCGCCGGTGTTCACGTCCACCGTGGTCAGTGCCTCGGTCTGGTCGACCACGAGGTAGCCGCCCGACTTGAGCTCGACGCGCCGCCCCAGCGCCTTGGCGATTTCCTCGTCGACCGAATACAGGTCGAAGATCGGCCGCTCGCCCTTGTAGTGCTGCAGCTTGCCGGCCGCCTTGGGCATGAATTCGAGGCCGAACTTCAGCAGCACCTCGAACTGCTCGCGCGAATCGATGCGGATGGTCTGCGTGTCTTCGCCCGTCATGTCTCGCAGCACGCGCTGCAGCAGGCTCAGGTCCTGGTGCAGCAGCGACATCGCCGGCATGCGCATCGAGGCGTCGCGGATGCGCGACCATGTCTTGCGCAGGTAGGCGATGTCTTCGGCCAGCTCGGGGTCGGACGAATCCTCGCCGTTGGTGCGCAGGATGAAGCCGCCGGTGTTGGCCGGCACCACGCCGCCGCTGTCGGCCGCCGCAGCCGCCTCGATCAGCGCCAGCATGCGGTTGCGCAGCGACTCGCGCTGGTCCGAAGGGATCTTCTGCGACACGCCGATGTGGTTGTCCTGCGGCAGGAACACCAGCAGCCGCCCGGCGATGCTGATCTGCGTCGACAGCCGCGCGCCCTTGGTGCCGATCGGGTCCTTGATGACCTGCACCAGCAGCGACTGGCCTTCGAACACCTGCTTCTCGATGGGCACCATCGGCCCGCCGTTGCGGTGGTCCCGTTCCGGCGCAGGCGCGCTGGGCCGCGAGCCCGGCGTGAACGGCGCCACGATGTCGGCCACGTGCAGGAAGGCGGTGCGCTCCAGGCCGATGTCGATGAAGGCCGACTGCATGCCCGGCAGCACACGCGACACCTTGCCGAGATAGATGTTGCCGACCAGCCCGCGCTCCAGCGTGCGCTCGACGTGCAGCTCTTGCACCGCGCCGTGCTCGACCAGCGCCACACGGGTCTCCTGCGGGGACCAGTTGATCAGGATGTCTTGCATGGAATTCTTGTCAGGTATTGAAACCGGCGCCACGGAGCAGCTCGGCGGTCTCGAACATGGGAAGTCCCATGATGCCCGAATAGGACCCGCTGATGTGCTCGATGAACGCAGCCGCCGCGCCCTGGATGGCATAGGCCCCGGCCTTTCCGAGCGGCTCGCCGCTTTCGGCGTAGCGGGCAACCTGCGCCTCGGTGATCTTCGCGAAGCGCACGCGCGAGACGCTGAGCGCGGCATGGCGCCGGTCGCCGTCCTGCAGGGCCACGGCAGTCAGCACGCGGTGCGTGGTGCCCGAGAGCATGGCGAGCATGCGCGCGGCATCCGCGGCGTCGTCGGGCTTGCCGAGGATGGTGCGGCCCAGCGCGACGGTGGTGTCGGCGCAGAGCACCGGCGCGCTGGCCAGCCCGCGCCGCCGCAGCCGCGCCACGGCCGCATCGAGCTTGAGGGCGGTCACGCGCTGCACATAGGAGGCCGGCGCCTCGTTCGGCAGCACCGCTTCGAGCGACTCGGCGTCTTCGTCCGCGTCGGCGAGCAGCAATGCATGGCGAATACCGAGCTGGCCGAGCAGCTGCGCACGGCGCGGGCTTTGCGAGGCGAGGTAGATGAAGTCGGACAAGGTTCAGTTCTCCTGCGAAGCTGCTGCCCGCGCCGCAGCCGGCCGGCCTGGTGGATGAAGCCGCGCAGCAGCCGCATCCCGCCCGTTGGGGCGCTTCATTCGCGGTGGTAGGGATGGCCTGCGTTCACCGACCAGGCCCGGTACAGCTGCTCGACCAGCAGTACCCGCGCCATCGCGTGCGGCAGGGTCAGGTCGGACAGCCGGATGCGCTCGTGGGCCGCGGCCTTGAAGGCCGGATCGAGTCCGTCGGGACCGCCGATGACAAGCGCGACATCGTCGCCCTCGCCTTGCCAGGACTGCAGCCGGGCCGCCAGCGCCTTGGTGGTCAGCGCGGTGCCGCGCTCGTCGAGCACGACGATGCGCATGCCGCGCGCAATGGCGCCTTCGATGCGCTCGCGCTCGGCGGCGTACAGGGTTTCGAGTGATTTGGAGCCGCGCGGCTCGGTCTTGACCGCGCGCAGCTCGAGCTTGAGTTCGGGCGGAAAGCGCTTGGCGTAGTCGTCCCAGGCAGTCTGTGCCCAATCGGGCATGCGCTGCCCGACGGCAACCACCAGCAGCTTCATGCGCGGCGGGCTGGCGCCTTCTTGGCTGCCGCCTTCTTGGCAGCGGGCTTCTTGGCCGCCGGCTTGCCGACGACCTTGACCGGCACGCGCGCCGTGGTGGAGCCGGCCTTCTTGGCGGGCGCCTTCTTCGCTGCAGTCCTGACCGCGGTCTTGGAGGCAGCCTTCTTCGCCGGTGCCTTCGCTGCCTTGGCTTCCTGCTCGGCTGCGCGGATCGCGGTCTTGGCGGCGCTCGAGCGGCGCAGCGTGGGCTCCTTGGCGGCGCCCTTCTTCTTGGTTTCCGGCTCGTCCTTGGTGGACGAACTCGTGGACGCTGCGGGCTTGGCGCCGCCGAGCTTGGCGCGCACCGGCTTGTCGCCCCAGATCTCTTCGAGGTGGTAGTACTGGCGGATGGCCGGCTGCATGATGTGCGCGACCGCGGCGCCGCAGTCCACGATGATCCACTCGCCGTTTTCCTCGCCCTCGATGCGCGGCTTGCCGAAACCGGCTTCGCGCACGGCGTCGCGCACGCTGGCGGCCAGCGCCTTGGTCTGGCGGTTCGAGGTGCCCGACGCGACGATCACGCGCTCGAACAGCGGTGAAAGATGCTCCGTGTCGAATACCTGGATGTCCTGCGCCTTGACGTCTTCGAGACCATCGATGATGGCTCGCTGGAGTTTCTGGGTGTCTTTTTTGGCGGCGGCTTCAGTGGTCATCAGGCAGAGCGGTAGAGGTGGTGTTGGTCAATATAGCGTGCAACCGTGGCCGGAACCAGCGAGGAAATGTCCACGCCAAGCGCCGCGCGCCGCCGAATCTCGGTGGCGCTGATGTCCATAGGTGGCAATTCGAGCGCCTCGAAACGCGCACCGGCCGGGAGGCCGGGCAGCATCTTCGGATCAAAACGAGCAGTGTCGCCCGTCGATAATGCGCGATACGCTACAGAAACGATAGCAATGCCGAGTATATCCTGCCAGCCATGCCAGGTCGGCAGCGCGCTTGCCTGGTCGGCTCCCATGATCAGCACGAGCTGCGCGCCGGGCTGCTCTTTCTGCAGTTCGTGCAGGGTGTCGAGCGTGTAGGTGGGACCGTCGCGCAGCACTTCGCGGCTGTCGACGACGACGGTGCCTTTCAGTCCCGCGAAGGCGAGCCGCGTCATCGCGAGGCGGTCTTCCTTCGGCGTGAGCGCCCTGCTCTTGTGCCAGGCCTGACCGGTGGGAATGACATGCAGCTCGGACAGATCGAGCTGCGCAAGCGCGGCATCGGCCAGCGCCACATGGGCGTTGTGCGGCGGATCGAACGCGCCGCCGAAGACACCGATGCGCGGCACCTTGCCGGAAGAAGAAATCACAGCCAGTCGCGCCGCACGATGAAGTCGCTGTACAGCGCGGCTTCCGGGCTGCCCGGCTCGGGCCGTTGCTGGTAGGCCCAGCTTGCCAGCGGCGGCATCGACAGCAGGATCGATTCCGTGCGCCCACCGGACTGCAGGCCGAAGTGCGTGCCGCGGTCCCACACGAGGTTGAACTCGACATAGCGTCCGCGACGGTAGAGCTGGAAGTTGCGCTCGCGCTCGGTGTAAGGCATGGCGCGGCGGCGCTCGACCACGGGCAGGTAGGCAGGCAGGAAGCCGTCGCCCACCGAGCGCATCAAGGCAAAGCCGTTCTCGAAGCCGCCTTCCGAAAAGTCGTCGAAGAAGATGCCGCCGATGCCGCGCTGCTCGTTGCGGTGCTTCAGGAAGAAATACTCGTCGCACCACGTCTTGAAGCGCGGGTATTTGTCTTCGCCGAAGGGCGCGAGCGCATCGCGGCAAACGGTGTGGAAGTGCACCGCGTCTTCCTCGAAGCCGTAGCACGGCGTGAGGTCCATGCCGCCGCCGAACCAGCAGACCGGTTCGCCGCCTTCAGGAAGTGCCGCGAGCATGCGTACGTTCATGTGGACGATCGGCACATAGGGGTTGCGCGGATGGAACACCAGCGACACGCCCATCGCCTCGAAAGGCGCGCCCGACAGCTCGGGCCGGTTCTGCGTGGCCGATGGCGGCAGCCTGGGGCCGCGCACCTGCGAGAACCCGCAGCCGGCGCGCTCGAACAGTTCCCCGCCTTCGAGGATGCAGGTCAGGCCCTGGCCCTGCAGCGGCTCACCGGGCTCTTTTTGCCAGGCGTCGCGCACGCAGGCGCCACCGTCGGCCTTTTCCACCGCTGAAATGATCGACTGCTGCAGACCGCGCAGGTAGTCGCCGACCGCCGCCGGGTTGGTTTGCTGCATCAAGCGTTGGGTGTGTTGCGCGCGTGCACGGCGCGGAATCCGATGTCCTTGCGGTATTGGGCGCCGTCGAAATTGACGCGCGCCGCCACCTCGTAGGCCCGCTGCTGCGCAAGCTTGACGCTGTCGGCCAGCACGGTCACGCAGAGCACGCGGCCGCCGCTGGTCTTGAGCTCGCCGTTTTCCAGCGTGGTGCCGGCGTGGAACACCACGGCATCGGGCGCCTCGGCCGGGATGCCGGTGATGCGGTCGCCCTTGCGCGGCGACAGCGGGTAGCCGTGCGCGGCCATCACCACGCCCAGCGCCACGCGGCGGTCCCACTGCAGCTCGACCTGGTCGAGCGTGCCGTCGGTGGCGTGCCAGAACACCTCGAACAGGTCGGACTTCAACCGCATCATGATGGGCTGCGTCTCGGGGTCGCCCATGCGGCAGTTGAATTCGAGCGTCTTCGGATGGCCGGCCGCGTCGATCATCAGGCCGGCGTACAGGAAGCCGGTGTAGGGAATGCCGTCTTTTTCCATGCCGCGGATGGTCGGCAGGATGATTTCGCGCATGGCGCGCGCATGCACCTCGGCCGTGACCACCGGCGCGGGCGAATACGCGCCCATGCCGCCGGTGTTAGGGCCTTCGTCGTTGTCGAGCAGGCGCTTGTGGTCCTGGCTGGTGGCCAGCGCGGTGACGTTCTTGCCGTCGCACAGCACGATGAAGCTGGCTTCCTCGCCCTGCAGGAATTCTTCGATGACGACGCGCGCGCCGCCCTCGTTGTGCGACACGCCAAACTTGTTGTCGACCAGCATGAAGTCGACCGCCTCGTGCGCTTCCTGCGCGGTCATGGCCACCACCACGCCCTTGCCTGCCGCCAGGCCGTCGGCCTTGACGACGATGGGCGCGCCCTTGGCGTCGATGTAGGCATGCGCCGCGGCGGCGTCGGTGAAGGCTTCGTATTCGGCCGTGGGGATCTTGTGGCGCTTCATGAACGCCTTGGAGAACGCCTTGGAGCTCTCGAGCTGCGCGGCGGCCTGCGTCGGCCCGAAGATGCGCAGTCCGTGCGCGCGGAACTCGTCGACCACGCCCGCGGCCAGAGGCGCCTCGGGGCCGACCACGGTCAGCGCGATCTTTTCCTTGATGGCCCATTCGCGCAGCGCGGCGGGCTCGGTGATGTCGATGCAGTCGTAGCGCTCGTCGCTCGCGGTGCCGCCGTTGCCCGGCGCCACGTACACGCGGCTCACCCGGGTGGCCTGCGCCAGGCGCCACGCCAGAGCGTGTTCACGGCCCCCTCCCCCAATTACCAGTACCTTCATTCGCGGGCCTTCATTTCTCGCTGTGATTCAACAAACATTCATTCGTGCCTACTCGGACAAGGAGGCGTTGTGATAAACGTCCTGCACGTCGTCCAGGTCCTCGAGCACGTCGAGCAATTTCTGCATTTTCGCGGCGTCTTCGCCGGTGACTTCGACCGGGTTCTCCGCGCGCATGGTGACTTCGGCCACCTCGGGCTTCAGGCCGGCGGCCTCGAGCGCGTTCTTGACGGCTTCGAAATCCGCGACCGCGGTGAGCACCTCGATGGCGCCGTCGTCGTCGGTGACGACGTCTTCGGCGCCGGCTTCGAGCGCCACTTCCATCACTTTGTCTTCGTCGGTGCCGGGCGCGAAGACGATCTGGCCGCAGTGCTTGAACTGGAAGGCCACCGAGCCTTCGGTGCCCATGTTGCCGCCGTGCTTGGAGAAGGCGTGGCGCACTTCGGCCACGGTGCGCACGCGGTTGTCGGTCATGGTGTCGACGATGATGGCCGCGCCGCCGATGCCGTACCCTTCGTAACGAATTTCTTCGTAGTTGACGCCTTCGAGGTTGCCGGTGGCCTTGTCGATGTTGCGCTTGATGGTGTCGATGGGCAGGTTCACGGCCTTGGCCTTTTCCACCGCCAGCCGCAGCCGGGGGTTGGAGCCCAGGTCAGCGCCGCCTGCGCGTGCCGCCACCGTGATTTCGCGAATGGCACGGGTCCAGAGCTTGCCGCGTTTTTCGTCCTGGCGGCCCTTGCGGTGCTGAATGTTTGCCCATTTGCTATGTCCGGCCATGGCTTTCTATCTCGCTGTCTTGTGTTTTCAAAGCAAGCTCCGAGTTTACTGTCCGGCGCACGCAACGCCCGGCGCCCCCCGGATTTCGCGCCCGGGCTTTTGGTGATAATCGTTCGATGACACCATCGCCTACAGGCGGCCCCGCGACACCCGTCGTCCTGCCGCCACACGCTCCCCTGCCGCTGTACTACAGCAACGAGGCAGAGCACCAGGCGTTCCTGCGTCGAATCTTCGACAACACGGCGGCCGACTACGACCGTATCGAGAGCGTGCTTGCCTTCGGCACCGGCCCCGCCTACCGCCGTGCGGCACTGCAGCAGGCGGGCCTCGCGACCGGCGCCGAGGTGCTCGACGTGGGCATCGGCACCGGCCTGGTGGCGCGCGAGGCGCTGAAGCTCATCGGTCCGGCCGGCAAGCTCGTGGGCGTGGACCCCAGCGCCGGCATGATGGACCAGGTGAAGCTGCCCGGCGTGGAGCTGGTGCAAGGCGTGGCCGAGGCCCTGCCCCGTCCCGACGCCAGCTGCGACTTCGTGAGCATGGGCTACGCCATGCGCCACATCAGCGACGTGGCCGCCGCCTTCGGCGAATTCCATCGCGTGCTGCGCCCCGGCGGGCGCGTGGTGGTGCTTGAAATTACCAAGCCCGAGGGCCGCGTCGCGACGGCGCTGCTCAAGGGCTACATGCGCGCCGTGGTGCCGCTGATCGCCCGCGTGGTCGGTCGCCGGCGGGACACCTCGGAACTGTGGCGCTACTACTGGGACACGATCGAGGCCTGCATTCCGCCCGAGCAGGTGGTGCAGACGCTGGCCGACGCGGGTTTCCGCGACGTGCGCCGGAATGCCAGCCTCGGCGTGTTCTCTGCCTATACCGCCATCAAACCAGACCACTTCGTCGAGGCAAGGTGACAGTGACAGTGCAAGTCCAGGACGCAAGCTCTTCTTCCCATCTGCGCGTGGAGCGCCTTTCGTTGCCCGACAGCCTGGCGCTGGCCGCCGGCGGCAAGGCGCCCTTCGCGGCGCTGGGCTACGGTACGCCGCACGGCGTGGCGTGGATGCCGACGGTCAATGCCCGCGTGCTCTCGCCGAACGGCGCGATGGCCGACGTGTGGCACCTGACGGCCCCGCACATTGAGTCGGGCACCACCGGCATCGCGCGCTGGCGCACCGACGGCCACTGGCTGCTGGGCGCCATCGACCTCGACGAGGCGGCCGAGAAACAAGGCCTGACCGAACTCGCGCGCCGCGCCTACAGCGACCTGTTCAAGACGCTCGACCAGGCCGGCACGCCGCACCTGCAGCGCATCTGGAACTACCTGCCGCAGATCAACGCCGACGGTGGCGGGCTCGAACGCTACCGCCAGTTCAATGCCGGCCGCCAGGAAGCCTTCCTCGAAGCCGGGCGCGCCGCCTTCGAGGGCGCGCCGGCGGCCTGCGCGCTGGGCATCCACCACGGTGCGCTGTCGATCCGCTTCCTGGCGGGCAAGCAGGCGCCGCTGCCGGTGGAAAACCCGCGTCAGGTCTCCGCCTACCGCTACCCCGAAACCTACGGCCCGCGCTCGCCGACCTTTTCGCGCGCGGCGCTGTCGGACATCGGCGACGGCAACATCGCGCTGTTCATTTCCGGCACCGCGAGCATCGTCGGGCACGAAACCGTCCATCACGGCGACGTGCTTGAGCAGACCCGCGAAACGCTGCGCAACCTGCAGGCCGTGATCACCGCCGCCAATGAGCGCGGCAGTGCGAAGTTCGCGCTGGCAGAGCTCGACTGCGTGGTGTACGTGCGGCACCCATCGGACACCGAGGCGGTGCGCGGCATCATCGAGAGCACGCTCGGCGCCGACGCGCCGATGGCGCGCCACGCCGTGTACCTGGAAGCCGACATCTGCCGCAGCGACTTGCTGGTCGAGATCGAGGCGCACACGGTCGCCGCCGGTCGATTGCGGGCCTGAATTGCCGGTGCCCGATCGCCCGACTGACTCAATGACCCGAGTGCTGCGTATTCTCACGTCGATCCCGCTTGCGTTGATGCTTTACGCACTGCTGCTTTTCCTGGGCCTGATCTCGCTGGTCTGGAATTTCGTGGCCATGCTGATCTACCCCGTGATGCCCACGCGGCCGGCCCGCGCGCTGGGCCGCATGACCATCGCGTTCGCCTACCGCATGTTCTGGTGGCTGGCGTCGGTGACGGGCATGATGCGCATCGACTCCACCTGCCTCGACCCGATGCGCAACGAGCCCGGCGTGATCTTCGTGGCCAACCATCCGACCATGCTCGACGCCCTCCTGCTGGTGGCGCGGCTGCCGCGCAGCGCCTGCATCATGAAGGCCGACCTGATGGGCAACATCTTCCTCGGCGCGGGTGCGCGGCTGGCGCGCTACATCAGCAACAAGTCGGCGCGCATGATGGTGCGGCTGGCGGTGAACGACCTGCGCAACGGCGGGCAGCTGGTGATCTTCCCCGAAGGCACGCGCACGGTGACGCCGCCGCTCAACCCATTTCGCCCCGGCGTGACGCTGATCGCCAAGCTGGCGCAGGCGCCGATCCAGACTGTGTTCATCGATACCGACTCGCCCTACCTCAGCAAGGGCTGGCCGCTGTGGCGCGTGCCGCCGCTGCCCATCGTTTTCACGCTGCGGCTGGGCAAGCGCTTTGCGGCCACGCAGGACAGCGACGTGCTGCAGGCCGAGCTGGAACACTACTTTCGCCAAAACATGGAACAGCGCGCCACCGACGCGTCCCCCGAATGCCAGACGCCTCGCGCACCCACCTTGTCCTGATTCCCAGCTACAACACGGGAGAACGCGTGTTCTCCACGGTCGAGGCCGCGCGCGCGCAGTGGAACCCGGTGTGGGTGGTGGTCGACGGCAGCGACGACGGCACGGGTGAGCGGCTGCAGCAGATGGCGGCCAACGACCCCGGCCTGCGCGTGTGGGTGCTGCCGCAGAACCAGGGCAAGGGCTCGGCGGTGCTGCACGGGCTGCGCGCCGCGCAGGACGCGGGTTTCACGCATGCGCTGACCATGGACTCCGACGGGCAGCATCCGGCGGACCTGATCCCCGCTTTCATGAAAGCCTCGCTGGACCGGCCCGAGACGATGGTGCTGGGGCGTCCGGTGTTCGATGCGAGCGCGCCGCTGTTGCGCGTGCGCGGGCGGCGCGTGTCGAACGGGTGGACGCAGCTGGAAACCCTGTTTGCCGGCGTGGGCGATTCGCTCTACGGCTTTCGCGTGTATCCCGTGGCCGACCTGATCGCGGTGATGGCGAAGCAGCCGTGGATGCGGCGCTTCGACTTCGACACCGAAGCCGTCGTTCGGCTCGCGTGGCGCGGGGTCAAGCCGGTGAACATCGATGCGCCGGTGAAATACCTGAGCGCCGAGGAAGGCGGGGTTTCGCACTTCCGCTATGGACGCGACAACGTGCTGCTGACGTGGATGCACACGCGGCTGATGGTGGAGTTCGTGCTGCGGCTGCCGGGGTTGGTGTTTCGGAAGCTGGCTGGGAAGCCGCCGTTTCAGGACTGAATCTTCGTTCTTGTTGAGTAGCGCCCGTCGCGAGCAGCGCAGGGAAGCCCGAAGGGCCGGTGACGTCGGCCGCCCAAGGGCACAGCACCCACCGCCGCACCCCAAAAGTCAAAGCGTCAGATCATCCCGCCATTGACCGAAATCACCTGCCCAGTGATGTACCCGGCCTCGTCACCAGCCAGGAAAGCAGCCAACGCAGCCACCTCTTCCGGCGTCCCGGCCCGCTTCACAGGCACCATCTGGTTGATGACCGCCGGATCGAAAACCGCATCAGCCATGGGCGAGGCAATGATCCCCGGCGCGATCGCATTCACCGTCACGCCGCGCGACGCCACCTCGAGCGACAGCGCCTTGGTCGCGCTGTTGAGCGCGCCCTTGGCTGCCGCGTAGTTGACCTGCCCCCGGTTGCCCGCGATGGCGGCGACCGACGAGATGTTCAGGATGCGCCCCCAGCGCGTGCGCATCATCGGCAGCAGCAAGGGCTGCGTGACGCGGAAGAAGCCGTTGAGCGATACGTCGATCACCTTGTGCCACTGCTCGGCGCGCATGCCCGGCAGCACCGCGTCGTCGTGCACCCCCGCGTTGTTGACGAGGATCTGGACCGGGCCGCCTTCCAGGATGCGCGCGCATGCCGCCGCGCAAGCCTCGTCGCTGCGCAGGTCGAACACATGGCACTCGGCCTTGCCGCCTTCGGCCGAGATGGCCGCGGCCAGTTGCTCGACCGCTTCCGGCCGCGAATTGGCGTGCAGCAGCACCGTGGCGCCCTCGCGCGCGAAGCGGCGGGCCATGGCCGCGCCGAGCGCGCCGCTGGCGCCGGTGATCAGGGCGCGTTTTCCTTCGAGACTCATGACGATGTGCTTTCTTCCGCGGCCAGCGGCGTGTTCAGGACCACCACGGCACGCCCCTCGGCCAGCGATCGGCCGTCGTCGGCCTTCACCGTGAATTCATAGAGAACCTGGCGGTCGTCGCCCGACAGGCGCTTCGCCCGTACCTGCAACGCGCCGTCGATGTCGTCAAGCCGCGCCACCGCCAGCTTGACGTTGCGCGCACTCGCCAGGAAGCCGGCCGACGGCTTGCTGCCCTCGGCAGCCAGCAGGCCGCCGTGCAGTGCCATCGCCTGCGCGGCGTATTCGATGGCGTTCGGCGCGAGCAGGCCACTCTCGGTGCGCAGCGGGTTGCCGGCCTGCGCGTGCGTGGTGGTGGTGCAATGGATCGCGTCGGCGTCCCAGCTTTCGAGGCGCTCCAGCAAGCACATGCTGCCGCTGTGCGGAATGCGCTGCGCGATGCCGGCGCGGTCGAGCGTCTGTGGTGCGGTCATGCGGCCTTTCTCTCTTCGAGGTCTGCCACCAGCAGCACGTTGGCAAAGGGCGTGCCCTCGCTCATCGGAATGCTGCGCACGCGAAAGCCCAGGCGGTCGAGCAATGCGGTCCATTCGGCCAGCGGCCGGCCCCAGGTCGGCGATACCTTGTGGCCGCGGATGCGCGTCACGGTGCGGTCGACCCACTGGCTGATCGCAAAGCCGCGGCGGCTCGACGCATCGCCCACGCGCAGCAGCAGGCGCGCCTGCGGGTTGCCGCCACGGCGCAGCGCGTCGCGCACGCGCGTCAGCACGCCTTGCTGCGCTTCGAGGTCCACGTAGTGCAGCACGTCGAGGATCACGACGAGGTCGCAATCCGGCAGCTCGGCCGAGCACATGTCGGCGCAGACCAGCTTGGGCGCCGGCTGCAGATGGCCGATGGACGCCTCGGCGCGCGCCACGTCCTTGGGCATCAGCTCGATGCCGGTGTAGTCGGCGCTTTCCGGCGTGGCGGACCACGACGCGGGCCAGCGGCCGCTTTTCTGCATCGCGCTCATCGATGCGAGCAGGCTGGCGAACAGGCCCTGTCCGCAGCCGATGTCGACCACGCGGCGGTGCTGTGCATCGATCAGCCCGCGCTCGAGCAGGCCGCGGAACACCGGGTCGCGACCCAGCTTGCCGCGCGCGAAATGCCAGGCGAAGCTGCCGCCCTTCTTGTAGGGAATGGTCGCGGCTTCGTGCAGCTCGCGCCACGCGTTGTCGGTGGCGCCCCGCGAAGGCAGCACCGCGCTCATGATTTCATGCCCTCGGGCAAGGTGACAGCGCGCAGTCCATCGGCGCGCAGGCGTTCGAGCAACAAGGGCAATACCTCCAGCAAAACGGGTTGTCCCGCAGCGGTGCGCGCGGCGTTGCCGTCGTGCAGCAACAGGATGTCGCGCGCCTGCAGGTTGCGGTCCAGGCGCGCCATCACCTTGGCGGCGTCGCCTTCACGCGTGTCGAAGCCGCGCCGCGTCCAGCTCACCAGCGAAAGGCCGAGGCGGTGCAGCACGGGTTCCAGGAAGGGGTTGCGCAGGCCGGCCGGCGCGCGGAAGCAGGTCGGGCGCTGGCCGGTCACGTCGCTCAGGATGTCCTGCGCGCGTGCGATCTCGGCGGCGAAGCCGCGCGGCCCGAGGAAGGAGAAGTTGTGCCGGTGCCGCGCCGTGTGGTTCTGGATGCTGTGGCCGCGCGCCACGATCTCGCGCGCCAGGGCGGGCTGCGCCAGCACGCGCTCGGCGATGCAGAAGAAGGTGGCGCGCTGGCCGTGCGCGTCGAGCAGGTCGAGCACGCGCGGCGTGACCTCGGGCTCCGGTCCGTCGTCGATGGTGATCGCCACCTCGCGGCGCGTGCCCGCCCCTTCGGGCAGGCGCGTCATGTTGGGGCCCAGCAGGCTGCTGCGCGGCGTCAGGCCGGCGCCGGTGATGAGCGCATGGTTGAGCACGATGGCGCCCACGGCCCACGGCAGCGCGCCCGGCACCAGCACGCCCGCGCCGATGGCCGCCACATGCCATGCCGCACTGGCGCGGATGGCCGGCGGCCAGGGCCAGGATTCACGAGGGGCGGAGGCGGAAGACATGGGCCCGGATTTTCCCCTCATCAACCGCGCGCGGCCTTCGAAGGCCCCACGCTGCGTGCGAATGCCGCCGACAGCAGCAGCGCCAGCAGCGCGCCCGGCGCGACCACGCGGCCGATCGAAGACAGCGCGGGAATGTCGGAAATCGCGATCAGCCCGAAGGACACCACCGTCGTCAGGTTGGCCAGCATCAGCGATGCGAGCGTGTCTTCGTCAGCCTGGCCCGTGGTGCGCAACTGGTCGAAGAACAGCGCGTAGTTGGATCCCACCGCCACGATCAGCAGCAACCCCACCAGATGCAGGATGCCCAGCGCAGCCTGCAGCACCGCCATGCCGCCCAGCGTGAGCACCACCGCGAACAGCAGCGGCTGGCACACGGCCAGCAGCCGGCGCCACGAGCGCAGGTAGATGCCCAGCAGCACCACCACCGCCAGCGCGCCCAGCAGCACCTGAACGAAAGCTTCGTGCAGGTAGCGTTGATACAGGCCGGCCAGCTCGCGGCCGACGTCGACCACCTGCACGTCGGGCAGGCCGGCCAGTGCGGTTTCGAGCCGCTTCTGGTCGAACTTGGTGCCCGGATGCAGCACCACCAGCGTGCCCCAGCCGCCGCCCGGGCGCTGGTACATCAGCGTGTTGAGCACCGAGCCCAGCGGACCACCGGCGAGGTCGGCGCGCTGCACGGGTTGCAGCTTGCGCGCCGCCTCCACTTCCTGCACGAAGGGCTCCAGGCGCGACGCCGGCAGCGGCATCCCCTTCGTCGCTTCGGCGAGATTGGCGCGCAGGACGTCGCTGGTCGGCAGGCTGGCGATGCGCGCCGCCTGGGTCTGCGCGCTCGGCAGCACCCGCGTGACGGTCTCGTAGCCCACGAGCTCGCCGCTGTCCACCAGCGCGTCGAGCCGCGCGGCCGCGGCTTCGGTGTTGCGGAGCGCGGCCTGTTCGTCGTCGCCATAGGCCACCACCAGCACACCGCCGTCGCTGGCGCCGATGTCGTTGCGCAGCATCTCGTCCATCTGCTGGGCTGCCTTGGGCACCGGGCTCATCGCGCCCAGGTCGGCGCGCCACAGGTGGCCGCCCTGCCACAGCACCAGCCCCAGCGCGGCCACGCCGAGCGCGGCCAGCGGCCAGCGCAGGCGCGGCAGGCCGCGCACCAGCGCGCCCGCGAGCTGCGCCATGTAGCGGCGCATGCCCATGCCGGTGGCGCCGTCGGGCGCCAGCATCGGCAGCACGTAGCGCGTGGCCAGCGCGGCCGACACCAGCCCGGCAATGGAGAACACCCCCAGCTGCGCCAGCCCCGGGAAGCCCGAGAACACCAGCGCCGCGAAGCCGCACACCGAAGTCAGCAACCCGAGCCGCACCGTGGGCCAGTTGAGGTCGCGCCAGCGCTGCCAGCCGGTGCCAGCCACCGCGGCGCCGCGCGCCTGGATGAGATAGTAGATGGCGTAGTCGACCGTCTCGCCGATCAGCGTGCTGCCGAAACCCAGCGTCAGGCCGTGCACCGAGCCGAACACCAGGCTCACGCTGGCGGTGCCGACCACCACGCCCGTGGCCACCGGCAGGAAGGCGATGACCAGCGCGCGCGGCGACGCAAAGGCCAGCAGCAGCAGCCCGCCCATCACGATGCCGCCCACCACCGCGAGATGGATGGCTTCGGTCTTGATCTTGTCGCGGCTCATCACCGAGAACACCGGCGGGCCGCTCAGCAGCAGCTTGGGCGCGTCGGCACCCATGCCGCGCGAGGCCGCCTCGTAGGCCGCGTTCACCCGCGCAATGGCCACGGCCTGTGCGTCGAGGTCGCCGCCGGCGGCGCGCGTGGTGGCGATCATCAGCGCGCGCGGCGCGGTGCGCGACATCCATACGCCGTCCTCGCTGCGCGGCGCGCTGGCAGGCACCAGTTCCATCGCGATGCGCTGCGTCTCGCCGGTCGGATCGCGGTCGAGCAGCGGCTTGATGACGTTGCCGGCGGGCGTACCGAGCATCGACAGCGTTTCATTGATCGCGTCGCGCAGGCCCGCGGCGGTGAACTGCCCCGGCACCACGCCCGGCGAGAGCTGGTAGCGATGCTCGAAGACCCAGGTGCCGGAGTCGCTCCAGTCGCTGACGTCGCCGTTCTGCACCAGGTCGAACAGCTGGCTCTCGCGCATGCTTTTGGCCACCGCGCGCGACACCGTGGCGCGCTGCTCGACGCTGCCGCCCTCGATGCCGAGCATCAGCGTGCGCGAGGCCACGCCGCTTTGCAGCTGCTCGATCAGCACGCGCTGGCGCACGTCGGGGCTCTTGGGCAGGAAGGCCGACAGGTCGGCGCCGATCTGCGTGCGCGCGATGACCACGGCGCCGCACACCAGCACCAGCAGCCATGCCAGCAGCACGACCGCCCTGCGCCCCCAGCTGGGCGGCCCGCCCGCCTGCCCGACGGTCACGGCGCGCCGCGGCCTGCCGCGCCAGCAGGCGCCGCGTTGGGCGCGCCCGGCGTGATGTTCATGACCGAGCGGTCACCGCCGATGAATTCCATTTCGAGGCCCAGCACGTCGCTTGCGCGGCCGCTGATGCGCATGCTGCGCACCTGGGCGGCCAGCCGGCTGTCGAGCGGCACGAGGTCGAGCGTCCATTTGCCCGCCGAGCCGGTGACGGTGCTGCGAAAGTAGCGCTGCAGGGTGGCGCCGTCGCCGGTCAGCGTGCCGCGCATGGCTTCGACCAGGCCTTGCAGCTCGGGCATGCTGTCGAGTGCCAGCGTGCGTGTGCGTCCGCCGCGCGAAAGGGTCAGCGTGTTGCCTTCGACCGCCATGGTCTCGACGCGCGGCGACAGGGTTCGGCGCACCAGCTTGTCGGGCGCGTCGAAGTTCAGCGTGCCGCTCGCGTCGAGCGGGCCTTCGAGGCCGTGCACAAAGCGTTGTTCGGTGAAGCGGGCTTCGCCGCTCTTCTGCCTGGCCAGCAGGGTCATCAGTTCGGGCAGGTCGAACGCCGCCCAGGCCGGCACGGCGCAGAAGGCCAGTGCCAGCACGAATACCTTGCAGAGCCGGTCAAGCCGCATCTTCGAGCCAGAAATCATGGAAATTGAACCAGTTGTAGGGGTGGGCGCGGCACAGCGACTCGAGCCGCGCGACATAGGCCTCCAGCGCGGCGCGGATGCGCGCTTCGCGCTCCGCCATGCCCGACATCGGCTCGCCGAAGTCGGCCAGCGCATCGAACTGCACGTCGTAACGCGCGCCGCCGCCGTAGAGGCCCGCCATGAAGAACACCTTGCGGCGCAACAGCGCCGCAAGCCGGAAGGGACCGTCATTGAAGCACGCCGGCTGCCCCAGGAACGGCAGCACGATATTGTTGCCGCGCTGGTGCTGCGCCTGGTCTTCGCTGCCCGGCAGCGTGCGGTCGGCCAGGATGCCGGCAAGGCCGCCGCCGTCGAGCCAGTCGCGCAGCGCCAGCATCGAATGCGGCCGGCCCAGCGCGATGACGTGCGGCCGCAGTTCGGGCACCGCGATGGCGTCGAGCGTGGCGTTGATGCGCCGTGCGTTGTCCGGGTACATCAGCATCGCGACGCGCAGGTCCTGCTGGCGCGTCTGCTGGCGGCAGGCGCCCAGCGCCTCGAAGCTGCCGACGTGGGCGCCGAGCAGGAAGGCGCCGCGGCCTTGGGCGAGCTCGTTGTCGATCGGCGGGGTGCCGTCGATCCTGACCTTGAAGAGATCCATGCGCCCGCGCAGGAAGTACACCCGGTCGAGCACCGTCGAGGCAAAGGCGTGCAGCAGGCGGTAGCCGTCGATCCAGCCGGCGTGCGGGCCGATGGCCCTGAACAGGTAGCGCTTGATGTGCCGCCGCTGCGCAGGCAGGAACAGCAGGAAGTAAAGGCTGATGGGCGGCAGCAGCAGGCGCGTGACATGGCGCCCGCACACCACCGCCATGAAGCAGATGAAGCGCAGCGCGAGCATGTTGCTGCGCTCGGGCGCGTGGGCCCAATCGCCCTTTTCGCCCTTTTCACTCTTTTCCCCCTTCGGCGCGGACCGGGGCGCCTGGGCCGCCTCGTTCACGGCGCGCGCTTCGACATCGGTGTGCTTCATCACGCCGACTCTTGCACGGCCGTCCATCGTCCGGTGACAGCCACCACGCCGTCGCAACGCACGTCGAAGCGCACGCCGCGTCCCGCGCCGGCCTCCGGATGCAGCTCGATCGACAGCGTGCTGCCGGGCCGCACGGGCGCCAGGAACTTGGCGGCGGCCAGCGTCGGGTTGGCGCCGAGCCGGGCGGACAGGGCCGGCACGCGCCGCACGGCCTCCAGCACTTCAGCCAGCAGCAAGGCGCCAGGCACCAGGGGCTGGCCCGGGAAATGGCCGGCAAAGACCGGGTGATCGGCCGGCACCGTTAGGGCCAGCTGCACGGGCGTGTCGTCTTCGGCGAGTTGCGCCAGCGCGAATTCGCGCAGCGCGCGCACCGTGAGCTTGCCCGTGCCCTCGCGCGGGAAGGCCTTGACCTGCACCACGCGGCGCGGCACGAAAACGGCTTCGAGCCGCTGCCGCAGCGCGGCGACGATGTCCCCCGCCGAAAGCGTGGGCGCCACCACGAAGGCCACCGGCCGCACCACGCCGTCGGCCACCTCGTCGGGCAGCCAGAAGGCGCCGTCTTCCACGCCGGGAATGCTGTTGAGGTGGTAGTTGAGGTGCGCCAGCGAGCTGCGCCGGCCCGCCACGTGGATCAGGTCGTTGGCGCGCCCGAACAGGCGGAAGCGGCGCTCGTCGAGCAGTTCGAGCACGTCGGCCATGGGCGTGGGCTCGGGAATGAAGTCGCCGCTGAAGATGAAGCGCTCGGGCCCGCCCTCCTCGCCCGGCTCGGCGTGCACGCGGATGTCGCCGAAGGTTTCCCAGACTTCGCTTTCGGTGGTGCGGCGCGTGGCGACCTGGCCCGACTCGGTGCTGCCGTAGATCTCGAGCAGCACGGCGCCCATGGCCTGCTCGGCCTGCAGCGCGAGCTGCGGCGACAGCGGCGCGGTGGCCGAGAGAATCAGGTCCACCGGCGGCAGCGCGATGCCCGACAGCAGCAGCGTCTTGAGGTGGAACGGCGTGGTCACCAGCGCGCGCGGGCGCGGCACCGAGGCCAGCGTCTGCGCCACGTCGGCGGGAAAGAACGGCCGCCCGCTTTCGAAGGCCGCGCCGCCCAGCATGGCCAGCAGCGCCGACGATTCGATGCCGTAGCTGTGCTGCACCGGCACGGTAGCGACCAGCGTCAGGCCTTCGAGCGAGGAACGCCCGAGCACGCGGCACAGCCGCTTGACCGCCACCGCCACATCGCCCACTAGCGTGCCCCAGGTCTTGGCGTGCGGCTGAGGCACGCCGGTCGAGCCCGAGGTCAGCAGGCTGACGGCGTGCAGGCCGGCCTCTATCCGGGGCACTGCAGCGTTCGGGTTGCCTTCGAGGCTGGAGCGGTCTTCGATCAGCACGCGCCGCATGCCCGGGGTCTGGAGCTTCGGGTCGTCGACGAGCGTGAACAGCCGCGGCCCGCCGGATTCGGCCAGTCGCGCCAGCGTATCGGGCCGGGCATCGGGCGGCAGCAGGCTCGCGTGGCCGCGCATCAAGGCGGCGCCCAGGCTCACGGCGAAGGCATAGCGATCGACGCACAGGTTGACCGCGGGGCCGTCGTCCGGCAGTTCCGGGGCGAAGCGGGCCACGTCGGCCAGGAATTGCCGGGCGCTCACGGGCACGCCGGCTCGCCAGGCCAGGGGCGCATCTGGGTCGCGGTCCGCGAGCAGCGGCAGGAGGGAGTTGTCTGTCGTCGTCACGCGGGCAGCGCCTGTGTCATTGGCCGCCGGCGCTGGAATCCACCGACGACGTGCCATAGAACGCACGCACCGCATCGACCAGGCGCGTACGTTCGAATTCGGGATGCAGCCGGTAGCGCACCAGGTGTTCGCCGACGAACAGCACGCCAACCATGATGGGAGACAGCACGTTGGCGAACAGCGACCAGTCGGAGAAAGGCCGCGTCAGGTAGATGGCGATGGACGCCAGCACCACGACCGCGAAGTACGCCGTCCAGATGCGCGTGAGCTGCGTGGTGTAGGCCAGCATGTGGCCCTTGAGCGGGTGCACGCGCTGGGCGAACTGGGTGATCAGCGGCAGGCCGCGGCCGCGCAGCGTGGAGCCGAACCAGCCGCACAGCAGCGCGTTGATGCCCACATGCTGGAGCACGTAGAGGCGGTTCGGGTCGCCGGCCTCACCGAGGAAGACGAGCACGAAGCCGGCAATGCCCAGCGCAACCGCGCCGGCGCAGCCCCAGGCGCCGAAGCGGCTGGCGGCAAAGCCGACGGCGGCAAGCCACAGCGGCCCCAGCAACACCACCACCGCCCACGGCTCGGTGGCGTGGAACAGCGTCATCCAGTGAGAGAGGCCGGCATAAGCGACTCCCATCAGCAGCAGGAGCGCCAATCGCCATCGAGACATGGGGTCAGGTGGCGACGCGGTGCTGGGCGACGTGGGTCGCGAGCGTGCGCAGCGACTGGAAGATCTGCTGGTTGCGCTCGTCGTCCGAGCGCAGCTGGAAACCGTAGCGGCGCGAGACTTCGAGCGCCACTTCGAGGATGTCGATCGAATCGAGCCCCAGGCCTTCGCCGTACAGGGGATCGGTGGGCACGATGTCCTCGGGGGCGATCTCGAGGTTCAACGCATTCACCAGCAACACGGCCAGCTCTTTTTCGATGGGCGACTGTTCAGGCGAATCGCCTACGGCGGAAGAATTGGTTTGGACGGTCGAGGACAACACGTGCTCCGGTTTGCGTTTGAATGAAAATTCACGGCAATTGTAAAGGCGGGGCTTGGATAGACTGCCGCAAGCCAACATTTGGGGACCCCATGACAGAGCCATTGTTAGTCGCACGCCACGAGACTGTCGAGTGCGCCCTCCTCCCCGGCCTGGCCAACCGCCACGGCCTGATCACCGGCGCCACCGGCACCGGCAAGACCGTCACGCTGCAGACCATCGCCGAAAAGCTGTCCGGCATCGGCGTGCCGGTGTTCATGGCCGACGTGAAGGGCGACCTGACCGGCATCAGCCAGAAAGGCAGCATCGGCGCCAAGCTGGCCGCCACGCTGAAGGAGCGCGGCATCGACGTTCCGGAACCCTCCGCCTGCCCCGTCACGCTGTGGGACGTGTTCGGCGACCAGGGCCACCCGGTGCGCGCCACCATCTCCGACATGGGCCCGCTGCTGCTGAGCCGCATGCTGGACCTGAACGACACCCAGGCCGGCGTGCTGAACCTGGTGTTCAAGATAGCAGACGACAACGGCCTGCTGCTGCTCGACCTGAAGGACCTGCGCGCCATGCTGCAGTACGTGGGCGAGAACGCGAGCCAGTTCACCACGCAGTACGGCAACATCAGCGCCGCCAGCGTGGGCGCCATCCAGCGCGGGCTGGTGCAGATCGAGACCCAGGGCGGCGACAAGTTCTTCGGCGAGCCGATGCTCAACATCGCCGACTTCATGCAAACGGTGGGCGGCAAGGGTGTGATCAACATCCTGGCGGCCGACAAGCTCATGAATTCGCCCCGGCTCTACGCCACCTTCCTGCTCTGGATGCTGTCGGAGCTGTTCGAGCAACTGCCCGAAATCGGCGACCCCGAGCAGCCCAGGCTGGCCTTCTTCTTCGACGAAGCCCACCTGCTGTTCAACGAGGCGCCCAAGGCGCTGGTCGAGCGCATCGAGCTGGTCGTGCGTCTGGTGCGCTCCAAGGGCGTGGGCGTGTATTTCGTCACCCAGAACCCGCTGGACATTCCCGACACGGTGCTCGCCCAGCTCGGCAACCGGGTGCAGCACGCGCTGCGCGCCTTCACTCCACGCGACCAGAAGGCGGTGAAAGCGGCCGCCAGCACCATGCGGCAGAAGCCCGGGCTGGACATCGAGACCGCCATCACCGAACTCGCGGTGGGCGAGGCGCTGGTCAGCTTCCTCGACGAAAAGGGCCGCCCCAGCGTGACCGAGCGCGCTTTCGTGCTGCCGCCGGGCAGCCAGCTCGGCCCGATCACCGCCGACCAGCGCAAGGCGCTGATCGCCAATTCGCTGGTGGCCGGCGTCTACGAGAAGGCGGTGGACCGCGAGTCGGCCTACGAAAAGCTCAAGGGCCGGGCCGAGAGCGCGCCCGGTGCGCCGCCGGCCACGCCGGCAGGCGGCAAGCCGGCGGCCGAAGCCTCCGGTTCGGGCATGGGCGGCATGCTCAACGACATGCTCTTCGGCACCACCGGCCCGCGCGGCGCGAAGCACGACGGCCTGGTTCAGACCATGGCCAAGTCGGCGGTGCGCACCATGGGCACGTCGGTGGGCAAGGAGATCCTGCGCGGCGTGCTCGGCGGGATCTTCGGCAGCAAGAAGCGCTGAGCCTGCGCCCCGCGCACCGCGCCTACCAGCGCAGCAGGCGCGGGCCCAGCACGGCGCCCACCAGCACCGGCACGGCAATCCCGCTCACATACCAGACGGCAAGGAACGGCGCGGTCAGCTCCATGCAGTGCAGCGCATAGACCGCGGCGCCGGCGCCGCCGGCCAGCGCTCCGGCCGCCGCGCCGGCCAGCGCCGGCCGCGTGGGCGCCAGCCCCCTGAGCGCCACCATCGTGGCCGCGAACACCGGCAGCGCCATCAGCCCGATGCTGACCGCGCAGATCCTCCACGACTGCCCCATGAGCGACGGCATGCGCTCCTGCGCCGGCACGCTGAACCAGGCGATCGCCGCCAGCACCCAGATGCCGGCCACCGGCAGCGCGGCGCCCATCCACGCATGCCGCGCGGGCACGCCGGGCCGCGAGAGGCGCTGCACGGCCACGAAGCCGGCCGCCGCAATGCACAGCGGGAACGTCACCTTGACCCAGAACATCGGCCAGAACATGGCCTGCACGATGTCGCGCCGCATGCCGTATTCGGCGAACAGGATGAAGAGCGACAGCGGCAACCCGGCCAGCACCGCCAGGCCGATGCGCCTGCTCGCGCTGAGGCGCGGCACGGCCACGTCGCCGGCGGACAGCATCGACACGAGGTCGTCGGTCTTCAAGCGGCGTCTCCCCAGCGGTTGCCGAAGCGTGCGGCCAGCGCCTTCAGGCCGCGGTGGATACCGACCTTCACCGCCGATTCCGACATGCCCGTGAGGCTCGCAGCCTCGGCCACCGAGAGGCCCTCGATCTTCACGTGCACGATCGGCAGGCGCTGCCGCTCCGGCAGGGTCTGCAGCAGCCCGCCCAGGTCGCGCCGGGCGTCGCTGGCCTCCTCGGCCGACTCGGCGAACACGGCGAGGTCGTCGTCCAGCGGGTCATGCAGATCTTCGCGCACCGACTTGGCACGCAGCAGGTCGATCATCTTGTAGCGGGCAATGGCGTGCACCCAGGCCGTCAGCGGCTGGTCGCTCTGGTAGGTGTGACGCTGGTTGTGCATGGCGAGCAGGCATTCCTGAACAAGGTCTTCCACTTCATCGGGCCAGCCAAAGAGGCGCTTGCCCAGAAAGGCGCGCAAGTGCGCGCTGAGTCGCTGCAGGAAGTCGCGGTAGGCCTTCGCGTCGCCGTCCAGGCCGCGAAGGAACAGGCTGCGCAGCGCCGCTTCCGCGTCGCCCGGGTACGTCCTGCTGCCTGTTGTGTTTCGTGCCATCCGGTCGGCTGGTTACAGCCTCGCCCAAAAAAGTTCCGGCCGATTGTGCCGAAGCCGTCTGCTTGCAAGCACCACGCACCATCGATACATTGTGTTTTTTGAGGGCCCCCAATGTCTGCAGACAGCACAACGATCCCTTCCTCCCCGGGCAGCACCACGCCCATCCCCCCGCTCCACCCTTCGTCGTCGACCGGCCACATACGCCTGACTTCGCATGCCGGCGGCTTCGGCGCGCTGCCCATCCATTGGGGCGCGGCCACCCCGGCCGAGCGCGGGCCGGTGGTCGGCACCACCACCAAGCGGGCGCATCGCAACGTCATCGGCACGCACAGCGGCTCCTACAGCGTGTATCGCGCGCTGGCCGTGGCCTCGGGCGCGCTCAAGCGCGAGCACAAGGCCGACCTGACCAACACCTCCCCCACCGACGTGATAGGCCCCTATCCGCAATGGAGCGAGCCGGGCCGCATCGTGTCGCTCGACCCCTGGGGGGCGCAGGTGGCCGACGTGTTCGCCACCGAGCTGGCGGCCGGCTACGACATCCGCCCGACCATCGCGATCACCAAGGCCCACGTGATCCTGCCCGAGGTGATCGAGGCGCTGCAGAGCGGCCGGCTCAAGGCCGACGGGCATTTCCTCACGTCCGGCGGCGCGGCCATGGTCACCAAGGCCGCGATCGAGCCCGTGTGGTACCTGCCCGAGGTGGCGCGCCGCTTCGGCTGCTCCGAGACCGACCTGCGCCGCACCCTGTTCGAAGAAACCGGCGGCATGTACCCCGAACTGGTCACGCGCTCCGACCTCGAGGTGTTCCTGCCGCCCATCGGCGGGCAAACGCTCTACATCTTCGGCAACCCGCGCGACCTGGCCAACCCTGAGGTCGAGCTCACCGCGCGCATCCACGACGAGTGCAACGGCTCCGACGTGTTCGGCTCCGACATCTGCACCTGCCGGCCCTACCTCACGCACGCGATCGAGGAATGCATCATGGGCGCGCAGCGCGGCGGCGTGGGCCTGATCGCCTACTCGCGCAAGGAAGGCCGGGCGCTCGGCGAAGTGACCAAGTTCCTGGTCTACAACGCCCGCAAGCGGCAGGTGGGCGGCGACACGGCCGACCAGTATTTCGCGCGCACCGAATGCGTGGCCGGCGTGCAGGACATGCGCTTCCAGGAGCTCATGCCCGACGTCTTCCACTGGCTGGGCATCAGGAAGATCCACCGGCTGGTGTCGATGAGCAACATGAAGTTCGACGCGATCACCGGCTCGGGCATCGAGATCGGCGAGCGCGTGAACATTCCCGATGCGCTGATCCCGGCCGACGCCCGCGTCGAGATGGACGCCAAGATGGCGGCCGGCTATTTCACACCCGGCCCGGTGCCGGACGCCGAAGAACTGAAAAAGGCCAAGGGCCGAGGACTCAGCGAATGACGACAAGCCGCAACAGCGATCCCAACATGCCCGTCGACGGCTCCGGCAGCCTGCCGCCCGGCGGCGCGGGCAAGGTCGATCCGTCGATCGAATTCACCGCCGACACCGCCCATCCGGCCGGCGCCGCCAGCCTGCTGCGCACCACCGCGGCCATCCGCCAGCGCGCCGGCGCCCTGCTGGCGCGCGCGCGGCGCGGCGAATCGCAGTGGTTCCGCATCGGGGAGGACGACAAGCTGGAAGACGCGGCGCGCAACGTGGCCGAGGTCACGCGCGAGCGCTACCCCTGGGACACCATTCCGTACCACAGCCGCTGGCGCCACTTCGAGGCCGGCGGCATCAAGCGCATCGAGGAACTCGACACCCTGCTCGGCGAAGCCGACGCGCGGCAGCGCGCCCGCGCGCACATCGACCTGGTGCTGGTGAGCGTGCTGCTGGACGCCGGCGCCGGCCCCGACTGGCACTACACCGAAGCCGCCACCGGCGAACGCTTCACCCGCTCCGAAGGGCTGGCCGTGGCCAGCTACCACGCCTTCATGGCCGGGCTGTTCTCGTCCGACCCCGACCACCCTTACCAGGTGGACGCGGCCGGCCTGCGCGGGCTGGTGACCGACCGCCTGGGCGACGCCTTCCAGGTCAGCGAGGCCAACCCGCTGGTCGGGCTGGCGGGCCGCGCCACGCTGCTGCGCCGCCTGGGCGAGGCCATGAACGAACAGCCCGAGACCTTCGGCGACGAAGGCCGCCCGGGCCGGCTGTTCGACGCGCTGGTCGGCCCCTACGGCCCGGCCGCGCCGCCCACGGCCGAAATCACCGCGCACCAGATCCTGTCGCTGCTGCTCGATACGCTGTCGCGCATCTGGCCCTCGGCCAACTCGGTGGACAGCATCGCGGCCGACGGCAGCGACAGCCCCGGCGGCATCGGGTCGGGCGACCCCGCGCTCGCGCTGGGCGACTGCTGGCGCCACAGCGCCGTGATCGGGCCCGGGCTCACCAACGGCTGGATGCCCTTCCACAAGCTGTCGCAGTGGCTCACCTACTCGCTGCTCGAACCCTTCGAATGGGCCGGCGTGAAGGTGCGCCACCTCGACGCGCTCACCGCCCTGCCCGAGTACCGCAACGGCGGCCTGCTGATCGACAGCGGCGTGATCGTGCCGAAGGACCCGGCCTTCCTCACCCGCCGATGGAAGGCGGGCGACGAGTTCATCGTCGAATGGCGCGCGCTGACCGTGGCGCTGCTCGACGAGCTTGCGCCCCGGGTGCGCAAGGTGCTCGACCGCACCGAAGAAGAGTTGCCGCTGGCCTGCGTGCTCGAAGGCGGCACCTGGGCCGCGGGCCGGGCGCTGGCACAGCGGTTGCGCGACGGTGCGCCGCCGCTGTCGATCGAGAGCGACGGCACTGTCTTTTAGACTCCGGTGTTCACCCAGCAACGTCAAACACAATTCCAATGAGCAACGTCCACCTCGTCAACCACCCCCTCGTCCAGCACAAGCTGACGCTGATGCGCCGCAAGGACGCCTCGACCAACAGCTTCCGCCGGCTCCTCAATGAAATCAGCATGCTCATGGCCTACGAGGTCACGCGCGACATGCCGATGCAGGACATCGAGGTCGAAACCCCGCTGGAGACCATGCAGGCCAAGGTCATCGACGGCAAGAAGCTGGTGCTGGTGTCCATTCTTCGCGCCGGCACCGGCATCCTGGACGGCATGCTGACCGTGGTGCCCGGCGCCCGCGTCGGCCATATCGGCCTGTACCGCGACCCCAAGACGCTGACGGCCGTCGAGTACTACTTCAAGATGCCCGGCGAAATGGAGAACCGCGACGTGATCGTGGTCGACCCGATGCTGGCCACCGGCAACTCGGCCGTGGCCGCGGTCGAGCGGCTGAAGGAGCTGAACCCGAAGTCGATCAAGTTCGTCTGCCTGCTGACCTGCCCCGAAGGCGTGAAGACGATGCAGACCGCGCACCCCGACGTGCCGATCTACACCGCCGCCATCGACCGCGAACTCGACAGCCACGGCTACATCCTGCCGGGCCTGGGCGACGCGGGCGACCGCATCTTCGGCACGAAGTAGGGCTCGCCCCCAGGCTTCGCGCACTTCGTGTCGCTACGCCTTCCCCCTGCCGGGGGCAACACCTGAGGCCCGGCGGAGCCGGTTCCTCGGTGTTCTGGCTAGGAAGGCGCGGTTTTTGCGAGCCTAAGATTTCCATAACTCGAGGAGAAGCATCGTGGCAGCACGCCGTCAATTGATCATCCGTTCCGTCGCCATTGCCGCCGCGCTCGCGGCAGGCGCCCCGGGCCTTGCGCTCGCGCAGCAGGCCAAGCTGAAAGTGGCCGCGGTGTACACCGTGCCTTTCGAACAGCAATGGGTGGGCCGCATCCACAAGGCGCTGAAGGCGGCAGAGGCGCGCGGCGAGATCGAATACAAGGCCACCGAGAACGTCAGCAACGCCGACTACGAGCGCGTGATGCGCGAGTACGCCACCGGCGGCAACCAGCTGATCCTGGGCGAGGTGTTCGGCGTGGAAGCGGCGGCGCGCAAGGTCGCGAAGGACTTTCCCAAGGTCGCCTTCCTGATGGGCTCGTCGCTCAAGCCGCAGGCGCCCAATTTCAGCGTGTTCGACAACTACATCCAGGAGCCCGCCTACCTGAGCGGCATGGTGGCCGGCGGCATGACCAAGACCAACCGCATCGGCATGGTCGGCGGCTTCCCGATTCCCGAAGTGAACCGGCTGATGAACGCTTTCATGGCGGGCGCCAAGGAAACCAACCCGAAGGTCGAGTTCAGCGTGAGCTTCATCAACAGCTGGTTCGACCCGCCGAAGGCCAAGGAAGCCGCCTTCGCCATGATCGACAAGGGCGCGGACGTGATGTACGCCGAGCGCTTCGGTGTCTCCGACGCGGCCAAGGAAAAGGGCAAGCTCGCCATCGGCAACGTGATCGACACGCAGAGCCAGTACCCCGACACGGTGGTCGCCTCGGCACTGTGGAACTTCGAGCCCGCGGCCGACCGCGCGATCAAGCTGGTCAAGGAAGGCAAGTTCGCGGCCGAGGACTACGGCGTGTACGCGCAGATGAAGCACAAGGGCTCCGAGCTCGCGCCGCTCGGCACCTTCGAGAAGAAAGTGCCGGCCGACATCATCGCCAAGGTGAAGGCCAAGCAGGCCGACATCCTCGCGGGCAAATTCACCGTGAAGGTGGACGACGGCCAACCCAAGTCCACAGCCAAGTAAACGCCTCCAAGTGCCCATGAATCCTGCGCGATGGCGCACCGCAATCCGGGGCGTGGCGGTTGCGGCGCTGGCCGTCGCCGGACTGGCCGCCTGCCAGCCTGAATCCGCCGGCACCGCGGCGCCCGCGGTGGCCGCACCCGCCGCTCCCGCTGCCGCCGCGGCGCCCCCGCCGGCCGCCGCCGTCCCCGCAGGCATTCCGGCGGCGCTGCAGGAGCGCGCCGACGCCCTGCTCGCCGCCCACCGGCAGATGATCGTGCTGATGACCGGCGAGCGCACGCTCGACGCGGCCGAGAAGCGCGCGGTGGGCGCGGTCGGGCAACTGCTGTTCCACGACATGCAGGAGCGCCAGCAGGCGCTCATCGCGCAGGCCGGCGAGATGGCCGACCCGGCCACCGTGCCGGCGCTGAACGCGCTGCTGGACCGCATCGAAAGCGAACCCAGCTGGTTCGACGCCGACCGCCTCGCGTTCAAGGAATTCCTCACCGAGCTGAGCACGCGCTACGCCCAGGCGCAGTCGCTGCCCGGCCTCAAGCTCGGCCGCCGCGCCAGCGAAGACCTGGCCGTGCTCGCAGAGATCGAACAGGCCTACGACCGCGAGCTGAAAGACGTGTTCGGCCGCTTCGCGCAGCGCGGCATCGAGCCCAGGCGCGAGAAGTGGTCCGACTACGTGGCCAAGCTGCAGGGCCTGTATTCGCGCGAGAAGATCCTGAAGGACTTCGGCGCCATCGTCCCCTACACGCAGGCAACCCAGCCCGCCGGCAGCGGCGCCAAGGAGAAGGAAGGCGCCGACACCCGGGAGATCTTCGGCACCTCGCTGCCGCCCAGGACCGTGGTGCTGACCTTCGACGACGGCCCGCACGCCAGGCACACCGACGAGATCCTGGAGATCCTCAAGCGCTACGACGCGCCCGCCATCTTCTTCGAGCTGGGCCGCAACCTCGGCAAGCTCGACGCGCAGGGCAAGGCGCAACTGGGCGCCAACGGCGCGGTGGCCAAGCGCGTGCTGGCAGCCGGCCACGTGCTCGCCAACCACAGCTTCAGCCACGGCGTGATGGCCAAGATGAGCGACGACACGGTGCGCACCGAGGCCTCCGAGACCGAGGCCCTGCTCGACGCCACCGGCCGCCCGCAGTCCACCCTGTTCCGCTTTCCCTACGGCGCGCGCAACGAAGACAAGCTGAGCACGGTCGAGGCGCTCAAGTTGCGCTCGATGCTCTGGACCGTCGACTCCATGGACTGGGCCGACCCGGTGCCCAAGTCGATCGCCGACCGCGTGCTGGCCGAGGTCGACAAGGCCAAGCGCGGCGTGATCCTGTTCCACGACATCCAGGGCCGCACCGTGCAGGCCCTGCCCACGGTGCTCGACCAGCTGGTGGCCGACGGCTACCGCTTCGCCACCTGGCGCGACGGCAAGTTCGTCGTCAACGCGGCCAAGCGGCCCGCGCCCGACGACGGCGTGGCCGCCGCCGGCAGCGGCGACACCCTCTACCGCGACAGCCACGCACTGGTGATCGGCATCGACAAGTACGCCAAGTGGCCCGGCCTGCACCACGCCGTGCCCGACGCCAGGTCGATGGAGCAACTGCTCGTCACCCGCTTCGGCTTCAAGCCCGAGAACGTCACCTCGCTGTACGACGGCGAGGCCACGCGCGCCAACATCCTGCGCGTGCTGAACGACAAGCTGGCCGACACCAAGCGCGTGAAGCGCGACGACCGCGTGCTGGTGTTCTTCGCCGGCCACGGCAGCACCCGCAAGCTCGCGAGCGGGCGCGACGTGGGCTACATCATCCCGGTCGACGCGGCGCTGGACGACCTGGCCTCCGACGCCATCTCGATGCCGCAATTGCAGGAGGTGGCCGAGGCGCTCTCGGCCAAGCACGTGCTGTTCATGGTGGACGCCTGCTATTCGGGCCTGGGCCTCACGCGCGGCGGTGCGCCGCGCGGCAGCAAGAACTTCCTGAGCGACAACGCGCGCCGCGTCGGCCGCCAGATGATCACCGCCGGCGGCGCCGACCAGCAGGTGGCCGACGACGGCCCCGGCGGGCATTCGGTCTTCACGTGGACCGTACTGCAGGCGCTGTCGGGCAAGGCCGACCTGAACGGCGACGGCGTCATCACCGGCACCGAGCTTGCCGCCTACGTGGCGCCGGCCGTGTCGGCCATCGCGCGACAGACGCCGGCGTTCGGCAGCCTGCCGGGCTCGGAGGGCGGCGAGTTCGTGTTCGAGCTGCCCACCGAGCGCGAGGGCCTCAGCGGCGACATCGTGCAGCTCGACGCGGCGGCCAGCCAGGTCAACAAGCGCATCGACGAGGCCAACGAGCAGGCCGTGCACACCGCGGCGGCCACACCCAAGACCGGCCCCGCTGCCATCGAGGTGGTGGTGAAGAACCTCGAAGGCGCCGACGCCAGGCTGACCATGCCGGCCGCGGCGCCGGTGTCGCCGCGCGTGGCCGCCCAGCGCGCCAACGACCGCGGCCTCCAGCTGTACCGCGAGCGCCGCTACGACGAAGCCGAAGCCGCCTTCACCGAGGCGCTGAAGCTGCAGCCGCGCTTTGCGCTGGCGGCCAACAACCTGGGCTTCGTGTACTTCAAGCGCGGCAAGCCGGTGGAGGCCGCGCGCTGGTTCGAGCAGGCCATCGAGATGGACGGCAGCCGCGCCCTCGCCTACCTGAACCTGGGCGACGCCTACCTGCAATCGGGCAACGACGCCAAGGCGCTGGCCGCCTACACCACCTTCGTCGGCCTGGCGCCGAAGCACGCGCGCGTCGCGTCGCTGCAAGCCTGGATCGCCACGCCCGACGCCGCGCACCGCCCGCAACTACCGACGAACTCATGATGAAGAACCACACATCCTCCCTGCTGCGGCGCCTGCGCGCCCCCGTGCTGGCCGCCACGCTCGGGGTGCTGCTGGCGGGCTGCGCCGGCGTCTACAAGTCCGGCGCGGTCAGCATCAACAGCGGCACGCGGCTCGACGACACGCCGCGCATCGCGGTGCTGTCGGCCTTCGAGCCCGAGCTGAAGCTGCTGCTGACCCGGCTGCAGGGCCCGGTGAAGCACAGCGTGAACGGCGTGGAGTTCACCACCGGCACGCTCGAAGGCAAGCCCGTGGTGCTGTTCCTGTCGGGCATCAGCATGACGAACGCGACCATGAACACGCAGTTGGTGCTCAACCGCTTTCGAATCACCAACATCGTGTTCAGCGGAATCGCGGGCGGCGTGAACCCGCAGCTGCACGTGGGCGACGTGACCGTGCCCGCGCAATGGGGCCAGTACCTCGAAGTGCTGATGGCGCGCGAGACCGCGCCGGGCAAGTACAGCGCGCCGCCCTTCATCACCGACGCCACGCTGCCCAACTTCGGGATGATGTTCCCGCGCCCGGTCGAGGTGCGCTCGGCGGCCAACCCGCAGATCGTGCGCAAGTTCTGGTTCGAGGCCGACCCGAAGATGCTCGAGGTGGCGCGCAGCATCCGCAACGTCGACCTGGCGAACTGCGGCGCCGGCAAGTGCCTGCCGCGCAAGCCGCAGCTGGTGGTGGGCGGCAACGGCGTGTCGGGCCAGGCCTTCATGGACAACAAGGCCTACCGCGAATACACCTACAGGACTTTCCAGGCCAACGTGCTCGACATGGAAACCGCCGCCGTGGGCATGGTCGCCTACAGCAACGGCGTGCCCTTCATCGCCTTCCGCTCGCTCAGCGACCTCGCGGGTGGCGGCGACGGCGAGAACGAAATGGGCACCTTCATGAGCATCGCGGCGGACAACTCCGCCAAGGTGATGCTGGCGTTCCTGGCCGCGTGGAAGTGACGGCGGCGCCCGCTGGTTCCATCCGCCTTGTTCTGCTTCCGGGCATGGACGGCACCGGCGAGCTGTTCGAGCCCCTGGCCCAGGCCATGGGATGGCAACACGACGCCATCGACGTGGTGCGCTACCCCGGCACCGAGCCGCTGGGCTATGACGAACTCGAACGGCTTGTGCGCGCGCGGCTCCCCGCCGGCCAGCCCTTCGTGCTGCTGGGCGAATCCTTCTCGGGCCCGCTCGCCATCTCCATCGCGGCGGCCCCGCCGCCGGGGCTGCGCGGGCTGATCCTTTGCTGCAGCTTTGCCCGCAGCCCCAAGCCGGGGCTGGCGCTGCTGCGTGGCGGCCTGCTCGAACTGTCGATGATGTTCATGCACTCCGGCCTGATGCGCGGCCCCATGCGCCACATGCTGCTGGGCCGCTTTGCCACGCCGCGCCTTTGCGGCTTGCTGCAGGGTTCGCTGCGGCAGGTGTCGACCGCCGTCATGACGCGCCGCATGAGGGAAGTGCAGCGCGTGAACGTGGTCGACAGGCTCGCGCAGGTGCGCGTGCCGGTGATGTACTTGCAGGCCATCGAGGACCGCATCGTTCCCGGCCAGGCCGCCCGTACCATCCAGCGCGCGCTGTCGGGCCTTCGCATCGTCCGGCTGGAAGGCCCGCACGGCCTGCTGCAGGCCGTGCCCGTCGCTGCCGCCCAGGCCATCGAAAACTTTTGCCGCGAGCTCGGCAGCCCCGAGCCCGCCACCCCATGAACCCTCTTGTGCTCCGGCTCACAGGCATCACCAAGCGCTTCGGCGCCCTGGTGGCCAACGACGCCATTTCCCTCGACCTGCAGGCCGGCGAAGTGCTCGCGCTGCTCGGCGAGAACGGCGCGGGCAAGTCGACGCTGATGTCGATCCTGTTCGGCCACTACGTCGCCGACGAAGGCGGCATCGAAGTGTTCGGCGCGCCGCTGCCGCCGGGCAACCCCAAGGCCGCGCTGGCCGCCGGCGTGGGCATGGTGCACCAGCATTTCACGCTGGCCGACAACCTCAGCGTGCTCGACAACGTGATGATGGGCACCGAGCCGCTGTGGCGCCCGGTGTCGCGCCGGGCGGCCGCGCGGGCCAGGCTGCTCGAGGTGGCGCAGCGCTTCGGCCTGCCGGTGCAGCCGGACGCGAAGATCGGCAGCCTGTCGGTCGGCGAGCGCCAGCGGGTGGAAATTCTCAAGGCGCTGTACCGCGGCGCGCGCATCCTGATCCTCGACGAGCCGACCGCCGTGCTCACGCCCCAGGAAAGCGAGGCGCTGTTCGCCACGCTGGCGCAGATGGTGGCGCAGGGCCTGTCGGTCATCTTCATCAGCCACAAGCTCGGCGAGGTGCTGCGCGTGTCGCACCGCGTGGCGGTGCTGCGCGGCGGCAAGCTGGTGGCGCAGGCGCGCACGGCCGACACCACGCAGGCGCAGCTCGCGCTGTGGATGGTGGGCCATGCGGTCGAAGCGCCGCAGCGCCGGCCGGCCAAGTCGGTGGGCGACGCGGTCTGCGTGCTCGACCATGTGAGCACCGCCGCCGGCAAGGACGGCGGGCAGGACCATTCGGCCGGCCTTCGCGAGGTGTCGCTGACGCTGCGCGCCGGCGAAATCACCGCCATCGCGGGCGTGTCCGGCAACGGGCAGGTCGCGCTGGCCGAGCTGCTGTGCGGCACGCGCCGGGTTTCGTCCGGCTCCGCGCAGCTGATGGGCCGCGCCTTGCCGCCCTCGCCTGCCCGGCTGGTGCAGCGCGGCGTCGCGCGCATTCCCGAAGACCGGCACGCGGTAGGCGTGGTCGGCGACCTGCCGGTGTGGGAGAACGCGGTATCGGAGCGGCTGCGCAGCCCGGTGTTCTCGCGCTGGTCTTTCATCGTGAAGCGCGCCGCCGCGCGGCTGCATGCGCGGCGCATAGAAAAGGCGTTCGACGTGCGCGGCGCCGGGCTGATGGCGCCGGCCCGCTCGCTCTCCGGCGGGAACATGCAGAAGCTGATCCTGGGCCGCGCCCTGCTCTCGCCCGAGCAGCCCGAAACGGCCAAGGGCGACGACAACAGGAAGTATCCGAACCGCGCGCCGCGCCTCATCGTCGCGCACCAGCCGACCTGGGGCCTGGACATCGGCGCGGTCGCCTATGTGCAGCAGCAGCTCATCGCCGCACGAGACGCCGGCGCGGCCGTGCTGGTGATTTCGGACGACCTCGACGAAGTGCTGGCGCTCGGCGACCGGGTGGCCGTGATGCACGGCGGCCATCTGGGCGAAGCGCGCCCCGCCGCCGCATGGACGCGCGAGGCCATCGGCCTGGCCATGGCCGGCGCAACCGCGGCGCCGCAGCGCAACGGAGCGGCCTCATGATGCGGCTCGAGAAACGCCACCAGGCATCCCGCGCCGCGCTGGTGCTGGCACCCGTGGGCGCGGTCGTGTTCACCATGCTCGTCAGCGCACTGCTGGTGCTGTGGGCCGGCGCGCCGGTCGGCCGCACCTATGCGCTGCTGCTGCAGGGCGGTTTCGGCTCGGTGTTCGCCTGGAGCGAAACGCTGACGCGCGCCATTCCGCTGATCCTCACCGGGCTGGCGGCCACGGTCGCCTTCAAGGCGCGGCTCTTCAACATCGGCGCCGAGGGGCAGCTCTACGCGGGTGCGCTGGCCGCCGTCGCCGTGGGCGGCATGCATGGCGGCACGGGCTTCGAGCTGTCGCCCTGGCTGCTGTTCCCGCTGATGATGCTGGCCGCCGCCGTGGCCGGCGCGCTGATGCTGCTGGGCCCGGCGCTCATGAAGAACAAGCTGGGCGTGGACGAGGTCGTGACCACGCTGCTGATCAATTTCATCGTGCTGCTGGGCGTGTCTGCGCTGCTCGACGGGCCGATGAAAGACCCGACCGCCATGGGCTGGCCGCAGAGCGTGTCGCTGCAGTCCGACCTGGAGCTGGGCAAGCTGATCGCGCAGACGCGGGTGCACACCGGGCTCTTGTGGGCGGTGTCGCTCGCGGTGATGGTGTGGGCCGTCTTCAAGTACACGGTGCTTGGGTTCGACATCCGCGCGGTGGGCGCCAATGCGCGCGCCGCCGCCTTCGCGGGCGTGCCGGTGACGCGCACCGTGGTCATGGTGGCACTGCTTTCCGGCGCGCTGGCCGGGCTGGCGGGCGCCATCGAGGTGGCGGGCCGCACCAGCTACGTCACGCTCGACATGTCGCCGGGCTACGGCTACACCGGCATCGTGATCGCCATGCTGGCCGGCCTCCACCCGCTGGGCGTGATCGCGGCAGGCGTGTTCGTGGCGGGCGTGCTGGTGGGGGCCGACACCATGAGCCGAGCCGTGGGCGTGCCGACCTACATCGCCGACGTGATCGTCGCGGCCTCGCTGATCGCGGTGCTGGTGGCGACCTTGCTGACGCAGTACCGGGTGAGGATGAAGAAATGATCTCGGCCCTGGCTTCTTCTTGCTTGCTCCTTCCCCCGCTGGGGGAAGGCCGGGATGGGGGCATCGGCCGCCCCTGCGAGCGCCGCCTGCCCCCACCCCAGCCCTCCCCCGGAAGGGGAGGGAGAAACACGCAATGACCGATCTGCTCGACATCCTCGCCAACCCCGCCTTCTGGGTCGCGGTGCTGCGCATCGCCACCCCGCTGATCCTCGGCACGCTCGGCGTGCTGCTGTGCGAGCGCGCGGGCGTGCTCAACCTCGGCATCGAAGGGATCATGGTCGCGGGCGCGTTCACCGGCTGGCTCGCGGTGTATGCCGGCGCGCCGCTGTGGGTGGGCGTCGGCGTGGCCGCGCTCACCGGCATGGTGTTCGGCCTGCTGCATGCCTTCCTGACCGTGGGACTCGCGCTTTCGCAGCACGTGTCGGGGCTGGGCATCACGCTGCTGGCGACCGCGCTCAGCTACTTCGGCTACCGCGTGAGCTTTCCCAAGGTGAACACGCCGCCGACCATCACGCCCTTCGCCCCGATGGACTGGCTGCCGCTGCCCATCCTCAACGCGCAGACCGCGCTCACGCTGTTCGCGCTGCTGCTGGTGCCGGTGGTGGGCTGGGTGCTGTACCGCACGCCGCTCGGGCTGGCGCTGCGCATGGCCGGCGAGAACCCGCAGGCGGCCGAGAGCCAGGGCGTGTCGGTCGCGGCCACGCGCACCGGCGCCATCGTCGCCGGCTCGGCGCTGATGGGCATGGCCGGCTCCTTCCTCACGCTGTCGGCCTTCAACGCCTTCTTCTTCAACATGGTCAACGGGCGGGGCTGGATCTGCGTGGCGCTGGTGGTGTTCGCCTCGTGGCGGCCGGGCAAGGCACTGCTGGGCGCGCTGCTGTTCGCTTTCTTCGACGCGCTTCAGCTGCGGCTGCAACAATCGGGCGACGCCGTGCTGCCCTACCAGCTGTACCTGATGCTGCCGTACCTGCTGTCGATCCTGGCGCTGGTGCTGGTGGCACGCAAGGCCAGCTATCCGCAGGCACTGATGAAGCCCTACCGCAAGGGAGAACGTTGACGATGACCGCAGCTTTCGCCATTCGAGCCCGGTTGCTCGCCGCCCTGCTGGCCGTGTGCGGCGGCGGCGCCCATGCGCTGGGCGCCGACATCACCTACGAGAACTTCAAGACGCCCGACGCGGTGAACTGGGTGCAGCTGTGCGGCACCTGGGACAACGACCACCAGGGCGTATACCGGGTGATCCACGCCGAGCAGTTCGCGCAGTCGTTCCTGTACGTGCAATGGATGAAACGCGATGCCGAAGGCAGCCTGCAGGCCGCGCACACCGTGTCCATCGCGGAACTCGACAACGACCATGCGGAGATCGGCCTGTCGGAGCTCACCTGCCGGGCCACGCCGCGCGGCATCGTGGTGACGGCAAAGGCCAGTTCGGGGCACGACGACAAGCTGCGCCGCGTGACCATCGAGGTCGGGCCGAAGCCGGGGCAGTACCTGTTCCGGGCGCAGCGCACCCGCTAGGCCCGGCCCATGACGCCGCCCCTGGCACTCGACGCCGCGACCGGCCGCATCGAAGCCTTCGGAGCGATCATCGACGCGGACAGCCGGGCAGACGATCTTCCGCCCCTTTTCCTGAAAACCTGGCAGATGGTGACCGTGGAAGGCCGGCAGGTGGAATGCGTATTCGCCACCGCTGGCGGCACGACTACCGACGGCAGCGCAGTCGAACTGACCCTTCGCTTCGAGCAGGAACAACTGGCCAGCGCCTTCATCACGCTCACGCCGCATCGCCACCGCAGCCTGGATTCGGAAGCCTTCCACGCCAGCGCCGACGAGCGCTACCGTTTTCACGAGCGCTGGCTGGCATCGGCCGGCGTACCGCGCCAGCCGGCCAGGTTTTGCTGGGGCGAAACCGGCGTGGCGCGCGACCGCAGCGAGAACGTGCACATCTATCTTCACTGGACGCCGCGGCGCGTGCCTGGACAAAGCGGCGACGGAAAATAGCCCCGATCGATTCAAAAAGGCCCCCACGATGCTCGACCTACTCATCACCAACGCCACCCTCCCCGACGGCCGCACCGGCGTGTCGATTGCCGTGCAGGACGGCCGCATCGCCGAAGTCACCGAGGGCCTGGACGCACCCGCGCATGAAAAGCTCGATGCGCAGGGCATGCTGCTCGCGCCGCATTTCGTCGATCCGCATTTCCATATGGATGCCACGCTGAGCTACGGCCTGCCGCGCGTCAACCAGAGCGGCACGCTGCTCGAAGGCATTGCGCTCTGGGGCGAGCTGAAGCCGCTGCTCACGGCGGAGGCGCTGATCGAGCGTGCGCTGGAATACTGCGACTGGGCCGTGGCCAAGGGTCTGCTGGCGGTGCGCTCGCATGTGGACACCAGCGACCCGAGCCTGCTCGCGGTCGATGCGCTGCTCGAAGTGAAGCGCCAGGTGGCGGCCTACCTCGATCTGCAACTGGTGGCCTTCCCGCAGGACGGCGTGCTGCGCTCGCCCGGCGGCGTCGAGAACCTGGAGCGCGCGCTCGACAAGGGCGTGGACGTGGTCGGCGGCATTCCCCATTTCGAGCGCACCATGGCCGACGGCGCCGCCAGCGTGAAGCTGCTGTGCGAAATGGCCGCCGAGCGCGGCAAGCTGGTCGACATGCATTGCGACGAGTCCGACGACCCGCTGTCGCGCCACATCGAGACGCTGGCCTTCGAGGCGCAGCGCCTGGGCATGCAGGGCCGCGTGACGGGCTCGCACTGCACCTCGATGCACTCGATGGACAACTACTACGTGAGCAAGCTGCTGCCGCTGATCGCGCAGAGCGGCGTGGCCGTCATCTCCAATCCGCTGATCAACATCACGCTGCAGGGCCGCCACGACAGCTATCCCAAGCGCCGCGGCATGACGCGCGTGCCCGAGCTGATGGCCGCCGGCGTGAACGTCGCCTTCGGCCACGACTGCGTGATGGACCCCTGGTACGGCATGGGTTCGGGCGACATGCTCGAAGTGGCGCACATGGGCCTGCACGTGGCGCAGATGACCAGCCAGGCCGGCATCCGCCAGTGCTTCGACGCGGTGACGACGAATGCGGCGCGCGTGATGCACCTGCAGGGCTACGGCATCGAGGCCGGCTGCGACGCGAGCTTCGTGCTGCTGCAGGCGCGCGACCCGGTCGAGGCCATCCGCCTGCGCGCCACGCGGCTCAAGGTGTTCCGCAAGGGCCGGCTGCTGGCGCAGACGCCGGCCGCCACCGCCACGCTGCATCTGCCGGGGCGCGGCGGCGAGACCGGCTGGATGATCCCGAAAGCCTGATCGGGCGCTTTCCCATGAAGCGCTTTCTGCCGTACTGCATCGCCTGGTTGCTGGCACTGGCGCTTGCCCCCGCATCGGCGCAGCCCGACGTTCGCCGGCTGGCCGACCTGCCCTACGGCCCCCACGCGGCGCAGCGCATGGACGTGTACCTGCCGCCGAACGCGCACGGTGCGCCGGTGCTCGTGATGGTCCACGGCGGCGCCTGGATGTTCGGCAAGAAAGACGCCGCCTCGGTGGTGGATCTCAAGGTCGATCACTGGGTGCGTGCGCAGGGCTACATCCTGGTGTCGGTGGCCTACCGCTTCGTGCCGCAGGTCGATGTGATGCAGCAGGCGCAGGACGTGGCGCGCGCGGTGGCCGCTGTGCAGGCCGGCGCGGCTTCCTGGGGCGGCGACGCGGGCCGGCTCGTGCTCATGGGACATTCGGCGGGCGCGCACCTGGTCGCGCTGCTGAGCGCGTCGCCCGGCATCGCGCGGCAACAGGGCGCGCAGCCCTGGCTGGGCGCCATCGCGCTCGACAGCGCCGCGCTCGACACCGCGGCCCTGATGCAGCGGCGCCACCTGCCCTTCTACGACCGCGTGTTCGGCAGCGACCCGGCCTTCTGGCGCAGCGTGTCGCCGACCGATGCGCTGGCGCCCGGCGCGCCGCCGATGCTGCTGGTGTGCTCGACGCAACGCCGCGACGGCTCCTGCACGCAGGCCGCTCAGTTCGCCGCACGCGTCACGGCCACGGGCGCACGCGCGCAGGTGCTACCTGAAGACCTGTCTCACGCGCAGATCAACGCCGAACTCGGCCTGCCCGGCGCCTACACCTCAGCGGTGGACGCCTTCATTGCCTCTATCGACCGGCGGCCTCGCTGAGGCGGGCGGCGCAAGGTCGCACCACATGTGGACCTTGCCGCGCAATTCGCCATCGACGTCGATGGCCAGCGGCTCCAGGCCGAAGGCGCGGAAGCCGCAGTCTTCGTACAGCTTTTGCGCCGCGTCGTTGCCTTCGGTGACGGTGAGCTGCACCAGCCGCAGGCCGTCGCGGGCCCTCGCGTGGTCGAGCAAGGCGAGCACCAGCCGGCGGCCGAAGCCCGAACGGCGCGCCGACGCGGCCACGGTCATGCCGAACAGGGTGGCCTTGTGGCGCTCCCGGTTTCGCACGCCGAAGGCAAGCCCCGCCGCGCCTGCCAGCATGCCGGCGTCGTCGAATGCACCGTAGACGACGCTGGCCTGCGTCGCGTCCGCGGCGGCGCCGAGCCGCTCTTCCCACCAGCTCAGCGGCACGCCTTCGCGCTCCTGAACGGTGGAAGTGAAGGCGCTGGGGTGGCTGGCATAGGCATCCAGCATCACGGCACGGTAGGCCGCCGCATCGGAGACCGTGAGCCGGCGAACGAGGTTTCTATCCTTGTCGGAAGCGGACACAGGTGAATTGCCCTTCATGCAGCACCACGCGCTTCGACGGCTCGCGCCCCCGCTTCGCCCGATGCGCCGCGCATCATTCCACCCGCACCACGAGCGGCCGCGCCTGGCCTTCCTCGGCCGGGGTGCCGTGCTCCAGCACGCGCCAGCCCGGGCTCCAGCGCACCACCCGCCCTTCGGCCACGGCGGCTTCGAGCAAGGTCTGCGCCTCTTCGGGCTTGCGCCAGTCGAGCGTGAGGTGGCGCAGGTCCCAGTCCCACCACGGGCAGGCCTGGATGCGTTCGATGAGCGCGTCGGAAAAGCGGCGGCGGATCATGCGCGCGGGCACACCGCCCATCACGGCGAACGGCGGCACGTCCTTGGTCACGACCGAGCCCGCCCCGATGATCGCGCCGTCGCCGATGGTCAGGCCGCTCTTCATGCTCACGCGCGAGCCGATCCACACGTCGTTGCCGATCACGGTCCGTTCGAGCTGCGGGTACTCGTGCGTGGACACGTGGCTGAACGGCGGCGGAAAGAACGGCTGGTGCGACACCGGGTGCGTCGTCAGCCAGTCCGACGGGTGCTGGGTCAACACGTTGAGGTTGTCGCCGACCGAGCAGTAGCGACCCATGCGGAACTGGTGCAGCTGCACCAGCGGCGCGACGTAGGAGTACGCCCCCATCGACACGCCGTGGGTATGCACGTTCACGAACAGCCGCACCGGCGGCTCGAAGCGAAACGGCAGCGCCACCATCGCGCCGGTGGCGAGGAACAGGCCGTATTCCTCCAGGGCGGTAGACAGCTCGGGATTGATTTGCAGCATGGTTCGTTCGTTCTTCCGTTCGATCGGCCTGCGGGCCTCGGTCAGGCTTCCGGCGCGATCGCCTCTGCGTATTCGTAGAGGGCGCCGAGGATCTCCTCGCCGCGCTCGTCTGCGTTCTCGGAGAGCGCATCGACCTCGCTGAACAGCATCTCGATGGTGCGCGCCCCGCCCTCGCCCTTGAAGAGCTTTGCCACGCGCAGGGCTTCCCAGCGCTCGTTCTCTTCTTCGCTCAGCAGCTCGGGCCAGTTTCGCGCGCGGTAGCGGAACAGGATCTCGTCGAGCCGGCCGTCGTCGAAGCCGGTGCGGTCCTTGGCCAGCTCCTCGGGCGACAGGCTGCGCAGCTGGTTCAGGCGGCGGCGGTCTGCATTGCCGACGAAGCCGCCGTAGAGGTCTTCGTCGACATCGGGCGTGTCTTCCTTCGGTCGGGCATAGACCTTCGACCAGATGGCGCTCATGTCGGGCAGGTCGCGCGCGATGGCGGCGTGGCGCATGGCTGCATCGAGGTCGACACCCCAGCGCTCGGCCATGGCCGGCGCCAGCGTGCGCAGGTTGCCGACCACCATCGGCGACTTGTTCAGGTGGATGCCCTTCACGGGCAGGCGCACCACGCCCTCGGGCAGGTCGGCCGTGCGGGTGAACAGGCGCAGGCGAAGGGTGTCGGCGTCGATGTCGCGCAGCTCGCTCGGGTCGTGGGCCAGGTCCCAGGCCAGCAGTTCGTTCTTGTTGGTCGGATGGCTCGCCAGCGGCCACATCACGGCCAGGCAGCCGCGCTCGACCGGGAACATGCCCGAAACGTGCAGGAAGGGCTTGGCGGTCTCGCGCATGGCGGGCAGCCCCAGCTCGACGGCCACGCGGTCCTTCTTGTGCAGGCCGAAGGCGAAGTCGAACAGCTTGGGCTGCCTGTCGCGGATCAGCCGCGCCAATGCGATGGTGGCGCGCACGTCGGAGAGCGCATCGTGCGCCGACTCGTGCAGCAGGCCGTTGGCGCGCGCCAGGTCTTCGAGCTTGAAGCTGGGCTTGCCGTCTTCCTTCTTCGGCCATTCGATGCCGTCGGGCCGCAGCGCGTAGGTGAGGCGCACCACGTCGAGCAGGTCCCAGCGGCCGCAGTCGTTCTGCCATTCGCGCGCATAGGGGTCGATCAGGTTGCGCCAGAACAGGAAGCGCGTGACCTCGTCGTCGAAACGGATGGTGTTGTAGCCGACGCCGATGGTGCCCGGCTGCGAGAAGGCGCGCTCGATATGGCCGGCGAATTCATGCTCGGGAATGCCGCGCTCCAGGCACACCTGCGGCGTGATGCCGGTGATCAGGCAGGCCTCGGGGCTGGGCAGGTAGTCCGGCGCGGGCTTGCAGTAGATCATCAGCGGCTCGCCGACTTCGTTGAGCTCGGCATCGGTGCGGATGGCCGCGAACTGCGAGGGGCGGTCGCGGCGCGGCACCGCGCCGAAGGTTTCGTAGTCGTGCCAGAGAAAGGTGTGGTTCATTCAGAGCAAGGGTGAAAACAGGCGCGCAATCGCATCGCCGAGGCGGCGCCAGAAGCCCAGGCGCCGGTTGGCGCGCACCGCGCCGGAACTGTGCAGGTCGGTCTCGAACTGCGCCGCCAGCGGGCCGGCCAATTCCGGACCATAGACCACGGCGCAGACCTCGAAGTTGAGCCGGAAGCTGCGGTTGTCGAAATTCGCGGTGCCGATCATCGCGCAATGGTCGTCGACCACCAAGGTCTTGGAATGCAGCATGCGGGCCTTGTACTCCCACACCTTCACGCCGGCGGCGATGAGCTCGTCGAAGTAGGAGCGCGCGGCGGCGCTCACGATGGCCGAGTCGCTGCGGCGCGGCACCAGCAGGCGCACATCGACGCCGCGCAGCGCGGCGCTGGTGAGCGCCATGAGCGCGGGCTCGCCGGGCACGAAATACGGCGTGGTCAGCCAGGCCCGGTGCGTGGCCGAATGGATGGCTTCGACGTGCATGCGGTGGATGGCTTCGAGCGCGTTGTCGGGGCCGCTGGTGACGATCTGCACGGGAATGTTGCCGGCCTCGAGCTGCGGGAGCATCGCGTCCAGGGCGTCGTCCATGCCGCGCGGGTCTTCGCCGGTGGCGTAGGTCCAGTCCTCGAGGAAGGTGGTCTGCAGCCAGCGCACCGCGCTGCCCTCGATGCGCAGGTGCACGTCGTGGTAGGCGTCGGGGTTGGTGCGCTTGTCTTCCTCGTCGGTGATGTTCACGCCGCCCGTGAAACCGACCCGGCCGTCGCACACCACGATCTTGCGGTGGGTGCGGTAGTTGGTCACCGGGCGCAGGCGGCGGCCGATCTTGGTGTCGTGGAACAGCGCCACCTTCACGCCGGCCTCGTGCAGCGGCGCCATGAACTTGCGGCCGATGCGCTTGGAGCCGAGCGCATCGATCAGCAGGCGCACCGTCACGCCCTGCCTTGCGCGCTCAACCAGCAGGTCGCGCAGCGCGGTGCCGATCCTGTCGGGCTCGAAGATGTAGTACTCGAGGTGGATGTGGTTCCGAGCGGCACGCACCGCCTCGAAGATCGCGTCGAAGGTGCGCGCGCCGCCCGAGAGCAGCTCGACGCCGGCCGCGCTCGACACCGGCAGGCCGCAGGTGGCCATGCCCAGCCTGGCCATCTGCTGCAGCGCGGGCGGCGCATTGTGTGCCGCGTCGCGCAGCCGGGCCACATCAGCCTGGGCGGAGGCGCCGGCGCGGCTGCGCAGGCGCTTGAGCCGCTGCTTGCGCAGGCGCTGCGGCCCGAGGAAGTAATAGACGACGAAGCCCGCGAACGGCAGCAGCGCCAGCGACAGGATCCAGCTCATGGTGGACACCGGCGCGCGCTTCTGCATCACGATCCAGACCGACAGCACGGCGATGTAGCCGCTCCATGCGAGGGAGAGGCCGGTTTTCCATTCGGGACTGAGGACGGGGAGGATCAAGGCTTCAAACGGTGGATGAATGCACGCGCCCAAAGAAAAAGGCCGGCAGCGCGATGCTACCGGCCTTTGGAGGCTGTTCCGTGGCCTCGTTGGCCACGGATTGCCTGCTGGGGTTGTCAGCCTGCGGCGGTTTCCTCGGCCTCGGGCTTGGACTTGCCTTCCTTCTTGGGAAGCGGCTGGATGTCGAGCAACACTTCGTCCTTGTCGTCGAGGTCGACTTCGAGGCGGCCACCGTCGGTCAGGCGACCGAACAGCAGCTCGTCTGCCAGTGCACGACGGATCGTGTCCTGGATCAGGCGCTGCATCGGGCGGGCGCCCATCAGCGGATCGAAGCCCTTCTTCGCCAGGTGCTTGCGCAGCTTGTCGCTGAACGTGACTTCCACCTTCTTCTCGCTGAGCTGGGTTTCCAGCTGCAGCAGGAACTTGTCGACCACGCGCAGGATGATGTTCTCGTCCAGTGCCTTGAAGTTGACGATGGCGTCCAGCCGGTTGCGGAACTCGGGCGAGAACAGGCGCTTGATGTCGCCCATTTCGTCGCCCGCCTGGCGCGGGTTGGTGAAGCCGATGGTCGCCTTGTTCATGGTCTCGGCACCCGCGTTCGTCGTCATGATGATGATGACGTTGCGGAAGTCGGCCTTGCGTCCGTTGTTGTCCGTCAGCGTGCCGTGGTCCATGACCTGCAGCAGCACGTTGAATATGTCCGGGTGCGCCTTCTCGATTTCGTCGAGCAGCAGCACCGCGTGCGGCTTCTTCGTGACGGCCTCGGTCAGCAGGCCGCCCTGGTCGAAACCGACGTAGCCCGGAGGCGCGCCGATCAGGCGGCTCACCGCATGGCGCTCCATGTACTCCGACATGTCGAAGCGGATCAGCTCGATGCCCATGATGTAGGCGAGCTGCTTCGCGGCCTCGGTCTTGCCGACGCCCGTGGGGCCGGAGAACAGGAACGAGCCGATCGGCTTGTCGCCCTTGCCCAGGCCCGAACGCGCCATCTTGACCGCCGAGGCGAGCACTTCGAGCGCCTTGTCCTGGCCGAACACCACGCTCTTGAGGTCGCGCTCGATGGTCTGCAGCTTGCTGCGGTCGTCGTTGCTGACGTTGGCCGGGGGAATGCGCGCGATCTTCGCCACGATTTCCTCGACTTCCGTCTTGCTGATGGTCTTCTTGCGCTTGCTCGGCGGCAGGATGCGCTGGGCGGCACCGGCTTCGTCGATGACGTCGATGGCCTTGTCGGGCAG